>SCPN01001028.1_pt1 | contig 61641 bp, 64 predicted proteins | sample 6106831 | NCBI WGS metagenome assembly SCPN01 (sample SAMN10720447, study PRJNA508395) | human gut metagenome | isolation source: Participant 1, 0 month | reverse complement strand
GGGCAGACGGCGGATCCCTTCGGCAGCAGGGTGGAACGTATTATTGTGGAGCGGACCGATGGGAACGCTATGAAAGAGGCGTTCCGGGATGTTTGGTTTGATGTGGTTTATGATGATTTGGCATATTGCTCTATGGATGTAAAAACAGCGTTGGACGCCATTCGGTGCGGAAGGTATGTCATGGTGTCTTCGGCTTCGGTATATGGGCTTTGCCCGGATATACAGGAAACGGCTTTCCGGCCGGAACAGAAGGCGCTGCTTTGGTGCAACAGAACGGATGTTACCTATGATGAGGGGAAAAGAAGTGCGGAATGCGCATTGGTGCATAATTATCCCCGGCAGAATGCGGTTATGGTTCGTTTCCCCTTCGTCATAGGGAAGGATGATTACACGGAACGGCTGTATTTTTATGTGCGGCATGCCGTAAAAGGGATTCCCATGTATGTGGATAATCCAGACAGCCAGATGAGCTTTATAGGCTCGGAGGATGCCGGGCGTTTCCTGGCGTCCCTTGCGGATAAGGATGTAACCGGGCCGGTGAATGCCTGCTGCGGGGGAACGGTTTCCGTAAGGGAAATTTTAGAATATGTGGGAAAAAAGACTGGCGCGGTGCCCCTGCTTGAGGATGACGGGGAAGAGGCTCCCTATAATGGGGCGGACAGCTACAGCCTGAATACGGAAAAAGCCAGGGAGGCAGGCTGTTCCTGCAGGGAGCTTGGCAGCTGGCTTTATGGATTGTTGGATTGGTATGTGGAGAGGGCGGAGAAGGAAGCGTTATAAAATGTGAAAATAAATGCAGGTGGATTTCCGCCGGTTTTTTTATGAACAGAGGATGAGGTGTCTTTTTTGCGGGGCGGCAGGTATGATGGAAAAGGAAAGCTGTTCCGGGTTATCCTTCATACGAAAAAGACTGGTTGGGGTTGTCATCCTTTTGTCGTAGGTTGCATTGCTGAAGCGGTGTGAGGAGGGGGAGAGAGGATTTCCTCCTCCTTTTTGATGGAAATATCGGGTGGACGGACAGCGGATAAAAGGTTTGGGAGGTTTTTTATTTATGGAAAAGAAAATTGTAATCAGAGAAAATACGGCAGAGTATATGCAGCAGCTTCGGAGCTGGACGGAAGAGGTGAAGGACACCGGGCTGGAGGAAATGGCTGCTTTTTTCAGGGCGCGTCTGGACGGATATGAGGAACATATGTCTTTGTGGAGCAGGGCATATAAATATATGGGGACATTGGTTCCGGAGCAGGTGGAGAAGCTTTTGGATTTGGGCTGCGGTACGGGGCTTGAACTGGATGAAATCCTGCAGAAGCGTCCGAAACTGGAGGTGACGGGGATAGATCTGTCGGAGGATATGCTGGGCAGGCTGTCCGCCAAGCATCCGCAGGTACATACGATCAGGGCGGATTACTTCAGATATGATTTCGGTAAGGAAGCTTATGATATGGCTGTTTCCTTTGAATCCCTTCATCATTTTAAACCGCAGAAGAAGCTGGAGCTGTACCGGAAAATATATGATACGTTGAAAAATGGAGGGATTTTCATAGAGGCTGACTATATTGCATGCTGTGAGGACGAGGAAAAACTTCTGATGGAGCTGTGTGATTCGAAGCGGGAAAAAGAGGGGATCGGAGAGGATGTGTTCGTGCATTTTGATACGCCGCTTACGGCAGAGCATGAAATGGAATTGTTGGAAAATGCAGGTTTTTCCCGGGTTGAGATGATTGAATGTATTGATGGGGCGGTGTTTATCAGAGCGGAAAAAGAAATGCTGTGATGGGGTGAAAAATGTGTAACGAGGAATGAGAAGTGTACGGCTGATGGTTGAAAGAAGCAGCGAGGAGGAGGGAAAGGATGCGGTAGTAAGGAAGGGGAGGGGGCGAATCGGAAGTGCACATGAATTTACCGGGGGATTCGCACCAGTTTTTTGTAAATAGTAATGGGTTTGGTAAATATATTGTAATTATATAGTGATAAATTTTTAGAGAAGTTGTATAATAGTGTCGTTGAGATAGTGGTTTGAAAATATTTGTTGTATGTTTTTGCTGTCGAGGCTTATACAGCCTCGTGGATTGAAATATCTCCAATTCCTGCGCCGAAATCATAACCCGAAGTCGAGGCTTATGTGGCCTCGTGGATTGAAATGATTTACCGTATGGTAAAGAACCGCGAAAAGAAAGTCGAGGCTTATGTGGCCTCGTGGATTGAAATCATTCGATATGACGATATATTCATAATTTCCTGTCGAGGCTTATGTGGCCTCGTGGATTGAAATGAGATAATCACCTTCAATGACTCCATTATAAACGTCGAGGCTTATACAGCCTCGTGGATTGAAATCCATCCTCCCAAGCTTCAGCGATTGGATCCGCGGTCGAGGCTTATACGGCCTCGTGGATTGAAATTTTAACTTTCGCCCACAGGCGCTCAACGCCTCCAGTCGAGGCTTATACGGCCTCGTGGATTGAAATAATAGCAGTGTCCTACATGACCACCGGATCCGTCGCGTCGAGGCTTATACGGCCTTATGGATTGAAATAGTTGCTTTGTGACATATTCATAGGCCACAACAGGTCAAGGATCATACCACCTCAAATAATCTTTTAACCCGCTATCCATCTTCCTCCTTTCAAGCGCCGCTTGAACCCATCCCTGCATCCCTTTCAAGCACTTCTTGCTTTCACGCCCACCCGAAAAACAGTATAATCAAAGGAAAAAGTCCAGGAGGACAAGAAATGTTTGATTTAGCCCGAGTTGGAAAACAGATTAAGAAGTACAGGATTGCCGCCGATATGACGCAGATGGAGCTTGCGGAGAAAATGGGTATCAGCTTACAGGCGGTCAGTAGTTGGGAAAGAAGTGAAACTATGCCGGATATATCCAGAATGACAGAACTTGCAGAACTCTTTCACATAACCGTTGATGAACTGCTGGATTATCAGGACAAGGCGAAGTGCGTAGAAACGCTGATGCATCCTCAGGAGCAGGAAATCAGTGTAAAGGAATTACAGGAACTGGAGGGGATTGTAAAACCATCCGATGTAAGAAAATATAAGATTAAAATAGAAAGTTTTGAAGATATCATTTATCTTGCGCCATTCGTAGGAAGAGAAATGATAACGGAAATGGCTGGTAACCACAAAGAACTTTTGACCCAGGTGGAAATGCTCATTTTAATTGCACCCTTTATTGAAAGGAAGCTGATGGATGAGCTGGTAGAGGAAAATTCACATCAATACAGGAGCTCGTTTCCATAGTACCCTTTATCAGCAGGAAAACGGCAAGCCAGGCAGCAAAGCTTTTTGCAGATCAAAATCTCACCCTGGAAGATATAGTGAGCATAGCCCCCTTTGTGAACAGGGATATTGTGGATAAAATGGTAATAGCCTGCCAACATAACATAAAAAACATGCAGGATATCATTCCCCTTGCCCCGTTTGTCAGCCGGGATATGCTGCAGCAGATTTTAAACAGATAACTATCCGGCCGGCAGGAAATAGAATAAATGATATTCGATGCCGGCCTGCTGATTTGAAGCTTCCTTCAACCATTCCTGCATTTGCATTCATTTCATTTCCTTCAGAAGCCGGTAATATTTTTCATACTGCCAAAAAGCCTCCCTAAGCTCGCTGCTGTTTGCGCCGATTCGTTCTGTCCGCTCCCTCACCTTTTCCATGGAAGCCTTCAGACTGTACATACCGCCGCCGGGAGTATCCGTATATTTCCGGTCGGCAATATAATCAATGTCATCCTTAAGCGACTGACAGGAAATAACGTTTTCCTCCCTGTATTTTAAACAGATACTGCGATAGGCAGCAAAAAGATCCAGATAAATATGGGGCGTATCGTCATAATCCCTGCGGATACATTTTTTCCCGGGATCAATATAATGATAACAGGCCTCACGGACTTCATCCGTCTGACGGAGGTTTGATTCAAAGCGGCGTCGGTGGGCAAGCTCATAGCGGTATGCATAGTCTGTAATCGTACTGTCTACGAAATAATTTACCATTTCCTCAAAGCTGCCGGCTATGACGCTGCGTCTTTCCTGCCCCCGTTCATTTACCACCTGCACGAAGCCACAGCCGGAGCTTTCATAAGTGACTGTAGGATCTCCATACTCCACCGTCTGAAAATCAATCTGTTCTTTTTCGGCAAAAGGTATTTTCCTGAGGATTTCCCTTGCCTTGCTCGCAATTTCTTCTGTTTTTTCATCCATTCCAGGAAGCCTCTTTCATAACCTTAAAGATAATTGGACTGACAGCGCCCAGGCCTTCGCCGCAGGGGAAGCCTTAAACCGCATGCTGCAGATAATGCTTCAGATCCATGTAGCGTTCTTTGCCGATGGGCAGCTCCTGGCCGTCCCTCAAAACTGCCTTATACCGGTGAATGCTGTCAACGTAAAGGCTGTTGACCAGATAGCTTTTATGAATGCGCCGGAAAGAATATGGAAGGCTTTTTTCATAGTCGGCCAGAAGGCCCCACACCTGAAAGGTTTCCGTTTTGGTATGTACAATGGACCACTGGGCGGCGGCTTTCAGGTAAAGAATGTCCGAGGGAAACAGATACCGGTAATTCTTATTCGTATCCCGGAAAGCAATTTTGTTTACATCTGAAGTAATAGAGTCCATGCGCTTCAGATAATCAAAATAATCCATGTCCGCGGTAAGCGGTTCCGGCATCGTGACAATGCGGTTTAAAGGAATGTCCTGGGCATGGGATCCGTGGACATGGGCGAGCTTCAGTTCCCCGTTGATCATGCGCCATACATAGGTGCCCCGTACATGGGCATGAAGTGCGGTGCCGTCCTCCATGACCGAGGTGATCCTGTAACGGCCGCAGACCACCCATACATTGCGGTCATGAAAAAGCAGGTGATATTCTTCATCCGATATCAACACAGGCGGTTCTTCATATTCTTTTTCCATAGTTCTCCGGAAATTCTCCAGCCCTTCACACCATTGAAAATCATTGGAACCAATCCACATGAAATTATCCGCCATAGGCGCGGTGGTAACTCGGGTTCCTGTGATAAAAGCTGCGGACATTTTCCAGCGTCAGCTGAATTATTTCCGCTTCCGTAATGCCGGCTCTTCTCATATGCCCCTCCCTTTACATTAATATTCCATATCTCCCCATCCATAACAGTATAACAGTTGAATGAAAAAACAACAAGCACTATTAGTAAAAACAGTGAAAACGCATTCCCGCATCCGTTGTGATTTATATCGAGCTTGGACTTCAGCCGCCGCAGCATGTATTCCGGCCGTCACTGTTCACTACCGCCAGCGGCGCCATGCATTCGCCAGCTCCATAGACGAAGCCGCCTGCCCGTGATACAATACTGATGCCTTTCTGCCTGACTCCCAGGCGGCCTTTTTGCCAGAGAAACAAGCAGCAGGGCATATTAAAAAAATTTTCATAAACGGATAGATCCTGCCCTCCTCCCTCCGAATTAATAAGTGAAAGGAGAAAACCGGAGAGAGGCTGCAGACTTTATTTCCGGTTTGTGATGGAGTGGTGTATGAAAGCAAATGAAGATAATTTTATTTCCCTGATAAAAAAGCGCCGGGAAGAGGGAATCAGATATGTGATGGAACGGTACGGAGGGCTGCTTGCTTCCATTGTGGGAAAAAGACTGTACTGTATGCCGGACAGGATAGACGAGTGCATGAATGATATTTTTTTCGGCATATGGAATAATATCGGCTCTTATGATCCGGAAAGGAGCAGCTTCAAAAACTGGGCGGCGGGCGTGGCCAGATTCCACGCCATCGACTACCTGCGCAAATACGGCAAACAGCCTGACCAGACAGCGCTGGAAGAGGTGGAGCTGGCCGAAGAGGATGAAAACCTGCGGCAGCTGGTGGAACAGGAGCTTTCCGAAGAAACTAAGGCTCTGTTAGCCTGCCTGAAGCCGAAGGACAGAGAAGTTTTTACAAGGCTGTTCCTGCAGGAGCAGGACGTGGAAACCGTCAGCGCACAGATGGGGATTCCGCGGGAAGCTGTATACAACAAGGTATCCAGGGGAAAACGGAAAATGCGGCGTTTTGCGGAAAGCAGCGGCAGATGAGGAGAAGGCATATGAATAAAAAAATATATGATATGGCAAATGATATTGTTACGGATTTTTCTAAAACGGAGGAACAGGAGCTTTCCCGGAAAGAGGTTGAAAAGTATGAGGCTGCCTTCCAAAAGAGGCTGAGGACCAGGGAAAGTGAAGCGGCTGGAAGAGGAAAAGGCCGGAATAAATCCATAAAAAGAGGACGTTCCTTAAAAATGGCAGTCTGTGCGGCATCAGCCGTAATTGTGATAGGAATCGCCGCATCAAGCAGTGAGGTTCATGCGGCGCTGGAGCAGCTGCAGTGGACAATCGGAAATGCGCTGGGGCTGCAGGAGGATCTGGCGGACTATAAAGAGGTGGTCAACACCACAGCCATGGACGGCGGCTATGCGGTGACCCTGCATGAGGTTGTGGTGACGGAATCGGAGGTGTGGGTCAATGTGACGGTGCGCAGAGAGGACGGGCAGCCGCTTGACATCAGCGCAATTTCTCCCATTGCCTCCATAAAGGTTAACGGCAGACGTGTGCTTGCGGGCGGCGGCGGAGGCTTAAAATATCTGACGAGGAACAGACAATTGTCGGCATAGAAATGTGCTATAATTGTGAAAACGTTGATTTGGTGGGAGAAACAGCCATAGATATCTCATTCCGTCAGCTGGATATATGGGAAAATATCAAGGGCAAATGGGATTTTTCTTTTACGGCGGACGCCTCCGCCCTGATGAAGGATACACGGCATATCGCTTTAAACCGGACGTTTACCCTGCCCAATGGCGTAACTGTCACATTGGATGAGTTCACAAGCAATGACCTGGAGCAGCGGATTAATTTTTCAGCGGATGATAAAGACGCCTCCCGGTATGATATGAAGGTGATTGCGAAGGATGAAAGCGGGAAGGAATATCCTTTCTACATGAATTATTTCGGCGGCGGAAGCACAAGAAAGGGGTATATGCGCCTTTTGGGAGATATGCTGCCGGAAGCGGCGGGACAGGTGGAAATGACGTTTTATGTGGTCGCCATGCCTGAGCAGAGCGGAAAAATGAGCAATGATTTCCGGCAGCTTGGAGAAAGCTTCCTTGTGGATTTCGGACAAATGCCTGAAGCTGCCGAATAACTGTGAAATACAATAGTTCAGAAATATAATTCCATTACAGGAAAACCAGTGCTATAATTACTAAAGCACGCAGGCAGCGCCGGACGCTGAAAAACGGCGCTGCCTGCATTTTATTCTGGAAAGGAAAAATATTATGAAATTTACCTACTGCCCTGACTGCGGAACCGTACTGGCGCCAAAAGAAATCGGGGATGAAGGGCTGGTGCCCTATTGTACCCTCTGCAAAAAGCCGCTGTTTGACATGTTTTCCACCTGTATCATTGCGCTGGTGGTAAACGAGTACGGCGAAGCGGCCCTGCTCCGCCAGGGATATATATCGGATACCTATTATAATCTTGTTTCCGGCTACATGAAGCCCGGTGAAAATGCGGAGACCACAGCTATGCGCGAGGTAGAGGAGGAAATCGGCGTTCCGGTGGAACGGCTTCGGATGACGGGAACCTATTGGTTCGGTAAGAAAGACATGCTCATGATAGGCTTCATCGCAGAGGCGAAAAAGCGGGAGCTGGTTCTGTCCGGGGAAGTGGACGAGGCCGTGTGGGTGCCTGTTTCCCAGGCTCTCAAAATGGTGCATCCGGCCGGAAGCGTATCCCATACGCTGGTGGAATATTATCTGAACGAACAGAAGAATAGAAAGGATTGACCGGATGAAAATAGACCGGCTTATGGCCATTCTCACCATCCTGCTGCAGCAGGATAAAGTAACAGCGCCAATGCTTTCTGAAAAGCTGGAGGTTTCCAGGAGGACCATCAGCAGGGATCTGGAGGCGCTGTGCCAGGCGGGGATCCCAATCGTTACGGAACAGGGCTTCGACGGCGGGATTTCCCTGGCCCCGGGCTTTAAAATGGACAATTCCTTTTTAACCGCAAAGGAGAGAGAAGCGCTGCTGGCAGGAATCCGCGGTATGGACAGCGTGATGAAAAACCCCATGGAGGAGCGCCTGAAGGAGAAATTCCACATCGTGCAGGGAAATATGCCTGCGGCGGCAGAAGCGGTAACCATCAATCTGGCCTCCCATTACAGGGACAGTCTTTCGGAAAAAATTGCGGTCCTGAAGGCTGCAATCCAGGAGCACAGGCTGGTGGAATTTACCTATTATTACAGAAAAGGGACGGGCCGCCGTCTGGTGGAGCCTTACCGGGTGGCTTTTCAGTGGTCTTCCTGGTATCTGCTGGGCTACTGCAGGCAGAGGGAGGATTTCCGCATGTTCAAGCTGAACCGTCTGTGGGAGCTTGCGGGAAAAGAGGAAGCCTTTGCGCCGCGGGAAGTGCCGGAGGAAAAGCTGGACAGCGAATACTGGTTTTCCGATGAAATCATGCTGCGGGCCAGATTTTCATGGAAGGTGAAGTTCCGTCTTATTGAGGAATACGGACCATCCAGCTTTACGGAGCAGGAGGACGGCACACTTTTGGTGGAAAATCTGGGCTTTACCAACTATCCTGTTTTGCTGGAATGGGTGCTCAGCTTCGGCAGCAGCGTGGAGGTGCTTGCGCCGGAGCGACTGCGTGAGGATATCAAAAGAGAGGCCGCCCGGATTCTTCAGAACTATTGTAACGTTGAGGATAACCGGGCTGATACGGAATATCCCGGAAAGCCGGAAGGAACAGAGCCGGAAAAAACAGAGCCGGAAGAAACAAGTTTGACATCCGGGAACGTATGTGATAAGTTAGAACCATAATTATTCAGGAAGGAGACAGACATGTTCAGTTTGGGATATGTGCCGGTTTACAGCAGCAGCGGTCGGACGAAAGCAGGATTATTTTTGCTTTACGGGGATACTGCGCCCTTTTTCAGGGGAACGGACATACACAGAGACTGTGGCAGGGCCTGTCTGTAGTTAAGGGACTGTTGCGTCTGGCGGTTCCGTTTAAGCAGTAACTCCGATATGAACCGGGAATCATGTGGAAGCATGCTCCTGGTTTTTTTGCGCCTGTTTTTAAGTAAAAAGAGCAGTCCGGATTCGGATTGGACCGATGGCTGCCATAAAAAAGGAGTTACGAAAATGAACAGTAATAAATCAGGGAAGAAGCATACAGAACGCTGGAATATTTACAGAAATATCCCTTTGGATTATATTTTTACCTTTCTTAAGAATCTTGATATGTCCACCTCGGTCTGGGTGCTGTATCTGGCCTTTAAGGGGATGAACCTGTGGCAGATAGGCATACTGGAGGGAGTGTACCACATCACAAGCATGATTTGTGAAATTCCCTCCGGCGCGGCGGCGGATTTGCTGGGGCGCAAGAGGACTGTGGTCTGGGGACGGCTGTGCACCGCCATTTCCTGTATCCTGATGCTGCTTTCAGGTAAATTCTGGGGCTTTGCCCTGTCCTTTGTCATTCAGGCACTGGGAAATAACCTGAATTCCGGTTCGGAGGAAGCTCTGGTTTATGACAGCATGAAGCAGTGCGGGCGGGAGCCGGAGTACCTGAAGGTGAATGGCAGAATTAATCTGCTCATTGAAATCTCACAGTCCATTGCCACGGTGGCGGGCGGTATCCTGGCAGAAAGATCCTATGTCTGGTGCTATGGCGCATCTGTTATAATCGCCCTGCTGGCCTTGCTGCCGGCTGTGCTGATGAAGGAGCCGGAAATAACGCAGGAAATAAGAAAAAGCGGCGGCATGATAAAGCAGCATTTTGTCACAAGCTTCCGCATTCTGGCGGAAAACAGGGAAATACGCAGGATAATGCTGTATTTTGAGATGGTTTTTGCTTTTTATACCGTACTGTTTTTCTACAGCCAGCAGTATTTTTATGATATGGGACTAAATAAGGTGGAAATCAGCGTGATCATGCTGTTGGGCGGCCTGGCCTCCTGCCTTGGCGCGCTGGCCAGTGAAAAGGTATACGGGAAAGCCGGGGAAAAGACACAGTATGCGGCTGCGCTGGTGATTGCGGCGGGGCTTGCCGGGTTCTTCCTGCACCGGCTGCCCGTGTCCGTGGTTTTGTTTGTGGCAGCCTGCTTTGCCAACGCCCTGCTGTATCCGATACAGTCCATTTCCCTGAACCGGCTGATTCCATCAGGCCAGAGGGCAACGCTGATTTCTGTGGGCAGTATGCTGTTTTCCGTTATTATGATACTGCTGTTTCCGGCAGCAGGCGCGGCGGCGGAGCGGATTGGGCTGTCTGGCACCTTCCTTTTGCTGGGAGCGCTGCAGCTGGTGATGACGGTATCGTTTTACCGGGATTCACACAGGCATAAATAAGAGGATAAAAGGAGAATGTCCGGTCTGATTTCGCGTTCCCGCAGAATAAAAAGAGAGCCAGGCCAGCGCTTCTCTTCCTTTTGCCATCAAAAATAATTTTTTTAAAAATAAAAGGATTCCGGGAATCGGCGCAGAATATAAAGATAGTGAGCATATTTTTGATTGACGTACTGTGTCGGAAACAGGCATTATAATGCCATATATTCGTGGCTGCCGTATGGCGGAAAGGTGACGGATGACAACAATTCGGGAGAATCTGGAGAAGTGGGAGGAGGTTTATTTAAGCCCCTATGCTTCTCTGAGCAAGAATTCCCTGGGAAGGCTGAGGGATGAGGAACCCTGTGATATCAGGCCCGTGTTCCAGCGGGACCGTGACAGGATCCTGCACTGTAAAGCCTTCCGAAGACTGAAGGATAAGACCCAGGTCTTTCTCGCTCCGCAAGGAGATCATTACAGGACGAGGCTGACCCATACCCTGGAGGTGTCCCAGAATGCAAGGACGATTGCCAAGGCGCTGAGGCTGAACGAGGATCTGGTGGAAGCCATTGCACTGGGCCATGATTTGGGGCACACGCCCTTCGGCCATGCGGGAGAGCGTGCGCTGGACAAAGTCTGTCCCTATGGCTTTGAGCACAGTGAACAGAGCGTGCGCTGCGTAGATATCCTGGAGAAGGACGGCCAGGGGCTGAACCTCACCTTTGAGGTCAGGGACGGCATCCGTAATCATCAGACCAAAGGCAATCCGGCTACGCTGGAAGGAAAAATCGTCAGATTGTCTGATAAAATCGCCTATATCCACCATGACTGCGACGACGCCATACGGGCGGGTATCCTGAGGGAGGAGGATATTCCGAAGCAGGTGCAGGAGGTGGCGGGCAGGACCACGGGCGAGCGGCTGGATCATTTTATCCATGATATTGTGACCAACAGCTTCGGAAAGAACGACATATGCATGTCCCCTCCGGTGGAGGACGCTATGAAAAAACTGCGTTCATTTATGTTTGAGAGGGTTTACACGAACCAGCAGGCCAAAAGTGAGGAAGGCAAGGCCGAGCTGCTGGTGGAAACGCTCTACGATTATTATCTCCATCATATTGATAAAATATCCGGCGAACTGCTGGTTTTGATGGAGAGGGGAGAAGCAAAGGAAAGGATTTGCTGTGACTATATAGGGGCAATGACGGACCGTTTCGCCATTGCACAGTATGAGGAAATCTATATTCCCAAATGCTGGACGGTGAAGTAATCAACGGATTCCGGTTCTGATGGAACCGGGAGCCTTACAGATTGAGGTGAGAGAAGGCATGTATTATCCGGATGAACTGATAGAAGAAGTCAGGATGAAAAATGATATTGTGGATGTGATTTCAGGCTATGTGCGCCTTCAGAAAAAGGGCGCCAATTATTTCGGCCTTTGCCCATTCCACAATGAGAAGTCGCCTTCCTTTTCCGTTTCGCCCGGCAAGCAGATGTATTATTGCTTCGGCTGTGGCGCGGGCGGGAATGTATATACCTTTATCCAGGAATATGAGAATTACACGTTTCCGGAGGCGGTGAAAATGCTGGCGGACCGCGCCGGTGTGAATCTGCCGGAAATCGAATATTCCGAAGAGGCGAAGAAGGCGGAAAGCAAGCGGAGCAGGCTGCTGGAAATCAATAAAGAGGCGGCCAAATATTTCTATTTCCAGCTTCGCGCCAGACAGGGTGAAACAGGGTACAGGTATCTGAGGGACAGGCAGCTCTCAGATGAGACGATAAAGAAGTTCGGGCTGGGCTTTGCCAATAAGACCAGCAATGACCTGGTACAGTATCTGCGCAGCAAGGGGTATTCCCCGGAGCTGATACACGAAGCGGGGCTGTGCAACGTGGATGAAAAACACGGTATGTACGACAAGTTCTGGAACCGGGTGATTTTTCCCATTGAGGATATCAACCACCGGGTTATCGGCTTCGGCGGCAGGGTGATGGGGGATGGAACACCGAAGTACTTAAACTCGCCCGAAACGCCGATTTTTGACAAAAGCAGGAATCTTTACGGCCTGAATTTTGCAAGGACCTCGCGTAAGGGGAATATCATTCTCTGCGAGGGCTATATGGACGTTATTTCCATGCATCAGGCGGGCTTTGATCAGGCGGTGGCGTCTCTTGGCACCGCGTTTACACTGGGACAGGCCAGTCTGCTGAAGCGGTATACGAAGGAGGTTCTGCTTTCCTACGACAGCGACGGCGCGGGCGTGAAAGCGGCGCTGCGGGCCATCGGCATACTGAAGGAGGCGGGGCTTACCGGGAAGATCATCAGTCTGGAGCCGTACAAGGATCCGGATGAATTTATGAAAAATCTGGGAAAGGAAGCGTTCCAGGAACGCATCGACCACGCGGAAAACAGCTTTCTTTTTGAAATCAGGATGCTGGAGAAGGAGTACAACCTTTCTGATCCGGAGGACAAGACCAGGTTCCACAGGGAAATCGCCAGAAAGCTGTGTGATTTTTCCGAAGAGGTGGAGCGGGAGAATTATATCGAAGCGGTGGCGGAGAAATACCATATCGGCTTCGAAAACCTGAGGAAGCTGGTGGGCAGCATTGCAGCCCAGACAGGGCTTGCCAAACCCGTGGAACGGCCCAAATCGGGAATCCATAAAAAAACCACCCCGGAGGAAAACAGCAAAAAGACCCAGAGGCTTCTGCTTACCTGGCTGGTGGAGGAACCGCAGTTATATAAAAAAATCGAGCGGTTTATCGGACCTGAGGACTTTACGGAAGAGCTTTATGTGCGGGTGGCCGAAAGGCTGTTCGCAGGGCTTGAAAAGGGCGAACTCAACGCGGCATCCATCATAAGCCTGTTCCCCGATGAGGAGGAGCAGAGAGAGGTGGCGTCACTTTTTAACACAAGGCTGATGGAACCGGAGACAATACAGGAAAAAGAAAAAGCATTTCACGATATCCTGGTTTCTGTAAAAAGAATCAGCTATGAATATAATACGAGCCGTCTGGGAACTGATGTGGAGGCATTAAACCGCGTCATTGAAGGAAAAAAGGCATTGGAAGAACTTAGCAAAACGCATATTTCCCTGAATTAAGGATAACAATATTAACATGCGCAGGAAGGATGGACTAAGAATGGGCAAAAAGACACAGGAAAAAGCTGATGAGACGAAAAAAACAACAAATCAGAACGAAGCGGAAATGACCCCGGAAGAAAGAGCGGCCGCGGAAGCGAAGTTTCTGGAAAGAGTAAGAGGACTTATCGGCGTTGCCAGAAAGAAAAAAAATATTCTGGAATACCAGGAGATCAGCGATTACTTTGCGGATCTGCAGCTGAATGAGGATCAGTTTGACAAGCTGCTGGAGCTGCTGGAGCAGAGCAACGTGGATGTACTGCGTATCACCGAGGATGATGACGATATTCCCGATGAGGAAATTATCCTGTCCGAAGAGGAAGAAGTGGATATGGAGAGTATCGACCTCTCCGTTCCCGATGGCATCAGCATTGAAGATCCGGTGCGTATGTACCTGAAGGAAATCGGCAAGGTGCCCCTGCTTTCCGCGGAGGAGGAAATCGACCTGGCCCAGAGGATGGAAGTGGGGGATGAGGAAGCCAAAAAGCGTCTGGCGGAAGCAAACCTGCGTCTGGTGGTCAGCATTGCCAAGAGATATGTGGGAAGGGGCATGCTGTTCCTGGATCTGATCCAGGAAGGAAATCTGGGTCTGATTAAGGCTGTGGAAAAATTCGATTATACTAAGGGTTATAAATTCTCCACCTATGCTACCTGGTGGATCCGCCAGGCGATCACAAGAGCCATTGCGGATCAGGCGAGAACCATCCGTATCCCGGTCCATATGGTAGAGACGATCAACAAGCTGATCCGCGTGAGCAGACAGCTGCTGCAGGAACTGGGGCGTGAACCTACTCCGGAGGAAATCGCTGAAGAAATGAGCATGCCGGTGGAGAGAGTGCGTGAAATCCTCAAGATTTCCCAGGAGCCTGTATCCCTGGAAACCCCTATCGGTGAGGAGGAAGACAGCCACCTGGGCGATTTCATCCAGGATGATAATGTGCCGGTACCGGCGGATGCGGCGGCATTCTCCCTGTTGAAGGAACAGCTGAATGAGGTCCTGGGCACCCTGACGGAAAGAGAGCAGAAGGTGCTGCGCCTGCGTTTCGGCCTGGACGACGGCCGTGCAAGGACGTTGGAAGAGGTAGGCAAGGAGTTCAACGTAACCCGTGAGCGTATCCGCCAGATTGAAGCCAAGGCGCTGCGCAAGCTCCGCCATCCCAGCCGCAGCCGCAAGCTGAAGGATTATCTGGATTAAGGAAAAAAGAATATGGAATTGTCAAAAAGACTTCATATGGTCGCATCCATGGTGGAAAAAGGAAGTATCCCGGCGGATGTGGGATGTGACCATGGGTATGTGGCGGTATACCTGATCCGGGAAGGCGTCTGCCCCCGCGTGTTTGCCATGGATGTTAATGAAGGCCCTCTGAAAGGGCCAGGGAACACGTGGAGGATCGGGCCTTGCTGCATACATAGACGTGAGGCTTTCCGACGGAATATCCGGCCTTCCCTGCCGCGGGGGAAGGCCGGAAGCGGATACGCTTCTGGCTGCGGGAATGGGCGGCCGCCTTATGGTGAAGATCATGGAGGAGGGCCGCGAGAAGCTTGCACAGATGCGCTGGGCCATTCTCCAGCCCCAGTCGGAGGCCTGGCTGGTAAGGGAGGCTTTGAAAAAGAACGGATATTTTATTACGGAAGAGAATATGATCTGGGAAGAGGGCAAATTCTATACCGTTATAAAGGCTGTTAACCTGCAGAACCCGCCGGAAGGTTTTTGCCGGGAAACGTTGGAGGCGCAGGAAAAACGCTTTCTGGAGGAATGTAAGTCCCAGGGGCTGCTTTCATCGGATGAATGGGAAAGGGCGGCGGATATTTTCGGCTCCCGCCTGATTCTGGAGAAAAATCCTGTGCTGCTGGAATATTTAAAGGAGAGCCTCAGGAAGAACCGGCAGATAAGCGCCGGGATAGGCAGCGCATCTGCCGGGGAGGCAGGGGCGCCGGAAAAAGAAAAAACGGCGGGACGCCTTGCACAGCTTGCGAAGGAGGGGCAATTGCTGGAGCAGCTGATTGGCATAATGAAATGAACCGTCCCGGCCAGGTAAGCCGTATCGGGGGATGCGGCGGCAAACATAAGGAGAAGGGCGCATGAAATGCAGTGAGGTAATGGCGAAGCTGGAAGAGCTTTCCCCGCGTTCCTTTGCGGAAAGCTGGGATAATGTGGGGCTGCTTGTGGGGAGCAGGGACAAAGAAGTGGAATCGGTTATGATTGCGCTGGACGCCACGGACGCGGTCATCGATCAGGCGGTGCTGGCGGGAGCGGATATGCTTCTGACCCATCACCCCATGATTTTTTCTGCGATGAAGCGGATTACGGCGGAGGATTTGCAGGCGGATTACCGCTTTCGGTGCGGAATGATATATCCTACTATGCCTGCCATACCAACTTTGATGTGATGGGAATGGCGGACGAAGCGGCGGACCGCCTGGCGCTGGCGGACAGGACGGTGTTGGAAACCACCTTTGAGGATGAGCTGTCCAAGGAGGGAATCGGCCGGGTGGGCATTTTCCCGGAGGAGATGATGCAAGAACGAGCGCGGCCTATGTGAATGGACGATCTGAGACTGTCCGGGTATTCGGAGAGGCGGAACAGAAAATAAGGAAGGCGGCTGTGGTGCCTGGCTCCGGGAAGGATTATATCTCCCAGGCAGTGCGCGCGGGCGCTGATGTTTTTATCAGCGGGGATATCGGTCATCATGATGGTATAGATGCGCTGGAACAGGGAATCACTATCATAGATGCGGGACATTACGGGCTGGAGCAGATTTTTGTCCCCTATATGAAGGAATTTTTAAGCAGGGAGCTGCCGCAGCTGCATTTGCTGACAGCCAGGCAGCAGGAACCCTTCTGGTATGAATAGGAGCGATTTATGGTAAAAGTAACGGTAAACGGGATATGCAGGGAATATGAAAACGGCGTGACCTATGAAAAACTGGCACAGGAGCATCAGGCAGAATACGATCACAGGATTATTCTTGCCATAGCCAACGGAAAAATCAAAGAGCTTCACAAAACGGTGGACCGTGATGCTGCCGTTACCTTTCAGACGCTGGCGGACAGGGTGGGACACGACACCTACATCCGCAGTGCGATCATGCTTCTTATCAAGGCCATCAGTGATATCGCCGGCTCCCCCAGGGCGGGCAAGGTTTCCGTGGAATTTTCCATAGGCAGGGGCTATTACTGCATTCCCAGGGGAGAACTGGCTGAAAAGGTAATCTGCGCCGATGGGGAAGAGGACGGCCAGATAGAGGCCGGCTTCGTGGAGCAGGTCAGGAAAAGAATGTGGGAGCTGGTGGAACGCAGGCTTCCCATCAGTAAAAAAGCCTATCCCACGGACGAGGCAATCGAGATTTTCAATGCCCAGGGAATGGAGGATAAGGTCAGGCTGTTCCGTTACAGGCGCGGCTCCTATATCAATGTCTATTGTCTGGACGGTTATTATGACTATAACTACGGCTATATGGTGCCGGATACCGGATATCTGCAATATTTTGACCTGATCCCCTATAAAGCGGGTCTGATGCTGATGCTTCCCGACAGGAGCGAACCGGAAACCCTGGTTCCCTTTGAACCCAGGGAAAAGCTGTTCCATACGCTTCTTCGTTCCAACGACTGGGGAGAAAAGATGGAGATAGAAACCGTGGGGGATCTCAATGACAAGATCTGCGAGGGCGATCTGGCGGAAATGATCCTGGTCCAGGAAGCGCGGCAGGAGCGCAGGATTGCGGAAATTGCGGGAGATATCGTCAGGCGCGGAAATGTGAAATTCGTCATGATTGCAGGGCCTTCCTCCTCAGGAAAGACCACCTTTTCCCATCGTCTTGCCATCCAGCTGAAAACCCATGGCCTGATACCTCATCCCATCGCGGTGGACGATTATTTCGTAGACCGAGATAAGACGCCGCTGGACGAAGAGGGCAACTATAATTTCGAATGTCTGGAAGCCATTGATGTGGAAAAATTCAATCAGGATATGTCGGATCTGCTGGCGGGAAAACGGGTGGAAATGCCCCGTTTTAACTTTAAAACAGGCCTTCGTGAATACAAAGGGGATTATCTGCAGCTCGGGCCGGAGGATATTCTGGTTATTGAAGGCATCCACGGCCTGAACGACAGGCTTTCCCATTCGCTTCCTCTGAAAAGCAAATATAAAATATATATCAGCGCCCTCACCAGCCTGAATGTGGACGATCACAACCGGATAGCAACGACGGACAGCCGCCTGATCCGCCGCATGGTGCGGGATGCCAGGACAAGAGGAGCTTCCGCCACCCATACCCTGCGGATGTGGTCCTCCGTGCGCAGAGGGGAGGAGGAAAATATTTTCCCATTCCAGGAAAGCGCTGACGCCATGTTCAACTCTGCCCTGATTTACGAACTGGCGGTGCTGAAGCAATTTGCAGAGCCTTTGCTTTACAGCGTGAGGAAGGATCAGCCGGAATATTTTGAAGCAAAGCGCCTGCTTAAATTCCTGGAATATTTCCTGGGTGTGAGCAGTGAAAACCTTCCCAATAATTCCATTGTACGTGAATTCGTCGGAGGCAGCTGCTTCCGGGTGTAGACAAGCCGTGAGGGCTGCCTGCCCGGGGAAGAAACAGGCGGCCGGAATGGAGCGGTTATGTTTGAAGTGAATGTAAAATCAATTCTCTCAGCCGGAAACGGCATGAATCTGTTCAGGGGCTGCTCCCACGGCTGTATTTACTGCGATGCCAGGAGCACCTGTTACCAGATTCATCCCGACCGGCCTTTTGAGGATATCGAGATCAAAAAGAATGCGCCACAGCTTTTAGAGCTTGCCCTGCGCAGAAAAAGGGAACGCTGTATGATTGGGACAGGCGGTATGAGCGATCCTTATATCCCTCTGGAAAAAGAGCTGGGACTGACCCGCCGCTGTCTGGAGCTGATAGACGAATACGGCTTCGGCCTTGCCATCCAGACAAAATCCGATCTTATACTGCGTGATCTGGATTTGCTCAAAAGCATTCACCGAAAAACAAAATGCGTGGTCCAGATAACGCTTACCACCCATGACGAGGCGCTTTGCCGGAAGCTGGAGCCTCATGTGTGCACCACAAAACGGAGGGCGGAGGTCCTGGATATCCTGCGGGAGGAAGGCATCCCCACTGTCTGCTGGATGACGCCCATCCTTCCCTTTATCAATGACACGGAGGAAAATATCCGCGGGATATTGGATTACTGCATCCATGCAAAAACCTATGGAATACTGACCTTCGGGATTGGAGTGACCCTCAGGGACGGCGACAGGCAGTATTTTTACCGCAAGCTGGACGAGCATTTTCCGGGGATGAAGCAAAAATACATTCAAACCTACGGGAATGCCTATGAGATACCCTCCCCCAACCAGTCCTCTCTTATGCGGCTGGTCAGGAAAACCTGTGCGCAGCACGGGATTGAAAACAATACGAATCGGATTTTTGCTTATATGAACCGCTTTGAGGATAAGCTGGCGGGAGAGCAGCTGTCGTTGTTTGACTTTACCTGACAGTGTGGCAGTGGCAATGATATGAAAATGGGTATCCGGTGTCATCGCAAATAACCGATACATCCGGTTCCATAGAATATGGTTTACATCCCCTGACCAGCCACCCTGTTTTCCGGGCCTGTTTTTCTGAAGAACTGTATTATGACTGCGGCGATGAAGAAGCTCCTTTTGGCAGTGATGAAGGGAATGACACATTGCATTTTTTAGAGGAATCTATACGGAAACGGCCCAAAATGTGTGTTGTTGATTTCCCTGAATTATTAATCGTAAAAGAGTGGAACTTAACCTATTTGCCGCCTGAACCGGAGCAGACGGATGATGAACTGAAAACACAGGCAGCACAAACTTATCATGGACTGAAAGGTGATCAGACACTTTTGCAGACAGACCAGGTTATCCTTGCGACTGTATTCGGTCAGATTAAAATTATGGGAAAATTGGACGGGGCATTACAGGAATTGGCGTTCCATTCGCTTATGCGCATGGAAAGAATGTACCGTCTCTTATGGAATTGGGATAAAGAGGAACCACCATATAATATTTCCATCATGAGACGGTATTTAGAACGATTTGTAAATCGTGATTGTTGATTGTACATATACAGTTTGCCGCCGTGTGATTCGCTATGTTGGCAAAAGGCATGCTTGGTAAATTGGAATTGGGCGGAGGAGATTATGCAGGCAGGTGAAAAGATTTTATTTGGGGATTTTGAGTGGAATGTGCTGGATATACAAGGGGATAGAGCTTTATTGATAACCGAATACATAATTGAGCAGCGTTCTTATAATGATGTATATAAAGAAACGACATGGGCAGATTGTTCTATGCGGCAATATTTGAATGGTGAATTTTATGATAGATTTACTGAAGCTGATAAGTTGAGAATATGTTCAGTTACAAATAAAAACTTTGACAATCAATGGTATAAGACAAATGGCGGAGAAGATACACAGGATCATATATTCCTATTAAGCATGGAGGAAATCGTATGCCAATACTTTGGTGATAGTAGTGAGAAATTATATAATCCCAAAAAGAATCAAAGATATTGGTTTGAAAGAAAAGATCAAAATAATAGCAGGAGAATAGCAAGACTTGAGAATAACAAAACCCAAGTATGGTGGTGGTGGACGAGAACGCCGGGCCGCGTTGGTGTAAAAGCAGTATATGTTCATGGTGACGGCAACATAGGTATTCAGGGCAATAATATCTTAAAAGGAAATATAGCGGATGGTATGTGTACAGGCGGTGTTCGGCCAGCTTTATGGTTGAAACTTTAATTGGGATGAAATATTATGGAATATATATTTGAAACAGATAATTTGGGAATTAGAAAATTTGAATACGATGATGCTCAATGTTTGTATGAAAATCATATGGAAGAAGAAGTCAAAAAATGGATTCCAAATGAAAGTTATGCTGATATTGAAGAAACACAGGAGGCAATAAAATTTTATGTTGATTGTGTTAATAAAAGACATTTACCATTTGTATTAGCTGTAGAATTAAAAGCAACAAATGAGTTAATCGGTGATACAGGCGTGAATGAAGTGGAAGGAAATTCAAACGAGGTAGAAATCGGTTATGGTATATGTAAAAAATATTGTGGAAAGGGCTATGCTACGGAACTTGTAAATGCCATGACAAAGTTTGTAGTTGAAACCTTTGGAATAACTATTTTATATGGGCGTGTTATGAAGGGAAATATTGCATCTTTAAGAGTACTTGAAAAGAATGGTTATGGATTTGTTAAAGAAGAATTTGGAGCTGAAGATGATCCATATGGTAATGGAATGCTGATTTATAAGAAAGAATGTTAACTTTTAGTTGCTGAGGCTGGAAAACTACAATTCGGTGAGGTAAATACAATGAACAAAGAGTATATTATTCCAGCGTGTTCTGGAATGAAAATTGATGTTAAGCAAGGTCAAAGTATTACTGTGATTGACATTGAGGGGGCCAGGTGGTAGATTTTTGCCGAAGCGGGCGGAAATGCAAATGAATTTCTCTCGACCGGAGTAACGATTGACTGTAACGAGTCTCTGAAACTAAATGTCGGCAATATTATTTACACCAATTTATATCATCCGATGATGCGGGTAATTTCTGATGATGTGGGAGAACATGATTTGCTTCACCCATGCTGCCGGCAGGAAATGTATGACTTCTTTTATCATAACGGCGAAGGACACCCGAACTGTTTCGATAATATCAACAATGTGTTGGAAGAACAGCGTGCGATTATTTCACCCGTAAACTTATTCATGCACCCGAAAATTAACTCTGATGGCAGTATCTCAGTGGAGGAGCCGCTTTCCACAGCAGGAGATAAAATTACATTAAAAGCACTGATGGATATTACTTTGGGAGTTGCCGCTTGCAGTGTTTCAGAGAGTAAATACAACAGCGGAAAATGTTCCCCTATAAAAATCGTTGTCGATTAAAACAAATTCCAGCTTTACTGCCCTTGTTATATGGATGCTTAGTTATTACAGGGTTGACAAAGGCCTGTAATATTTTTGCGCTTGTTTCGTCGTCGCCCCAATGTTCCGGGAATCCCAAAGATTGTGTAAACCTCCAACCCTTGTACAAAATGAGGATTTGGAGATTATCTAAGCTCAAGATACCAATACCTGTTCAGCATTGTATTTGTCTCATTTGGATAATCTCTGTAGTATCGGCTTACTATTTCAAATTCAACCGGTTTCCTGAATATTGGTCCATCAAAGACAAAAGAATGATACTCACCATTTTCACCACAAATGTCTACATAGTCGGGCAAATCATTCAGGAAGGATTCATCAATTACTCTACCAACAAAAGATTCGTCAAGCATAGAGCCATCTACACAAGTTACGATGCTTTTGAAGCCCAATGATATAAATTCCTGCAACAATTCTCTTCTTACTGTTCCACTGAATGGAAACTCGGCTTGAATACCCTGTCGCCTACAATTATCAATTCTTTGATTTCTCAAGTTTTCCAGATATAAATCACCAAAAAGTGCGATGTTGAGCTGTTTCTCTTTGAATTTTTCTATGTGCATTTCCATTGACTTTTTATATTCGTCTGATGGAGCAGTTAAATCAAACTCCAAAACCGTTAACGGTATCCCGATAGAGTCTGCTTGCTGTTTGAGCAGTTCTATACCAATCTCGTGCATAGCAATTTTAGAGCCATCTTTTTTTATTGTGGTGAACAGTGCTTGCACATCATATATTCCCGATTGCAAGGCTTTATAAAGAGCTAACGCGGAATCTTTCCCGCTGCTCCAGTTAAAATATGCTTTCTTCATTATTCCCTCACAAATATTGATTTAGCGATTTGGATTATATTGTATCACTCATATTATAAATTTTTCTACCATTTTCAATATTTTCCCATATTGTTTTATATCACTATAGGAAATTCGGGCGCCATTTTGGCACCAAAGCGTCAATTATCAGCCAGATAAATTGACAAGAATCTTTATACAGTGTATAATAACATTGATATATAACTTAGTTATTTTATGGAGAATATTATGCCGCCAAAAGTTAAGATACCCAGAGAAGCTATTATTGAAAAAGCATTTGAGTTGACAAAAGCATATGGCTTTGAAAAAGTAACCGCACGTTTACTTGCCAGTGAATTAAAATGCTCTACTCAACCAGTGTTTCATGCTTTTCGCAACATGGAAGAACTGCAGGAAGAAGTTTACAAAAGAACGCAAAAACTATTTGAAGAAACCATGCTCCAACAGCCTTTTGATACCGAACCCCCCTATTTTTTAAGCATGGGACTAAAGTATGTGGAACTGGCTCAAAATGAAAAAAATCTGTTCCATCTACTATGTATGTCAGATAGCGGAACAAGACTTGAAAGCCTTTACGATTTGGCTAAGCACGTTCCTGTTCCGATTGAACCGGAAGTGTTTGTGAAAACATGGATATTTACGCATGGTATAGCAACGATTGTTTCTACGAACACAACGAACATTGCGCCCGAAGAAATAAGCAGCATTTATAGGCAGTTGCCTAAATTATACCACAATGAAAACAAGAGAGGTTCGGCAATTGAAACATAAGAATATGGACTATGATAACCGCTATAAATATAAACTGAATATGCTTGGAAACCGGGGCTTAAATTACGATGAAACTCATCGGCGTATTATTTGTAACTGGTATTTTATTTTGGGTGGCAGGGTGGCATTGGCTTTCTTCAATTACTTTGTTTTTGGCAGGAGCCGTATTTGCTGTTTTGTTAATCTTGTTAGCCATTGAAGCACATCAGGACAAGGTGTTGAATGATATTGCTATGCGGGAAAATAATGACTTGGAGAAAAAATATGAAATCGGTTAAAAATTATGTGTATACAGAACGTGCGCATTTTATGTGTCCTAATATGCACTTTGGGATTATGGCAAAAATAGAAAGCAATTATGATGAAGGGCGGCTAAAACAAAGCATAGACACTCTTCAAAAAGCGCACCCGTTTCTGCAAAGTTTAATTGCAGAGGAAACGGACACTGGCAGATTTTATTATCAAATACAAGATTATATGAATATTCCTGTAATGATAAAAGAAGAAGCTGCTTTGTGGCAACAGGATTATGAGGAAATATCTGTCCGTGGGTGGAATGTCATGAATGAATGTCTGCTAAAAGTAGTGGTTTATCCAAAGGAAAATGAATTTCAAATACTTTTTATCGCCCACCATCTTTTGTGTGACGGCAGAGGGCTTCTACAACTGGCAGAAGAATTTGCAGAGCATTATGCTAACGGAGTAATACCGCAATTTGCCCCGGAACGCTTAATTCAATGCTTAAACGATCTTCCCTCAAACAGCGATTTACCTCTTATCAGTAAATTGATAATAGGCGACGCAAATAGAAGATGGAAAAAAGAGGGGCAGCAAGTTATGTATGAGGAATATAGCGCATTTGAAAGAGCCTATATTCAAAAACACAAAATGAAACGGGGAATTTTTACCGTTTGCAATCAGGAGTTAGAAAAAATACTGACTTTATGCAAACAATATAATGTTACTGTAAATGACTGGCTGATTGCAAAGATGATGTTGGAAGAGAATACAAACAAGGTGGTTATTGCAGCCGATATTCGTAATCAGACAAAATGTTACAGACAAGGGGCAATGGGAAATTATTCGGTAAAATTTCAAAGTGAATTCGTGATTTACCAAAAGCCTTGAACTTGCAACACTTAATTCACGTTGTTTTGGTTTACGAGTGGCTAAAATAGAGCTATAATGAATTTCCAGGAGTCTGTTTCCATGTGCACAGCAAACAAGCATCTGAATAGTGCAAGACTAAATTCCACATACCAGATTTTTGTAGGATTAAATTCGGCAGTGGATTCCGTCTTGATTATCGTTCTATTTTTTGAGTAATGATGGCTTCAAACTGACTTCATCAGCAGAGATTTCCTGCAGACATAAAAGTCTGTGGAGCTTATTATTAAAAGCATCTTAGACAGCCTGAATGGAGTGCAGCCGTTCAGGCTGTCTCTTGCTTCGCTGTTGATGTGATTCATAAGTATGCATGCATCGCGTTGCTTATAGGAATCAGACTTTGGCCTTTGGGAATCACATAACGGATATATTCATGGTTCTTTTCTATGCGGCCTTTTTGCCAGGAGGAGTTTGGATTGCAGTAAAATATTCTGGTACGGATTTCACCATTTTTATCGCATTCCAGACGCCCCGGAAACTGAAATTCCACACCATTATCAGTCAATATTACGGGGAACAACTCCTGGAACACTTTGATGCCAAGCTGCTGTGTTAAATAATCGAATACTTTTATGACTTGCTCCTGTGACTTCTCTTGTAACACAAAATGAGCATAAGAGAGCAGTTACGGAAGAAAATCGTCAGGAAAGCCTGCGTACTGTTATCCCGGCCACCTTCCACGGTATCGAGTTCAACAATCGGAATATCAGGATACGTTTGAATAAATTTCTGGAAATCCTCATAAGTACGGCCGATGCGGAACTCTTTTGCAGAAAGACTAACCCTTGTGACGTTTTTCCTGGGTTTACATTTGTAACTGACCTTGCGGCGCAAATCGATATTCCTTGCAGTAAAAACACCTTGATCAATATAGTTATACAACGTTTTTCTGGAACAGGGAATTTCATGTCCGTGAAAGGCATAAATGTGTACAGCGACTGCCCCTGCAATAATAGCGGAGATATAAGATCATCAAGGAGTGCGATATCGACAGGAGCCTGATTAATTCCCTGTCTGCATGAAACAAGCAGATCCTGGGAGGATTTATCTGCATTCTGTGCAATGTAGAAAGCTTTGCTCTTATTACAGGTACGCTGTCTTGTACAATGATTGCAAACATAAGGGGCTTTGCAGATAGCTTCACATTGTGGTTCCAGATATTCCGGACAAAAGGCAGTGCATGCAGGAATACGTTCCTTATTGCTATAGCAGTATTTGCAGACTTCTTTACGCAATTCGGTTTGTCACAAAGAAAACGTAAGGAACAATCCTTAAATCTGCCACAGCGAAGAGGATGTCTTGGATCAACCTTTCGTTTTTGAAAGGTGCGGTATTTCTTCACTTCCTTGGCAATTGTACTTGGATGCTTATCAAGTTTCTGGCAATGGCTGCAAATGAGAGCCCATCATTTAGCCCTTTCAATATGAATTCTTTGGCTTGTCGTAAGGTGCTTTTGGTCATATGTTTTTTTCTTATACATAAAAAATCCTCCTTTGATGGAGGAATCCACTTACCAGGAACATCATACCATGAAACGTGTAACACTAAAATCGTCAAGCACGAATTTAAATGGTGAATCACGAATTAACTATAACATTTTAGGATGGGAAATTATTCTACTGCTTTTAGCGTTTTTGTGAAAAAGAATGAGGGAAATGTGATTTCCCTTGCAAAACGCGTAGCGTCACTTGTCACAAATATATGTCAGCACCCACAGAAAGAAATGCTTGTGCTTGCCTGTTATATACATATGCACCCGGAGCTGGTTGATGCTGTTGCAATATCTACATTAGGAGAGTTTGGAAGTAAAGCAGGAGCATTTGTAGGAAGAAATATGTTTGGATATGGTTCCCAAAATGGTTATAGCATAACCAATTTAGGAAAAATCAAAAGCAATATAATTGAAGAAGCTGTTTTTATACCGCCTGCTTCGCCTGCCAATAAAACAACTTGGGGAGTTCTAACGGTGAATAGCCGTATGAAAGTATGCGTGTCAAATTTAATTGTGCAGAGTTGATTAACAAAGTGACAAATTGTCTGCAGTTGTGAATATTCAGGAGGTAAAATGATGTCTTTAAAGGAAATGACAGAAGCGTTTGAGTATATGCGCAATGACAATCCATTAAATAAAGTAGGCTTCCTTTTTAAATTGAATGAAATACTTTATATTTAATTGTCTGCTTGGTATATTCAGCAGTACCAGAGAAAATGCTTATGGTTTTAGCAATGATTTTCGGCGGTCACTTACTGCCTTTTGGTTGGCTCTATAAATCCAAAAGTTATATGTACTCTTCGGTAATTGTAACAATCAGTGTTTTAATTATAGGATGTACATGCGCTCCTGATATTATTGCATTATTTATGTTGCTTTATGAAATAGTATTTACAGGATGTTTATTTATTGAAAACAAAAAAACTTATGCAAGAAACGCAAAGTAAATAAACGTCCACTTTTTATCAAATCCCAGTTTTGTTGGTATGATAAACTGGGATTGTTAATGAAAAATGCTTCACATTTTTACCATATAATTTCGGGATTTTTTGTGGTAATATTTTTACTTTCTGCCATATATGGATTTTTATGAATGGGCTGTCATATAGGCTCTGCTATATATATATGAAACTGCCGTCCCTTTTATCCAACCCCTTTTATATGGAAGAACAGTTTTTACAGGCGTTGACAAAGGCCTGTAATATTTTTGCGCTTGTTTCGTTGTCGCCCCAATGTTCCGGGTGCCATTGGACGCCCCAGAAAAACCGTTTATCAGGAACATAAACAGCTTCTATGATTCCGTCTTCCGCGGCCGCCATGCTCTTAAGAGAAGGCGCCAGATCCTTGATTGCCTGATGATGCCTGCTGTTCACACCCACACTTTTCTGTCCCAGCAGTCCGAAAAGAGGCGCTTTCATTTCAAGGCTTATGCTGTGGGAGGCCCGGTCATAGGGCTTTTTCATATCATGGTCTATTCCAGTGCCGTTCTGGGCGCCTAAATCCTGATACAGGCTTCCTCCCAGCGCGGCATTCATGATCTGAAGTCCCCTGCAGATCCCAAGCACCGGCATATCCTTTTCAAGCGCCCGCTGTATCAGGGCCAGCTCCATTTCATCCCGCTCCGGGCAGAGCCTTCCGCAGAAATCCTCTGTCTTTTCACCATAGACCGCAGGGTTCACATCATGGCCGCCGGTCAGGACGAGCCCGTCTATCCGGCATAAAATATTTTCCAGCATATCCCGGTCCGCAGTTAAAGGCAGCATTACCGGGATTCCTCCGGCATGTTCAATTTCTTCCATATAGCCAGGAAGTATCCAGTAGCTTTTTTTATCATCATCATATAAAGGAGTCAGTCCGATAAAAGGTTTCATAAATCCTCCTGTGTTTTTTTAGTTTTAGATTTGCGGTATTTGTTCCTTTATCATCCTAAGCCCTGCTTTTTGGACTGTCAACTTTCTTTTTTGGCAGAATGGTTATATTTGCCCTGCGGAATGACTTTTCTTCATTGATTTAGCACTTGCCAAGGTGGAAGAAAAAAGGTATAGTATTGAAAGGAAAATAAGTAAGATGAATAATCGCGGCTGTCCGTATTCCTTTTGGGATGCGGCAGGTGAGGAAAGTCCGGGCTTCGCAGGGCAGGATGCCGGATAACGTCCGGTGGAGGCGACTCCAAGGCCAGTGCAACAGAAATATACCGCCCCGCCTTTGGCGGAAAGGAGCAATCCTTTGGGGTGCAGACCCCGGTAAGGGTGGAAAGGCAGTGTAAGAGACTACCGCCCGTCTGGTAACAGGCGGGGCACATGTAAACCCCATCCGAAGCAAGACCAAACAGAGAGCGACAGGCTTGCCCGGCCTGCTTTCAGGTAGGTCGCTTGAGACTGCTGGTAACAGTAGTACTAGATAGATGATTATTCTCGACATAACCCGGCTTACAGTTTTGCTTATTTTCCTATCAGAAGAACAGGCAGGTGATATATACGTACACCACGCTCTGTTCTTTTTTGTATGGATGGGCTGAGTTTAAAAGGAGGAAGTAAAATATATGAAGAAACAATATCATGCAGAATTTGCCGATGAAGCCTGTGTTTCAGATTGGCTGGGACTTGTTAATATGGTAGCTGACGACTTTCCGGGGCTTGTAATTGCTGATTATACGGAAACACTTCTTAAGAATATCGCCCGGCAGACAGCTCTTTGCGTAAAGGACAACGGAAATATTGTTGGTATTTTATTATTTTCGCCCAACCAGCACTGCCTTTCCTGTATGGCGGTCCATCCCCAATACCGCCGTCAGGGCGTTGCATCCGCATTGATTTCGGAAATGCTCCGGCTTATGCCGGATGTTGATATCAGTGTTACGACATACCGCGAAGGGGATGAAAAAGGAATTGCACCAAGAGCATTATATCAGCGGTTCAATTTTGTGACGGAGGAACTGTGTATGGAATTTGATTATCCGGTACAGCGGTTTGTGCTGCACAGGTTCCGGAAAAATTTGAACTGAGGTAGCCTTGGTAAGTTTGATAATCTTTTTTCTGTTGGCCGGGGGAGCAGAAAGATTAAATAATTATTTGTGTGTATTCCTACATGTGTTAAGTGGGGTTATAAATTTGGGAAGGTGCGAATTATAAGTGCACATTATTTCGCCGGGAGATTCGCACTTGAAAATTGGCAGTATGGAGATTTATGCAAATAAAAAGTAATATAATAATGACAATTTTTTAGAAGAGTTGTATAATGAGGATGTTATTACTTGGCTTTATAAGATAGATGTTGTATAGTATTGCTGTCGAGGCTTGTAAGAGCCTCGTGGATTGAAATCTTAAATGGATGCAAAATAATTTACGAAAATAATGTCGAGGCTTGTAAGAGCCTCGTGGATTGAAATATGTTACTTTCGATAGTTCTGCATGGAAAGATTGTCGAGGCTTATAAAGCCTCGTGGATTGAAATGTTTCCCTTCCAAAACCGGATAATTTTTTCTTGAGGTCGAGGCTTGTAAGAGCCTCGTGGATTGAAATACCTCAATATATGAGGAAATAAAAACTATATGGCGTCGAGGCTTGTAAGAGCCTCGTGGATTGAAATTCTATGAGAATATCGAAAATATGTTTAAAAGTTGGTCGAGGCTTGCAAGAGCCTCGTGGATTGAAATTTCTAACAACAGAGTCGATTGTATTCATGAAAGGTCGAGGCTTGCAAGAGCCTCGTGGATTGAAATCATTGCAGGTTATTAATAATTTTAAGAATTCTATGTCGAGGTTTGTAAGAGCCTCGTGGATTGAAATTTATACTACCACCTAACCGCATTCCCTCTGAAAGTCGAGGCTTGCAAGAGCCTCGTGGATTGAAATGGACTATATGGATAATCATGAGAAAAAGTAAATACGTCGAGGCTTGCAAGAGCCTCATACATTAAGATATACAGCCTCACATACCTATAATAAAAATGGAGGAAACAGGTAATTAATGAAGGAGCGAATAAAAACTATAGTTTTCTGGATTTTGCTGGCTTTCACTGCAGCAGCGGCTATGGTAACTCCGTGGGCCTGTGCAAATAAAAAAGAAAATAATTCTGAAAAGGAAACAATGGTGGAGAGTCAGGAAGCGGCTGAAGGCATGCTTGATGGTGCCGGGTTGAATAACGTAAGGTTTGCAAAAAGCCTGGATGGTGAAAATGTGGAAAAGGCACAGGAACAGGCGGAACGAAGCGTAGTCCGGCTGGATGTGCAGGGAAACGGTGCAGAGTATTTCGGAAGCGGCGTAATCTGGGATGTTGCGGAGGAAGGGATAGTTATTGTGACCAGCAGACATTTGCTGGAAGAAGGGGAATTGCTCCGGGTGGTTCTTCCGGACGGAAGGGAGACTTCCGGGAAGACGGAAGGCATATGCCAGGTTAAGGATATTGGTTTTGTAGTAGTGCCGGAGGATTTAACGGAAAAAGAAAAAGTGAATGGAGCTTCCTCTGATGCAGCGGAAAAGACAATGCTGGTGGTCAGTCTGCATCAGAGGATTTTTGATACCCTGGATGCGGAAAGTCCCCTTGTGGTGCTGGGATGCTCTGAGGACGGCGTGGGAGATGAGGCCAGACATGCTGTTTTAAAGGATAAGGCATGGTTCCGCGAGGAGTTTGGAAGCGATATCATGGTCCTGGAATGTGAGGCAAAACCCGGAATGTCAGGGGGCGGTGTTTTTGACGGCAATGGAAATTTTGTGGGTATGCTGGGGGGCGGCAGTGGAAATGACGCGGCGGCGCTTTCTATGGAGACGGTAAATGAAGCATATGAGGAAGTATTTGGAAGAATGAGGAACACTGAGGAATATTAAGCCGCCTGATGGGAAAAGCTGGAATTAACATAAATTTTATAATATGTGTGGAACTATTGCGTTTTATTATCAGTTCACGAATTCGGGCATGCATGAGAGTTGACAAGTTGAGGAAAACGGGGCAAAATATAGAGGATGCGATCAAAGGCATCCTTATGATATAAAATAGCCGCAGGCTGAGCTGAGAATACAGGTTGGGACCCGGGCCTGGTGTTTGCAGGCTTAAGAGCCGTCACAGCGGAGAGAGAGGTGTAATATGACAAAAATAGATATTTTCTCAGGTTTTCTGGGAGCAGGAAAGACTACATTAATTAAGAAGCTTTTAAAGGAAGCCCTGGCAGGAAGCCAGGTAGTATTAATTGAAAACGAATTTGGTGAAATCGGCATTGACGGCGGTTTCCTGAAAGAATCCGGCATTGAAATCAAGGAGATGAATTCAGGATGTATCTGTTGTTCTCTGGTAGGCGATTTTGGGACATCCCTGAAGGAGGTTATGGATACGTATCATCCGGAACGGATCCTGATTGAGCCTTCCGGTGTGGGCAAGCTTTCCGATGTGGTGAAGGCGGTACAGAATGTGGACATGGGAAGCGAGGTAACAATCAACAGCGCAGTTGCAGTGGTGGATGCTTCCAGTGCAGGCTGTATATTAAGAACTTCGGTGAATTTTTCATCAATCAGATAGAACATGCGGGAACCATTATCCTGAGCAGGACGGATGTGGCATCAGAAGCGAAGATACAGCAGGCTGTGGAGCTGATTCGTGAGCACAACAGCAAAGCGACGATTATTACCACTCCTATTGAACAGCTGGACGGAAAGGATATCCTCAAAACAATTGAAGGCGGCGAGGATTTGGAAAAGGAGCTGATGGAGGCGGTTCTGAAGGAACAGGAGTCCGGCCATCACCATCATCACGACGGGGAGTGCTGCCATGGAGAGCATGAGCATCATGACCATGAGCATTGCGATCACGATCATGAAGAGCATGGTCATGAAGGCCACGATCACGAAGGCCATGACCACGGCCACCATCACGATCACGGCGAAGGCTGCAGCTGCGGCTGCGGACATGATCATGACCACCATGATCACCATCATGCGGACGAGGTGTTCACCAGCTGGGGAACCGAAACGCCTGCATCCTACACGAGGGATGAGATTTCCGATATCCTGGAAGCGTTGGAGGATGAGAAGAAATACGGCTTCGTACTCCGTGCAAAGGGCATGGTGCCTGCAGGGGACGGAACCTGGGTATACTTTGATTATGTGCCAGGCGAGAGCAATGTAAGAGAAGGAAAGCCGGACGTAACCGGAAAATTCTGCGTAATCGGATCCAAGCTGAACGAAGCGGCGCTGGCGGAGCTTTTTGACAGAAAATAAAGCAACGCACGATTACTGTGAAGGAACGGAACAGCTGTAAAAGTAATTGTGAAGGCAACGGGCAGTTACAAAAAATTAAGATAAGAAAATGGCAGGCCTGAAGGGTTCCCTTCAACCTGCTGATTGATGCAGTATCGCAGGCAGGCCTGCGGTATGCAGGAGGGATAATTGTGAAACCTGTATATATCATTAATGGTTTTCTGGAAAGCGGAAAGACAGAATTTATTACGTATACGCTGGATCAGTCTTATTTTCAGATCAAGGGAAAGACACTGCTCATTCTCTGTGAAGAGGGCGAAAATGAATATGATCCGGCGCTTTTGAAGCGCAGCAACACTGTGATGGAGCTTATCGAAAACGAGGAGGATTTTACCCCGGAGAACCTGCTGAACCTGGAGAAAAAAATCAAACCGGAACGCATCATCATAGAATACAACGGCATGTGGAACTTTAAAAATATGAAGCTTCCCTGGCACTGGCGTGTGGAGCAGCAGATTACCACAATAGACGCGTCCACCTTCTCCATGTATTTTACCAACATGAAGTCTCTGCTTGCGGAAATGCTCCGGAATTCGGAGATGATTATTTTCAACCGCTGCGACGGGCTGGAGGATCTGAACAGCTATAAGCGCAACGTAAAGGCCATCAACCAGCAGGCGGACATTATTTTTGAAGACAGCAATGGTGAAATTGACGAGATTTTCGAAGAAGACCTTCCGTTTGATTTAAACAGCGATCCCATTGTACTGGACGATATGGGATATGGAATCTGGTATATTGATTCCCTGGATCATCTTGACCGTTATGTGGGAAAAAATGTGCAGTTTACGGCGATGGTCATGAAGCCGGACGGGTTCCCCAAGGATCATTTCGTGCCGGGCCGCATGGCGATGACCTGCTGTGCGGAAGATATGGCTTTCCTGGGCTTTGTCTGCATTTCCAGGGATGCGGACAGCTTTAAGGAACAGGACTGGGTGAAGGTGACCGCGAAGGTTTCAAAGGAATACTGGGCTGATTACGGCGGAGAGGGACCTGTGCTCCATGCCACCAGCGTGGTGAAGGCCAAAGCGCCCAAGGAAAAAGTCATCAGCTTTGTTTAATCAGGGGGACAAATGTCGGCTGAAACAGAAAAAGATCTGCAGCAGTTAAAGAAACGTTTTCTGGAACTGGCAGAAAAATCATACAGACAGAATATTTTTACTTTTACAGGCTTCCTGTCCATGGCGGAGCAGGAAGCCTTATTTGAAGCGATGAATACGCAGAAGGGCTATTCCTTCAGCCTGTGGGGCGGCAGCGAAGGCTGTGAAAGGCAGATGGCCCGCTTCGGCTCTCCGGAAGAGCTGGGATATGAGGAACCATATCCCATAGAGACACTGAAGGTCAGTCCGTTATTGGAAAAATTTGCGGATAATTTTACCCACCGGGATTTCCTGGGCGCTGTGATGAACCTGGGAATTGACAGAAGTACGGTGGGCGATATTTTTTTGGAAGGCAGGCATGCGTGGGTTTACTGCACCCAGCGGATCGCGCCCTGGCTTTGTGAGAACCTGACGAAGGTAAAGCATACCAATGTGCGCTGTGAGACGGCGGCGGAGGGGATGGAAGCGCCGGTGAGGGAGCCGGAAAGGGTTTCCCTGATCATTTCCAGCGAACGGGCGGACGCCATTCTTGCCAAGCTGTACCAGCTGTCCAGGAATCAGAGCCTGGAGCTCTTCCGGACAAAAAAGGTATACATCAATGGAAGGCTTTGCGAAAACAACAGCTGCCAGCTCAAAAGCGGGGATATGGTGAGCGCAAGAGGCTACGGACGGTTCCTTTACTACGGTGCTGTCGGGGAAACCAGAAAGGGCAGGCTGAATGCCGCGGCGGGAGTTTACCGCTGAAAGCCTTGAGAATACGAGGGAGGAAACAGCATGTATCACTATACATTGTCACAGTGGCTTTTCTTTTTTTATTTTTACTGCTTTTTCGGATGGTGTTTTGAATCTACCTATGTATCTATCTGTCAGAAAAAACTGGTGAACCGGGGATTTATCCGCGGGCCTTTTCTTCCCCTGTACGGTTCGGGAGCGATTATGATGCTTCTGGTATCCAGCCCCATGAAGGGAAATCTGGTGGGGATATATATTGCCGGCTGTATCGGCGCCACCATACTGGAATATGTAACAGGGGTGGTGATGGAGGCGCTGTTTAAGGTGCGTTACTGGGACTATTCCCATAAAAAATTAAATTTCCAGGGGCAGATATGCCTGGAATCCACGCTTTGCTGGGGGCTTCTCACGATTCTAATGACACAGTTCATCCATAAGCCGGTGGAGCATATCGCCATGTTGATTCCGCATAAAGTGCTGCTGCTTGTTGTTGCGGTGATATCATTATACTTTATCGCCGACTTCGTTACTTCCTTCCAGGCTGCCATGGATCTGCGCGATATCCTTGTTAAGGCGGAACAGGCCAAGCAGGAGCTGGAGCGGATGCAGAAGCGTCTGGACGTACTTATCGCCGTGGCAAACGACGAACGGGAAGCCAAGAAGGAAAAACGCCTGGAGCGCAGGGAAGAGCTTGTAGGCACAATAGAAGAGGCCTTTGCCCAGCTTCGTGAAGCGCTTCCTGCTTCCGAGCTGCTGAAGGAAAAGAGAGAAGAAATACTGGAGCTGCGTGACAGATTTATCGGAAACAAACGGGTGGGAGAGGAAAAGGAGCAGTCCTTTATCCATAACTTCATCAAGAGAAACATGCTGAAGGGCAACCCCACCATGACTTCCCATAAATTCCATGATACACTGGAGGAACTGAAAAAATCTGCTTCTGAATATAGAAGAAAACGGTAACTGTAAAGAATACGGACAGTTACAGAAAAGGAAAAAAATGAAGAAACGACTGACAGCGATAATAGTCCCGCTGATTCTGTGTTTTCTTACGGTCCTGGCTCTGGCCGGCTGCGGTGCGGCAGGGCAGGAAAAGGAGTCCGCCCGGACGGCTCCCGACGGCAGGCCCAAAATACAGGTAATTACCACTATATTTCCGCCATATGACTTTGTCCGTCAGATAGGCGGGGATTATGTGGAGGCGGATATGCTGCTCAAACCGGGAATGGAGGCTCATTCCTATGAGCCTACGCCCCGGGATATCATAAGGATAACGGAGAGTGATCTGTTTCTGTATGCCGGAGGAGAATCTGACGTATGGGTGGAGGAGCTGCTGGAAGGCAATGATTCCCGTGTCCACGCCCACAGCCTTCTGGAATGGGTGGAGCCTTTGGAAGAGGAAACCGCGGAGGGTATGCAGTCCAGGGAGCACGATCATGACCATGAAGAAGAGGCGCTTAAAAATGGGGCGGCTGAAGAGACGGCCGGCGGAACAGAGGCTTTTGCAGAGGATGCAGGCGTGCATCTTGAGGAAGGGGAATATGATGAGCATGTATGGACCTCCCCTGCCAACGCCATTCTGATTGTGGAAAAAATCCGGGATACGCTCATTTCCATCGATCCTGACCGCGCCGGAATTTATGAGGAGAATGCCAGGGCCTATCTGGAGCAGCTGCGCAGTCTGGACAGCGATTACCGCCGGGTAATAGGAGAGGCAAAGCGCCATACGGTAATCTTTGGGGACCGTTTCCCCTTTCTCTATCTGGTGAAAACCTATGGCCTGGATTATTATGCGGCTTTTCCCGGCTGCAGCTCTGAAACGGAGCCGAGTGCGGCGACCATCGCCTTCCTTACGGATGAGGTGAAGGAGGAGCATATTCCGGTGGTATTTTATCTGGAGCTTTCCAATGCCAAGGTGGCGGATGCCATAGCTGAGGTAACCGGAGCCAGGACCGCCATGCTGCACTCCTGCCATACCCTTACCAGGGAAGAAATGCAGCGGGGGGAAAATTACCTTTCGCTGATGCGGCAGAATCTGGAGCAGCTTAAGCTGGCGCTTAACGAATAATTGTAGCGGCCCTGCCTGCATCCGGCGAAGGACAGCCAGCCGGCCCTGAAGCGGCGGCCGAAAGGAATGAAAATGTCTTATATAACCTGTAAAAATGTATCATTTGCATATGAAAACCAGATTGTGGTATCCGGCCTTGATTTTCAGGTGAACGCAGGAGATTACCTGTGTATCATCGGAGAGAACGGCACCGGGAAAACAACGCTGATCAAGGGCCTTCTGGGATTGAAAAAACCGGCGGGCGGTGAAATTGTCACGGGAGATGGGCTGAAGGCCACGCAGATCGGCTATGTGCCCCAGCAGGACGCGGTGCAGAAGGATTTTCCTGCATCCGTCTATGAGGTGGTGCTTTCCGGCTGCCTGAACAGCCGTGGCATGAAGCCGGGCTTTAGTGCGGCGGAGAAAAAAAGAGCGGTTGATAACATGGAGCTTCTGAAAATCGGTGATTTGAAAAACAAGAGCTTTCAGGATCTCTCCGGCGGCCAGCGGCAGCGAGTGCTTCTGGCCCGTTCTCTGTGCGCCACCAAGCGGCTGCTTTTACTGGACGAACCGATTACCGGGCTGGATCCGGTGGCGACGGAGGAATTTTACGCCATGCTGGATGATCTGAACGGAAACCACGATATTACGATTATTATGGTTTCCCACGACATCAGGGAAGCGGTGGAGCATGCGGATCATATTCTGCACCTTTCCCATGGCGGCTACTTTTTCGGAACCACGCAGGACTATGGGAAGAGCGGCTTCGGGAAAAAATTTCTGGGAGGTCTGGCGGATGCTTGAATATATTGTTGAAATGTTTTCATACCCTTTCATGCAGCGGGCGTTCCTGGTTGGTATCCTGGTGTCGCTGTGCGCGTCCCTTCTGGGGGTCAGCCTGGTGCTGAAGCGCTATTCCATGATTGGGGACGGCCTGTCCCATGTGGGCTTCGGCGCGCTGGCCGTGGCTTCCGCGCTGAATATGGCGCCTTTGGCGGTGGCGGTGCCGGTGGTAATCCTGGCCGCTTTTATCCTGCTTCGCTTAAGCGACAGCGGAAGGCTGAAGGGAGACGCCGCCATTGCGATGATTTCCACGGGCGCGCTGGCGGTGGGCGTTATGGTGGTGTCCGTGACCACGGGAATGAATTCGGATTTGAACAGCTATATGTTCGGATCGATTCTTGCCATGAGCAAAAGCGACGTGGTGTTGAGCGTAGTGCTGTCCGTTATCGTGCTGGTGCTCTATCTGCTGTTTTACGATAAGATTTTTGCCGTGACCTTTGATGCGGTTTTTGCCAGGGCTACGGGAATCAGGACCGGCCTTTACAACATGCTTCTGGCAGTGCTCACCTCGGTGACGGTAGTGCTGGGCATGCGGATGATGGGGGCGCTCCTGATTTCCAGCCTGATTATTTTCCCGGCGCTCACCGCCATGCGGGTGTGCAAGCGCTACCGCAGCGTGATTCTTTGCGCGGTGGCCGTATCCGTCGTCAGCTTTATCCTGGGAATGACCGTATCCTTCCTCCTGGCAACGCCGGCGGGGGCGAGCATCGTCATTGTGGATATTTTGCTGTACTTTATTTTCTGGCTGGCCGGCGCGGTGCGGGGAAAATAATCGGGCTTTACGGACGTCTTTCAGCGTTGGGAGCGCGGGTTCGTCCCGAATTCCTTTTTATGCATTCTGTAGAAATGGGCATAACTGTTAAAGCCTGCGTTGGTGCTGGCTTCCAGCAGGGACTGCCCTTTTTTGTGCAGCTCGTTTGCCAGCAGCAGCCGTTTGTGGTTCACATACTGGTTGATGGTGTAGCCCGTTATTGTCTTGAAAATCCGGCAGAGATGATATTTATTGATAAAAAAGGTCTCCGCCAGGCAGTCCAGGGAAAGATCCCCGGTCAGGTTTTCATTGATGTGCAGCAGAATGTTTTTTACCCGCTCATCCTCAACCGTGGGGAGGGTCAGCGGCTCACCGATATGGTTTAACAGATACAGGAATTCCAGCAGCACACATCTGGCAATTTCAAAGGCGCCCTCCTGAAGATACCGGTTGACCTTCATAAGCAGCTGGTACATTTCCCTGTCCACAATTTCCGCAGGGATCTGGCAGCCCATGCCCAGCGAACGCTCCCGGAAAAAGGCTTCCAGCTCACCGCATCGGTTCCTGTGGAAAAAATCCAGGCTGATAAAAATAACGATTCTTTCATATTTATCAGAAGACAGAAACACGTTATGGTGCATTTCATAAGGCCTGGCAATAAAAATATCGTGGGGATGCGCCCTGTAAATATTCCCTTCTATATGGAATTCCGCATTCCCCGAAAGAAACAGATCTATTTCATACAGGTTATCATGATTATGCAGCTTGAATTCCGCATCATTTTTCGGCGTGTTATCTATATTATATACAAAATCATAGCTGAATTCGGAATCCAGCTGGTAATATGCGGTTATAATTTCATCGACCATCCATATATCCTCCCTGCGGCAGTGGCTGCCGCGCCTGGCTGCAAGGGAAAACGAAAGGAACACGCATATCTCCTCCCGGCGCAGACGGCTTCACGGCTATAATAAAACAGTATGATACACGGGGAAATGAAAGTCAAGCAGGTGGGAAAATGGCGGAACTGTTACTGGAATTGTTTGGCAGGATGCGATATAATGATCTTCGGAATGTGTGAAGGGAGGAGAGGCATGAAAATCGAATTGCAGAATCTCACTAAAAAATTTCCAAACAGGAACAGAAAAAATCCCGGTGAGGTCATCGCCGTCAATGATTTTACCTTTGAAATACCCGACGGACAGTTAATCGGTCTGCTGGGACCGTCGGGCTGCGGGAAGAGCACCACGCTGAATCTGATCTGCGGCCTGGAAAAGCCAACGGCCGGAAAGATATTCTTCGGCGGCCGGGACGTGACCGCTCTGCCGCCGGAGCTGCGGGGCGTGGGCATGGTTTTCCAGAATTACGCGCTTTATCCCCATATGACAGTACGGAAAAATATCCTTTTTCCCCTGGAGAATCTGAAGGGAAAGGACAAGCTGACCCAGGCTGAAATGAACAAAAGGGCGGAGGATGCCGCCAGGCTGGTGCAGATTGACGAATTGATGGACCGCAAGCCCGGGGAGCTTTCCGGCGGCCAGCAGCAGCGCGTGGCCATCGCCAGGGCTTTGGTAAAGCTGCCCCAGGTGCTTTTGCTGGATGAACCTCTTTCCAACCTGGATGCCAGGCTGCGCCTGCAGACCAGGGAGGAAATCCGTAAAATACAGAGAGCGACGAAAATCACCACGGTGTTCGTAACCCATGACCAGGAGGAGGCCATCAGCATTTCCGATCTGATAGTGGTCATGAAGGACGGGCTTCTGCAGCAGATTGGAAAGCCCCAGGAGGTCTATGACAATCCGCAGAACCTGTTTGTGGCGAAATTCCTGGGGACACCGCCCATCGGTATTTTCCGGGGCGAAGCCCGCAGCGGCGAGCTCTGTATCGGCGGCATACCGGTGCTTCCAGTGCCCGGGGCGGCGGATGGTAAGGTGTTGGCCGGAATCCGTCCGGAGGGCTTTTTGCTCCGGGAGGACGGGCCTCTTTACTGCAGCCTTGCGGGTGTGGAGGTGATGGGCCGTGAAAGCAGCGTCGTAGCTTCTCACCCGGACTGCGAAGCCGCTTCCTTCCGTGCGATTGTGGATGCCTCGCAGCTGGCTGACCCGGATGCAGAGAAGGTCCGTTTTGCTCTGAAACCTGAAAAAGTATATTTATTCGACCCGCAGACGGAAGCACGTATTCCCTTTCAGGTCAGATAAAAGGAGCCGCTTATGAACCGACATGGCATGAAAGCCTGGCTGTATCTTCTGCCGGCGCTTTTATTTCTCAGTATATTTATGATTTATCCGCTGATTGACGTGTTCGTCTATTCCGCGGAGGAGGGGTATAATTTCGCCTCCCAGACCTATTTCGGGACAGGCCTTTATAATTATTCCTATGTGCTGCACGATCCTTATTTCCTGCAGGCCGTAAAAAACACCTTCCTTCTGGTTATCATCACCGTTCCCCTCTCCACGGGGCTTGCTCTTCTGATTTCCCTGGGCTTAAGCTCCATCAGGGCGCTGCGGGATTTGTACCAGACCGTTTTTTTCCTGCCCTATGTGACAATACGCTGGCGGTGGGCCTGGTATTTATGATTCTGTTCCAGAAGACAGAGTATACCGACGGGCTCATCAACCTGCTGATTGGCTTGTTCGGCGGCCCGTCCGTTGATTTTATCGACGGCCCCTACTGGGCCAAGATGTTTGTCCTGTGTTTTTATACCATATGGGTGGTCATGCCCTTTAAAATCCTGATCCTGACCAGCGCGCTGGCCTCCGTAAACCAGGATTATTATAAGGCGGCCCGGGTGGACGGCACCTCAAAGCTGCGTACCTTTACGCGGATAACCCTGCCCATGATTTCCCCTATGGTTTTTTATCTGGTAATCACCGGCTTCATCGGCGCGTTCAAGGCGTACAGCGATGCTGTGGCGCTGTTCGGCACGGATCTGAATGCGGCGGGCATGAACACCATTGTGGGCTACGTCTACGACATGCTCTACGGCGACAGCGGCGGCTTCCCCTCCTACGCCTCGGCGGCGGCCATTATTCTGTTTGCCATCGTCCTTACCATTACCTGCATCAATCTGCTGGTGAGCAAAAAACACGTTCATTACTGAGGAGGCCGGATTTATGGATAATCAGACTGATTTTGAAAAAATTGAACTGAGGGCCGGACGGCGGGCGCGGATCGGACGGATCGTGACGTATGTGCTGCTTTCGCTGTGGGGAATTATCGTCCTGTTTCCTTTTTACTGGATGCTCCTGACCTCAGTGAAGAACTATGGCTCCTATAATGCGGAGCGCATTCCCGCCTTTTTCACCCTGTCGCCGACCATGGAAAACTACGCCGATGCATTTACGCAGGTGCCTCTGGGCGGCTACCTCGTGAATACGGTGATTTTTTCGGTCATCACTACGGCGCTTATGGTAGTGGTCATCACTTTGGCGGCTTTCGCCTTCGCGCGGCTGGAATTCAGGGGGAAGAACGTAATTTTTACGCTCTTTCTTTCCCTGATGATGATTCCTGGCGAGCTGGTGGTTATCACCAACTTTGCGACCATCACCTCCTGGGAGATGCGCAATACTTTCATGGGACTGATCCTGCCGTCGGTTACGTCGGTTTTTTACATCTATCTGCTGAAGGAAAATTTTGAGCAGGTGCCCGATGAGCTGTACCGGGCGGCAAAGGTGGACGGCACCTCGGATTTCAAGTTCCTCTGGAAGGTTATGATTCCCATGTGCTGGCCGACGCTGATAACCATCATCATCCTGAAGGTAATCGAGTGCTGGAATTCCTACGTATGGCCGCGGCTGATTACGGACGATCCCGCTTACTATCTGGTCAGCGGCGGAATCCAGGAAATCCGGGAAAACGGCTTCGGACGCGAGAATATCCCGGCAATGATGGCGGCGGTTGTGGTGGTTTCCATTCCCCTGATCCTGCTGTTTTTAGTATTCCGGAAAAAAATTATGGCCGGTGTGTCACGGGGAGGGCTGAAGGGATGAAACGCTTATTTAAGAGGGGCCGGGCGGGTGCGCTTGCCGCGGCTGTGCTGACAGCCTCCGCGCTCCTGCTTACCGGCTGTCATGGTTCCAGGGAAAACACGGACTTTACGGTGCCGGAGGCCTTTGATGCCGCAAAGCAGCATGAGATTACCTTTTGGGCGAAAAACGATACCAATAAGAGGCAGACGGATATTTATAAAAAGGCGATTGAGGATTTTCAGGAGCTCTATCCCAACATCACGGTAAACCTGCGGCTGTACACGGATTACGGGAAAATATATAACGATGTCATAACCAATATTTCCACCGGGACCACCCCCAATGTCTGCATCAGCTACCCGGATCACATCGCAACCTATCTCACCGGAGACAACGTGGTGGTTCCCCTGGACGGCCTGTTTTCGGATGAAAAGTATGGGCTGGGCGGCAGTGAAGTGAGGTTTGATTCTCCAGTGCAGGAGGAGCTGATACCACAGTTCCTGGAGGAGTGTTCCTTTGGCGGCCGCCATTATGCCATTCCCTATATGCGATCCACCGAGGCCTGCTATGTGAATAAGACCTATGTGGAGGCTCTGGGCTATACCCTGCCGGAAACGCTGACCTGGGATTTCATCTGGGAGGTTTCCGAGGCAGCCACGAAAAAGGATGCGGACGGGAATTTCCTCGTCAACGGACAGAGTGTGATGATTCCCTTCCTCTATAAGTCCACGGACAATATGATGATTCAGATGCTGAAACAGAAGGGGGCGGGGTATTCCACGGAGGACGGCCGGATTGAACTGTTTAACGATACGGCCAAAGAGCTTCTGTATACCATCGCGGGACATGTGAAAAGCGGCGCCTTTTCCACCTTCAAAATTTCCAGCTATCCGGCTAACTTCTTAAATGCCGGGCAGTGCATTTTTGCCATAGACTCCACTGCAGGCGCTACCTGGATGGGGACCGATGCGCCTCTTACCGATATCAGTGAAGAAGCCCTGGTGGATTTTGAAACCGAGGTGATGATGATTCCGCAGTTTGATCCCGCGAATCCGCAGATGATTTCCCAGGGGCCTTCCGTCTGTATCTTCAATAAGGAGGATCCCCAGGAGGTCCTGGCGTCCTGGCTTTTTGCCCAGTACCTGCTTTCCGACGGGGTACAGACGGCCTATGCGGAGACGGAAGGGTATGTGCCGGTTACCAGAACCGCGAGGGAATCCGAAGAGTATCAGGACTATCTGTCCCGGGCCGGTGAGGACAATGATAATTATTATGACGTGAAAATTAAGGCTTCCCAGCTTTTGCTTTCCCATACGGACGATACCTTCACCACGCCGGTATTCAACGGCTCCGCTTCCCTGCGGGACGCTGCCGGACAGCTGATTGAGAATGTGGCAAAATCCGCCAGGAGGAAGGAAGAGATCAACGATGCCTACATGGACAAGCTTTTTTCCGACGTGACTGCCCTTTACCACTTAAATGAACGCGCCTCACAGACCGCCGGAAAAACCGATCTGGGTCCGCTCCCGGGCACTGCCGTGGCGCTGCTTTCCTCCCTTGCGGCGGCCTGGATACTGATTTTGGCCTATCTGATTGTTGGATGGAGAAGAAAAAATGAGACATGACCATTGATTTCTTTTATTTTTAAGCTATAATAACTCATGAAGGGGCTTGGGAAACCTGAGTTCCTGCAGCTTTTAAAACTTTATTCACAAAGGAGAGAATTATGAAAAAGACTATCGTTCTTGCGCTTGCGCTTTCCATGGCACTGGCCGTTGCCGGCTGTGCAAAGACAGGGGAACCGGCGGAAACCGCTGCTTCAGAAGCAGTGAGCACCACAGCAGAGACCGCTCAGGAAGAGAGTACGCCGGCGGCTGCAGTGGAAGAAACCACAACGGTGGCTGAGACGGTCACCACAGACAGCGCAGACGCCGCTGCCGGGGTTATGACCTATGAAGAGTATATGGCTGCCGATCTGGATTCCCAGGTGGTAATCGAGACTTATGTCCAGGCAAAGCAGTCCTGGTGGGAGGATAAGGCCACCGTTTATAGCCAGGATAAGGACGGCGCTTATTTCCTGTACAATATGGCATGCTCAGAGGAAGACTATGAGCGTCTTGTTCCGGGAACCAAGATCCGTGTAACAGGCTACAAGTCAGAATGGTCCGGAGAAATCGAGCTGATGGATGCAACCTTTGAATTCGTGGAAGGGGATGAGTTTATCGCCGACGCGCTGGATGTTACCGATATGCTGGGAACCGACGGCCTGATCGACCATCAGAACCAGTTTGTTACCTTTAAGGGCATGACGGTAGAGGCTGCCGGACAGGATGCCGACGGCAATGATGTGGCTTACCTGTATAACTGGGACGGTTCCGGTACAGAAGGCGACGACTTATATTTCAACGTTTCCTATAATGGAGAAACCTACACCTTCACCGTGGAATCCTACCTGTGTGACAAAACAACCGATGTATACAAGGCTGTACAGTCTCTGGAAATCGGCCAGACCGTTGACATGGAAGGTTTCCTGTACTGGTATGAGGGCGTAAATCCCCATATCACTTCCCTTACTGTAGTTAAATAAACAGAAGCCCGGGGCTTAAGCAGTAAGATAATGCGCCTCCCGCCGTATTTTCCGGTTTTTCGCCGGAAAGGATATGGCGGGAGGCGTTTTTTGATCCGGAACAGGGAGAAGGAGCAGCCCTGATGGTAATCTGCGGATGAATGGGAAGGCGGTTGAAGCTGCAAAGCCAAAGTACGAAGCGAATATAAAAGTGTAAATATAAAGTAAAAGTATAAAGTCAGAATATAAAGTCAAGATACGCAATGTTTTTGCCAATAATGTTGCAGAAAAATACCCGCTTTATGATATGATGAAAATATCATAACTGTTCAGCAGGTCAGCGCATTTACTGCGCTGACCGTAAGAAAGTGATTCAAGAGTGCTAAAATCTATCGCCAAAGGCGATTTAGGATGGATTTTAGCAGTAACTGTGAGGGGTACTGAACAGTTACAAAATATCATAACTGTTCAGCAGGTCAGCGCATTTACTGCGTTGACCGTAAGAAAGTGATTCAAGAGTGCTAAAATCCATCGCCAAAGGCGATTTAGGATGGATTTTAGCAGTAACTGTGAAGGGTGCTGAACAGTTACAAAATATCATACAGGCATGAGGTGATATCAGCCGGAGAGGATGAAAGGAGAAACGTATGGATTTTTACATAAAACGCGGACAGAAATACCGGATCAGGATAAGCGATAAGGAATCCGATGCGGTAAAAATTGCGGCTTCCAATCTGGAAAAGGATTTGGAAAAGGTTCTGGGAGGAGGACTACAGGGCGATGAGTACGCACAGGAAGCCGTTCCGGAAGTGGACTCCGCGGAAAATTATTCCGAAATCCGTATCGGAACAATCGGAATGTGTGAGGACATTGACAGAATTGCCGGAAACCTCCTGCGGGATGAAAAAGGCGTATTGATAAAGGAAGCGTATCTGCTCTGTGTCCGGGAAGGAAGGCTGATTATTGCGGGCAGCGACAGAAGGGGAACGATTTACGGCATCTATGAATTCTGTGAAAAAATCGGCGTTTCGCCCTGGTATTTCTGGGCGGATGTACCGGTGAAGGAAAAGCAGGAAATCCGTCTGCCGGAGGATTTTTTCAGGACAGATCACCCTTCCGTGGAATACAGGGGGATTTTTATCAATGATGAGGAAGAGCTGGAGGCCTGGGTAAAGAAGCACATGGGTGAGGAAACCATCGGCGTGAAGACCTATGAAAAGGTGTTTGAGCTGCTTCTTCGGTTAAAGGCAAACTACATATGGCCTGCCATGCATGTCAATTCCTTCAACAGTAAACGGGAAAACGGCGCGCTGGCGGAACGCATGGGCATTGTGGTGGGAACCTCCCATTGCGATATGCTGATGCGTTCCAACAATCGGGAATGGCGTCCCTGGATAGCGAAAAAGGGATACCAGGATGCGGTTTACGACTATTCCGTACCAGGAAGAAACCGGGAAATCCTGCAGGAATACTGGCGGGAGAGCGTGGAGCAGAATCAGGATTTTGAGGTCTGCTATACGCTGGGGATGCGCGGCATCCATGATTCCGGCTTTGAGACGAGGGGGCTGGAAAACAAAAGCGAGGAGGAAAAACGGCAGGCCAAGGTGGAGCTTCTGGAAACTATTATCCGGGATCAGCGCAGTATTTTAAGGGATACGCTGGGCCATGATACGATGATGACCTTTATTCCATATAAAGAGGTTCTGGATCTGTATGACCACGGCCTTGAGGTGCCGGAGGATATGACGCTTGTCTGGGCGAACGACAATTACGGCTATATCCGCAGATACCCTTCCGAAAAGGAGAAAAAACGCAGCGGAGGCAACGGTATTTATTATCATAATTCCTATTGGGCGCCCCCGAGCATGTCTTATGTGTTCCTGTGCTCCATACCGCTGGCCCATACGAGAAATGAGCTGCAGAAGGCTTATAATGAGGGAATCCGCAAGCTGTGGGTGCTAAACAGCGGCGCCATGAAGCCGCTGGAGCAGGAGATTGAATTTTTCCTGCGCCTGGCCTGGGAAATCGGCAGTGAAAATGCGCTGACTGAGGATGTGGACGCTTATGTGGCGGATTGGATCGACCGTAATTTTGAGGGCGGCATCGGGAAAGAGGTTTCAGCGCTCCTGAATGATTTTTCCCAGCTTACCAATGTTAGAAAGCTGGAAAATATGGACTATGATGCTTTTTCCCAGACTGCCTACGGAGACGAGGCTGTAGTGCGTATCCATAAATATGAGGAGCTTTTTACCCGCGGAAACGCCATTTACGAAGCGCTTCCCGAAAAGGAAAAGGACGCCTTTTTCCAGCTGGTTCTCATGCGTATCCATGCGGGATATTTTACGAATCTGCAGTTTTATTATGGCGACAGGAGCACACTTGCGTACAGACAGGGAAAAAAACAGGCCGCCGCATATTATACGAAGAAATCCATGCAGTTTGACGATGCCAGGAGGAAGATGCTTCTGTACTATAATAAGGTGATGGCGGATGGAAAATGGGACGGCATCCTGAACCCGGAGGGCTTCCCGCCGCCGCGCGCCGCGCAGATGCCCGTCTGTACGCCGCCGCTTTCTATCGGAGAGCGGGGGATGCTGACGCATTTATGGAACGAGGAAACGGAGCTTGTGTTCAGGAAGCCCGGCGTAAAATGGCTGGAGCTGGGAAATGCGGGACAGGGAAGCTTTGATTTTACCATAACCGCGCCGGACTGGATGACTTTGTCTGAAAACAGCGGAAGCGTGCGGACGGAAAAAAGGATTCTGGTCAGGGTGGAGGACTGTACCGCCTCCAGGGAAGGGGAGATTCTCGTAAAGGATCTTTCGGACTGCAGCGAGGTGAGGATTCCGGTAAAAACAGAGCCTCCGGCACAGGTCTGTGAAAATACAGAGGAGGACGGCTGTATCTGCGTGCAGGCCGTTTCGGTGCAAAGTACGGTTTCTTCCCCTTACTTTCACGTCATAAAGCGGCTGGGCAGATGCCGGGGGAGCCTTATGGAGGCCGTCAGGGAGGACAGTGGTTTTTCGGCGCCTCTTTGTTATCAGGTGTATGCCGCCAGTGAGGGGGAATTCCTGCTGGAGCTTCACCGGTTCCCGTCGCTGGATTCCACCGGCCGGATCAGGATAGGTGTTTCCGTGGACGAAGGGCCGGTGCGGATACTGGAATCGTATTCCAATGACGAGTGGCGTGGAAACTGGAAGAAAAACGTGCTTAACAATGTGGATCGCCTGTATCTGTCCCTCCCGGCGATGAAGGCCGGCTTACACCGGATTTCACTGTATGCGGTGGATAAATATTTTGCTTTTTCGATTCGTGAGGCATACAGGGGAAAGGAAAACAATCTGGCGGGATTACCGGAGCGCAGGAGCTTCCCTGGGACTGGGATGCGGACCGGTGGACGGAGGATTTTTACGGGAAGCTGACGCTTAAGCCCCGGCCGGTGGAATACGCCCCGGCGGAATGCGGGGATGACGGGCTGGCGGTGACAAGCAGGATCCTGTACCCGGAACGGTATGCCAAGACGGTGGAGCCAGGCTTCTTTTTGCAGGAAGGGGAGCATCCGTTTGCGGAAAATAACGGCAGCATCCGGATTGATGCGGCGGCGGCCCTGGCTCAGAGCAGGTTTGCCCATGCGGACGGAGGGCTATGGCAGCACTGCGGCAGTGAATCCTATGGGCGCAGCGGGCTGGCCATGTATGTCAGGACACCGGGGCTGTCATGGAAGGAGCCGTCCGAAGCGCCTTCCCTCAGTTATCAGCTGGAGTGTGAAGGCGGGGAATACACCGTCTGGATGCTGTCCAAATTCGATGTGATGGAAGAGGCTTATTTTGCCATGGGAGTGGACGGACATCCGTTAGCCAAAGAAGAATTGTACCGGGGCGGGGCGCTGCACCGTTATGAGGCGGAGCAGATTTACAGATGGGTCCCTGCGGCCAGATGCCTGTTAGAAAAAGGCAGCCACACGCTGCAGGTGTATTCCATGGCGTCAGGCATGCGGTTCGACCGGTTTTATCTGACCAGGGGGGAAGAGCTTCCTCCGTCTGATACGCAGTGGCCTGTATGAGGGGAGTAACAGGGCAATAGGCTGAAATCATACAAAAAAAAGTCGTTCCGTGCAGGTGAACCGGTTGGTCCGCCGCACGGAACGGCTTTTTTGCAGCAGGAATGAACTGAAAAGATGTCCTGACGCAAGAGCGTGTTTGAAAAATGCTTTCTGTCGGCTGCTGCCGCATAAGTCAGATGTTTTCCCGGATACGGATGTCCACCGTCGTATAATGGTATTCTTTTTCCGGTTTTTCCCCGGTGGTAAGGCAGGAGAACATCAGATCTAAAGGCCTGGTGCCCTGAATGAGGGGCTGCTGGCAGATGGTGGCGGCGATGACTCCCTGAAGCACCATATCCCTTGTGGTGGGAACCTTATCGCAGGAAATGATGGTAATGTCGCGCCGCCCGGAAGCGAGCACCGCCCGGCAGCCGCCGTATACGCCGCCCGCCGCAAAATAAAGGGCGTTAATTTCCGGATGCTCCCCAAGCAGCCGCAGCGTGCCGTCATAGCTTTCAAATTCATCGTCGCTGTTTTCAATCGTATCCACGATGTGGATGCCAGGATAATGTGACTGCACCCGGTCCCTGAAGCCCGCAATCCGGTCCGTATGGCAGAGTACCTTGGAGGAACCGCTGATAATTCCCGCGTAGACCTCCCCGTCCGACATCAGATGCATCAGTCCCGCGGCGGTTTCCCCGGAACGGTAGAAGTTGCAGCCCACGTAGGCCAGGCGGGCGGAGTTTTCAATATCCGTATTGGTGGTGATCACGGGGATGCCTTTTTCACTCAGCTCATTGATCTTGCCGGCAATGAGCGGATCGTTATAGGGGGAAAGCACGATGCCGTTCACACCCTGGGCCGCCATCCTGTCCATGGCGTCCAGCTGGGCCTGCAGGTCGAAGCCCACGCGTGAAATGAGGACGGAGCAGTTATATCCGCCAAGCTCTTCCGCCTTTTTATTTACCCCTTCTATCACATCATTAAAAAACGGATTCCCCGTATCGAACAAAATTACCCCGATTTTCAGGTTCTTTTTCTGTGCGGCAAGCACGATGCCGGCCCTGTTCGGTTTATAATCAAGCGCCTGGGCTATTTCCAGTACCTTCCGGGCCGTCTTGGGATTTACCGCCCCGCGGTTATTCAGGACCCGGTCAACCGTTCCCCTGGAGACTCCGGCCAGCTCGGCAATTTCCTTAATCGTAGCCATGCCTGGTTCACCTCTGATTTCTTTTTTATTCCCGCGGGCAGAACCAGGTAGCCATGCTTGCATGGATATTTGGCGACTGCCGCGAGGGTCAAATGCCCCGCTGCACTGCAACGCTGCAAATTTGATACCCCGTTGCTTACAGCGGGGGCTTTGATTATTTCTGCTGGCGGCGGGTTAAACGGTGAATTCAAAGAAAAACGAATATTTTCCCGTCTGCCGGACAGGACGCCTGCGGCAGACGCCCGGCAGAAATGTTCCGGATTCTTATGGCAATGTAAATTCCGGTTATCCGATGGTTGTATGCAACCTTGCAGTTACACTTTCCATAACCGTAACATAATAAACGGGCAAAGTCAATTTTCAAAGGGGGAAAATCGTGTGCGTGCAACACGAAACAGCAGATTATACAAAAGAGGATGCCAAAAGGCCGCAAAAAACAAGGTGGATTGTATATTTTAACGAATTTGACAAACCCCATTGATTTTTGGGAGGAAATCATTTATTATGAAAGTAACGTGCACGGGCACGTAAGAACGGACAAAAAACAGGCGGCATGCGGGCAATTGCTTTTGGGGAAGCCGGAAGGCTGGCTGAGGCGCCGCATTGAAAGCCGCATTTAAGAAGGAAAGGACGGGAGGCGCGGTATGTTATACATAGGCGTAGATCTTGGGACATCGGCGGTCAAGCTTTTGCTGATGGACGAAAAGGGAGCGATTAAGAAGATTGTTTCAAAGGAATATCCTTTGTTTTTCCCTCATCCGGGCTGGTCTGAGCAGAAGCCGGAGGACTGGTTTGAGCAGACCATGGCAGGCTTGAAGGAGCTGGTTGCGGAATGTGACAAATCACAGGTGGCGGGCATCAGCTTCGGCGGACAGATGCACGGACTGGTAATTCTGGATAAGGAGGATCAGGTCATCCGCCCGGCCATTTTATGGAATGACGGAAGGACCAGTGAGGAGACGGATTATCTGAATCAGGTAATCGGCAAGGATAAGCTGTCCGAATATACGGCGAATATTGCTTTTGCAGGCTTTACCGCGCCGAAGCTTCTCTGGGTGAAGAACAAAGAGCCTGAGAATTTTGCCAAAATAGAAAAAATTATGCTTCCCAAGGATTACCTTGCATATAAGCTTTCCGGCGTACACTGCACGGATGTATCCGATGCGTCCGGCATGCTGTTGTTTGATGTGAAGAACCGCTGCTGGTCGGAAGAAATGTGCGAAATCTGCGGCATCCGTAAGGAACAGCTGGCGCAGATTTTTGAAAGCTATGAGGTGGTGGGAACACTGCTTCCCGAAATCGCACAGGAGCTGGGGCTGCCCGGGAATGTAAAGGTGATTGCAGGAGCCGGGACAACGCGGCTGCGGCTGTGGAACCGGAACCGTGGGCGACGGCATGTGCAATATTTCCCTGGGAACAAGCGGAACGATTTTTATTTCCTCCAGAAGTTTCTGCGTGGACAGCAACAATGCGCTGCACGCCTTTGCCCATGCCGACGGTCATTATCACCTGATGGGCTGCATGCTCAGCGCGGCATCCTGCAACAAGTGGTGGATGGATGATATCATCGGCACAGGCGATTATGCGGCGGAGCAGGCGGCCATTACAAAGCTGGGAGAAAACCATGTATTTTTCCTGCCTTATCTGATGGGAGAGCGTTCTCCCCATAATAACCCCAATGCAAGAGGAACCTTCATCGGCATGACCATGGACACCAGCCGGGCAGATATGACCCAGGCTGTTCTGGAAGGCGTTGCTTTTGCACTGAGGGATTCCTTTGAGGTTGCCAGGTCTCTGGGAATACATATTGAAAGAACCAAGATCTGCGGCGGCGGAGCGAAGAGCCCTCTCTGGAAGAAGATCATGGCGAACGTGCTTGGTATTAAGGTTGACATGATTGAAAGCGAAGAAGGACCCGGCTACGGCGGAGCGATTCTGGCGGCTGTGGGCTGCGGAGAGTTCGCAAGCGTGGAGGAAGCCGCAGACAAGCTGGTGAAGGTTGTGGGAACTGTGGAGCCTGATCCGGAGCTGACTGCGAAATATGAGGAAAGATATCAGCAGTTCAGACAGATTTATCCTGCCTGCAAAGAACTGTTTGACAAGATTATTTAATAAATTCCCGGCTGTGGGCAAAGCCGCGCAGGGATGTTCTCAATGCTGATAATGCCGGCTGATTCCGGCTGAATCTAAAAATGGACTGAACAAAAGAAAGGAGAAGAGGGATGGAAATTAAGAAAGTAACGGACGCCGCTTTCCGGAAATACGGAAGGGTAGTGGACAATGTGGATTTTACGGCTCTGGTTGCAGAACTGGAAAAGACACCCTGTACACAGGAAGTTGTTTATGAGCCAAGCGTGGAACAGCTGGAGGCTCTTCCTGTATACAAGGAGCTTCAGGATACTGCCTATGGGGAAATGCCGATCCAGATCGGCTTCTGCAACGGCAATAATTACAAGCTGAACGCGCTGGAGTACCACAGATCCTCAGAGATCGACGTGGCGGCTTCCGATCTGATTCTGCTGCTTGGCTGGCAGCAGGATATCGAAGAGGGCTATACTTACGATACCTCTAAGGTGGAAGCTTTTCTGCTTCCTAAGGGTGTGGGCGTGGAGCTTTATGCAACAACACTTCACTATGCGCCCTGCAACAGCACGGAGGAAGGCTTCCGCTGTGCTATCGTTCTCCCCGACGGAACCAATCTGCCGCTGGATGAGAACCACTGTGCAGGCGGCGAGGATGCGCTGATCACTGCCAAGAACAAATGGCTCATCGGACATGCCGAGGGCGGCCTTCCCGAAGGATGCCATATCGGCCTGAAGGGCGAGAACATCTGTGTAAAATAAGCCGATTTTAGTGCGGCCTATGGCCGCGAAAGGAGAGGATGGGACACCTTGTGTCCCACCGGAGAAGCAAAGAACGCTTCTCCCCTGATTTTAATGCGGCCTTAAGGCCGCGAAAGGAGAGGAAAGAAATGAACAACATGCCGAAAGAAAAAATCGCTATCGTAGCGGTAAGCCGTGACTGCTTCCCTATGGATTTATCCGTATCCAGAAGAAAAGCAGTAGTTGCAGCTTACAAGGAAAAATATGGGGACGGCCTTTATGAGTGCCCTGTATGTATCGAAAATGAAATCGATATGAGAAAAGCACTGGCGGACGTGAAGGAAGCCGGCTGCAATGCAATCGTGGTTTACCTTGGAAACTTCGGACCTGAAACACCTGAAACCCTGTTAATCAAGGAATTTGACGGACCGGCTATGGTAGTGGCTGCTGCGGAAGAAACCGGAAACAATCTGGTAAGTGGCAGAGGCGACGCATACTGCGGCGTTCTGAATGCAAGCTATAACCTGAAGCTGCGCAACCTGAAAGCATATCTTCCCGAATATCCGGTGGGAACTGCTTCCGAATGCGCTGATATGATCGCTGAATTCGCACCTGTTGCCAGGGCAATCGTTGGTTTAAGAAACCTGAAGATCATTTCCTTCGGACCTCGTCCGAAAGACTTCATGGCCTGCAACGCACCGATTAAACAGCTGTTCAACCTGGGTGTGGAAATCGAAGAAAACTCTGAACTGGATCTGTTCGAAGCCTTCAACAACCATGCAGGAGATGAGAGAATCCCTGAAGTTGTAAAGGATATGGAAGAAGAACTGGGTGCAGGAAACAAGAAGCCCGAAATCTTAAACAAGCTGGCTCAGTACGAGCTGACTCTGCTTGACTGGATCGAAGAACATAAGGGAAGCCGTGAATTCGTAGCAGTTGCCGGAAAATGCTGGCCCGCATTCCAGACACAGTTTGGCTGCGTTCCCTGCTATGTAAACAGCCGCCTGACCAAGAGAGGCATCCCGGTATCCTGTGAAGTTGATATTTACGGCGCTCTGAGTGAGTTCATCGGAACTGTTGTCAGCAACGATGTGGTTACTCTACTGGATATCAACAATACGGTTCCCGCTGATATGTTTGAATCCGACATCAAAGGAAAATATGACTATACCCAGAAAGATACCTTCATGGGCTTCCACTGCGGAAATACCGCATCCAGCAAGCTTTCCTTCTGCGAGATGAAATATCAGTTCATCATGGCAAGAAGCCTGCCTGAAGAAGTTACCCAGGGTACTCTGGAAGGAGATATCATCCCCGGGGACATTACCTTCTACCGTCTGCAGAGCACAGCGGATGCCAAGCTGCGTGCATACATCGCACAGGGCGAGGTTCTGCCTGTGGCAACCCGTTCCTTCGGCGGAATCGGCGTATTCGCCATTCCTGAAATGGGACGCTTCTACCGTCATGTCCTGGTTGAGAAGAATTATCCTCACCACGGCGCAGTTGCTTTCGGACATTTCGGAAAGGCTCTGTATGAAGTATTTAAATACATCGGTGTTGAAACGGATGAAATCAACTTCAACCAGCCTAAGGGCATGATGTATCCTACGGAAAATCCGTTCGCTTAAGTAAAAAAAATTCCGGTTCCGGCGCTGCCGGATCCGGGTAAAAAAGAAAGAAAACCGCAGAAGCAGTGTTTACGTGGGGTGGCGTAAACCTCGTCTGCGGTTTTCAGAATAAAAACCTACAGAAAAATGCAGCCGGAGAGATACCTGAGGCTGCATTTTTTCATAAGCTGTAACTGTTCAGTTCCTTCACAGTTACCATAGGTCATTCATTATTTAATTACGAAGCTTCAATGCCAGAAGGATTAATTCATATATGATCTTCTGTTCTTTGGGAGTCAGTTCCATTACAAGAAACATGATTTTATCCGGAATATAATCCATGGCAGGAAAGTTGGCAGCAGTGACATTGGCAAAGAGCTGGTCTAAGGGAACCTGCAGTCCGTCGGATATCTTCATGACACTTTCTATTGTCGGGTTTTTCTCTCCGCGTTCCAGCTGCCCGATGTAAGTGGGATGAAGATTGCATTTTTCCGCCAGCTCCTCCTGGCTTAAATGCTTTTCCTTCCGAAATCCTCTGATTCTGGCCCCAACCAGTTTCGAGATGTTATCCATATTTTTTCCGACCTCCATATAAAAGACTATAAATACGGAAGTTATCTTTCAATATACTAATAATATGCAATTCCTTGAATTTGATACTATAAATATTTCCCTGTGAGCCATGGATTACGGCTTTGCGCATGTTGACAAAGCACGGCGGATGAGGTAAATTCCTTGTAATTTATTTTTGAAGGGATTTATGGGGAGTGTACGCGTTTTAGCGGAGAAAGAGGGGAAGAAATGCCTGAATCTAAGCTGTTGATGGATATTGGGGACAGACTGCGGGCCCGGAGGGAGAAAATGGGGCTGACACAGAAGCAGACTGCAAAGCTGCTTGGAATTTCAGAAACGTATTACGGAGAGATAGAAAGAGGAAACAGGAAGCTTACCATAGAAAGGATTTTACTGGTCAGGAAACATTTAGAGCTTGACCCTACCTACCTGATTACAGGGGAGCATAATTCCAACCAGCTGATTGAACAGCTGATGGAGGAATGCCCCAAAGGAAAAGAGGACCTGGTGATACAGCTTATGCATTATCTTGCGCTTCTGTACCGGTGATGCTGGCAGGTCCTTTTTGCCTGGGCTGGGGATTATCTGGCGGAATCTGTTTTTTTATCTGTGGCCTTACCGGCCCTTTCATCCCAGTAGGGACAGCTGCGCCCGATAACTGAAGAGGTAAAAGGCGTTCCGTCTTTCTTTTTAAAATGGGCGGTGGCGCGGAACACACATTTTGCTCCCAGATAGAGAAGGGGAATGTTGGCAAAAACGATCAGGATGTTGCCCAGATCGGAGATGGCCCAGAGATTTCCCAGTTCAATTCCGGCCAGGGAGCAGGCGATACCGAAAGCCGTGATGAAAATGCCAACAATGCGGACGGTATAAATCACCTTTTTGCTGGAGCTGATCCGGTTGGCTGCGATTTCGCTGAAGGAGATCATGCCCACCAGGCAGGTGAAGGCGAACAGACAGAAGCAGAAGGTGAGCAGGAAGGCCACTGCCGCGTTCATGGCCGTACCCGGGGTAAGCACCTTTGCGGATTCCAGGAATTTAGGCAGGCGATCCATGGCAAACCAGGCCTCAGCGCTGCTGCCGGTCCAGACATGCGCCATGACAACGACGAAGCCGGTAAGGGTGCAGATAACCATGGTATCGAGAAACACGCCGATGGACTGGACACAGCCCTGTTCGCAGGGATGATCCGGCTGGTTATGCCGGCGGCCATGGTGATGGTGCCCTGTCCGGCTTCATTGGACATCAGCCCTCTTTTCACGCCCTGTACCAGAACCGTGCCGAAAATACCACCGAATACTGCCTGGGGCGTAAATGCGCCTCCGAACACTGCGCCGAAGAAATAGGGGACGCTTCCCAGGTTCAGGAGAATGAGCAGGAAAACCACACCCACGTAGATCACAGCCATGACAGGAACCAGCCCGTCGGTGACCCTGGTGACCTTGCGGATGCCTCCGAAAGCGATATAGGCGGTAACGAGGATGAGAAGAACGGATACAATATAGTAAAAATAAGAAGCGCTGCCCATGGAAGCGCCGGTAACGATTTCAGCCATCTGGCCGATAGAGCTTACCACGTTAAAGCCCTGGGCGGGAAGGCAGCACATGGCGTAGATGATGTACATCAGCGACAGGGCGACGCCTGCCCAGAGCTTGTTCCCCAGCAGCACCTTTCCATAAAAGGGAAGGCCTCCTACGAACTCATCTTTTTTCTTTTCTTTGAAAATCTGTGCCAGGACGGCTTCTGTATAAGCGGTTGCCATTCCGAAAAATGCGGATACCCACATCCAGAACAGCGCGCCCGGGCCTCCTGTTGCGATGGCGCCGGTAACGCCAAGAATATTGCCCGGGCCGACGCGCATTGCTGAGCTCAGGAAGAACGCCGCCAGGGAGGAAATGCCGATTTCATCGCTTTTTTTCTTTGCCAGGATGCGGATTCCCTTTCCAAAATGCGTCACCTGGATAAAACCTGTCCTGATGCTGAAATAGATGCCCGAGCCGATGAGCAGCATTACCGCCAGTGAAAAATTCCCCAGGATGGGAATGGAGGCATACCAGCTGAAATTGGTGGGAAAGTCCCAGAAAAAGTCGGAAACGGGTATGACGAAGTTGAAGATATTGTTGATTGCCGAAAAGAGATGTTCCATAGCGCCCCTCCTTATGTGTTTGGTGACGCTGCCTGTATTGGCAGCCTTTTTTATTATTATACGAGAGGCAGAATGCATTCACTACAGAAAAAACACTGATTATATTGTAAAAAGTGCTTCTTTTAACAACGTTTTTGCCTGCTCACCGCCTGTGGGCAATAATATAAAAAAGAACATATGTTTGATATTTCAGTTGCTGTTGCAGAGGGATACTGTTATAATGAAAGCAGCAAAACGGAAAGAAGGATGATCGCATGGAGTATATCCTGGTTCGTACCCCGGAGGAAGGGGAACCTTTTCTGGAGCAGTTGAAAAAGGCGCCTGTGCTGGCGGTGGATACGGAGACTACAGGGTTGGACGTGCACAGGGACAGGCTCAGACTCATACAGATAGGCGCTCCCGGTATGCCCGTGCTGTTGATAGACTGTTTTTCCTTTCTCGGCGGCGGGACGGAGGACAGGCGTGACAGGACGGCCGGGCCGGAAAAGGGAACCGCGTTCCTGCGGGAGGCGCTGGAGGGTGACAGTGTGAAAATTTTTCATAATGCCAAGTTCGACCTGCAGTTTTTGAGAAAAGCGGGAGTGTGCGCGGCGCCGGTGTTCGATACCATGCTGGCGGCGGAGCTGCTGCGCCCCTGCGGTGGCCCGCGTAAGGTGAACCTGGCGGCTGTGTCGGAGCATTATCTGGGAGAGACGCTGGACAAGACGGAGCAGACCGGGGACTGGAGCGGTTCCCTGACCGCGTCCCAGCTTGAATATGCGGCGCTGGATTCCAGTGTTCTGCTGCGGCTGTGGGAATGCCTGGGAAAGCAGCTTCAGGATAACGGGCTGGAGAGGGTGGCACAGATTGAATTTGCATGTGCGCCGGCGCTGGCCTGGACGGAATATGATGGGATCTGTCTGGATCTGGAGCAGTGGGAGGTTTTGTGCGCGGATATCCAGGAGCAGTATGAGAAGTCGCTGAAGGCGTTATATGCCTTCAGCGGGGAACCGACCTTCCAGCTGACCTTGTGGGGAACGCAGGAAGCCGTGGATGTGAATTTTGACAGCAATGTCTATGTGCTCAGGCTGCTGCGGGATAACGGCATCCATGTGCCGAACACCTCCCGCTACAGCCTGGCGCCCTATCATAATCATCCTCTGGTAAAAGCGCTCACCGATTACCGGAGATATTCCAAGCTGCTTTCCGGCTTCCTGCATCCTCTTCCTGCGCAGATACATCCGGTTACGGGCCGGCTGCACCCAAAATATGGGCAGATCGGCGCATACAGCGGCAGAATGTGCTGCTGGGGGCCGAATATCCAGCAGATTCCCAGGGAAGCCCGTTTCCGCAGCTGTTTTATCGCCCCGGAGGGCAGAAAGCTGGTGCTGGCGGATTATTCCCAGATTGAACTCCGGGTGGCGGCGCAGATTTCGGGGGATGTGAGGATGAAGGGGGCATATGCCCGCGGGGAGGATCTGCACAGGCTGACCGCCTCCCTCATATCAGATATTCCGGCAGAACAGGTGACGTCCGCCCAGAGACAGGCGGCCAAGGCGGTGAATTTCGGCCTGATATTCGGAATGGGGGCGGCGGGGCTGCAGCAGTATGCAGCCCAGTCCTACGGCGTGGATATGACGCTGGAGGAGGCTAAGAAATTCCGGGACAGTTTTTAACGCTTATGCGGGAATCAGCTGGTGGCATCATGACCTGAAGGTGGGAACCTTCTGGGAGGGCAGGACGCTTACCGGAAGGAAATTCCTGTTTTCCCCAAGATCCGGCGTAGCCGACATGGCCAATACCCCCGTACAGGGAACTGCGGCCGATATCCTGAAAAGGGCTTTGGGCCTGCTGTTTGAGGAAATTGTGGGCAGGGACTGGAAGATCGTGGGGATTGTCCATGATGAAATCCTGATGGAGGTACCGGAAAGGGAAGCATTGGAGGCGGCGGCGCGTCTGAAGACGGTGATGGAAAGGGCGGGGAAGGACATACTCAGGTCGGTGCCCTGTGTGGCGGAGGCCAAGACGGCGGACAGCTGGGCGGCGAAGTAGAGCACGGAATTTATTTGCTGTTCATATTTACCGTTTCTTTTATTCATAAAGGATGCTAATATAGAAAAGAGCGACTGTTGAATATTGCATCGGGGAAAGAGGCCCAAACCGCCATGAGTGAGTTGACACAGTACAAGGAACGGCTGCATGTGGCGCTGACCGCCGCAAAAATCTGTATTTTTGAGGTGGATATACAGAAGCAGCTGTATACTTATTTTGAAAATGCGGAAGTCATCTTTGGGGTTTCCGGAGAATCCATTTTGAAGGATGTCCAGCCCTACAGCAGGCTGGATCCGGAGGCATACAGGCTGGCCGTAAGCAGGTATTTTTCACATCCGGAGGATGAGGCTGTGATTGAGAATGCCTTTTCAGATGTTCTGGCGGGGAAATCCACTGCCTATGAAGCCCGTATGAAGGCAGGGAATTCCGGCTATATATGGTGCAGGATTTTTGTAACCCCTGTCATGGAGAATGGAATACCGGCAAGAATGGTGGGGGTGATCACGGATATATCCGATATGAAGGAGCAGACGGACTGCCTGCGCCAGGCGGTTAAGCTTGATGCGTTTACAGGCCTTTATAATAAAGAACACACAATAAAACTGATTACTGAAAATCTGCGCAGGGAAAGCCACATGAAGCATGCCCTGATAATGCTGGACATTGATAATTTTAAGAACTTTAATGATACCTTCGGCCATTTCGAAGGCGATAAGGTGATTAAAGCAGTTGCGGAGAAAATACGGAATACTTTCAGGAAAACGGATATTGCAGGCAGGTTCGGCGGGGATGAGTTTATTATCCTGGCCAGGGATATTGATAATGATCGGTGGCTGTGGGGCAAGCTGTCCGGCCTGACGCGTATTGAGACAGACGGCATTGCCTGCACGAACAGCATCGGTGTGTCGATCTGGCCCCGCGATGCAGCGGACTTTGGCGAATTATTCAAAAAAGCCGATACCGCCCTCTATCATGCAAAGGCGGAGAAAGAGAAGTTTCTATTCTGTACGGCCCAGGATGGCTGAGCCTGCCGGCCCTTTGCAGCAGGACGTAAGATAAAACAAAACCGGAGTACAACATGGAACCTTACTATTATATGCAGATGGACAAACAACAGCAGGCTGCTTACCGTGACATGAAAGCGGGCCTTCAGGCCCTTGCGCCCTCATTCCTGGTTACAAGGCTGGAAAACCGGGTACTGGGGGATATCTTTTTCCAGCTGCGTCTGGACTGCCCTGAGATTTTTTATGCCGTGGGCTTTCAATACCGTTTTTATCCGGATTCCACCAAAGTGGAGCTGGTTCCCGAGTATCTGTTTGAGAAGGCGAAGATCCGGGAACACCAGAAGGCAATGGAAGCAAGGATCGCCAAGCTGATCCGCCCGGCACAGGCGCTTACAGCGTGGGAAAAGGAGCTTTATATCCATGATTTTATCTGCCAGGGCGTTCGCTATGATAAACTGAAAAAGCCCTATTCCCATGAAATCATCGGCCCGCTGGGACAAGGCGTGGGCGTATGCGAGGGAATTGCCAAAACGGTAAAAATATTGTGCGACGCCCTTGGAATCTGGTGCATGATCGCCATTTCCGAGGCCAATCCGGAGAAAAACATTAAGTACAGACATGCCTGGAATATCATCAGGGCGGAAGGAAAGTACTGTCACCTGGATGCCACCTTTGACAATTCCCTGGGTACTGGGGACAATATCCGGTATGATTATTTTAACCTCTCAGACAGCGCCTTTTTCCGGGATCATGAGCCGGTTCTTTACAAAGCGCCTCCCTGCAGCGAAGGGAACCTGTTTTATTACCTGGTAAAAAAGCAGTCCTTCACCAAAACGGAGGATGTGGAAAAAAGAGCGCTGCAGGCAATCAAAAAAAAGAAAAACCTGACCTTCCACTGGCGCGGCGGATATCTGACGAGGGAAAAGCTGACTGAGCTGCTGCAGCTTCTGGAAGGAACGGCGCGCGGCCGGGGAAAATATGCGCAAGTCAGCCTGAACTGGCCGCAGGCCATTCTGTCCGTCAGGTTTTTGGACGAACTTCCGGAAAATGAACTGGTGCTTGAAGAAGTAAAGGACACCTGAGTAATTCTATCCCGCCCTTTGCCGCGGTGTAGCTTTCCGTATTCGGCTGGCTCATGCGATCCCTTGAGGATGAAATATTCACGATGGAAGCGCCGGGATTAAAATACGGCAGGAACAGCTTTGACAGATAAAAAGGCGCAGAAACGCCCACCTTAAGCGCATAGTTGAATTCCTGCCAGGTACAGCTGTCAATTCCCTTCATTAATGGCAGCGCGTTGTTAATCAGATAGTCTATATGGCCATAGTCGGCAATTACCTGCGCCGCAAAGCGCTCCAGTGTTTTCCCGTCAGCCAGGTCACCGGTATAATAGACGCCGGGCTGCTTGTCAATCACACATACCTTCGCACCGTTTTTCTCAAATTCCCCGGCAATGGTCCTGCCGATCCCCTGCGCGCCGCCGGTTACCACTGCGATTTTTCCCTAAAACATATATTTTCCCCTTTCTTCTTTCCATACGTCCTGATTTATGGTGATACAATATCTTTATAATACCATTTTGCGCAAAAGTATGCCAGGGAGCCGGAGTAATAAACGGCGCCGCTGTGTGGAAAGCGGAAAACCCGGGTAAGCAGGGTGGAGAAGGAAAAATAAAACGTAACTGTGAGACGAACAGTTACAATAAAAAATGATAAAAAGGAAACCAATGCATGAGTACAGAAAATAAAAACACGCCCGCGTCCCATGGCTTCGCCCGGTACGGACTATCCCTGCCAATCCTGGAGGCCCTGGATATGCTGGGCTATCACCATCCCACCGCAATCCAGCAGGAGGTTATCCCCCTTGTCCTGGCAGGTAAGAATGTGGTGGCGCGTTCCCGGACGGGAACCGGAAAAACAGCGGCCTTTGCAGTTCCCCTCTGCGAAATGGCCGTATGGGAAGAAAATTCTCCCCGCGCGCTTGTGCTGGAGCCGAGCCGTGAGCTGGCGGTGCAGGTGAGCCGGGAGCTGTTTCAAATCGGAAGGAAGAAGCGGCTGAAGGTACCGGCCGTATTCGGCGGGTTTCCCATAGATAAACAGATGCAGACCCTGAAACAGAAATCCCATATCGTTGTAGGAACGCCGGGCCGTGTCATGGATCTTGTCCGCCGCGGCAGCCTGCAGCTGTCAGGCATCACCCACCTGGTCATTGATGAAGCGGATCTT
>SCPN01000501.1_pt1 | contig 61847 bp, 57 predicted proteins | sample 6106831 | NCBI WGS metagenome assembly SCPN01 (sample SAMN10720447, study PRJNA508395) | human gut metagenome | isolation source: Participant 1, 0 month | reverse complement strand
AAAGTGGTATAAGAAATAAAAAGCGAAAGGCATCCGTTCTTAAGAATCAGAGAAAATCTGAAGAAAGAACGGATGTTTTTTTGCTTGAAAAAGAAGGGAAAAGAGTCCAGATGCTTTTTGAGGGATTGAGGTAGCAAAAAGCAGGCAGCTGTGCTATACTCTTAGCAGGGAGAGAAGAATAGTAGAAAACAAAAATTTCGCTTGGATGGATTTTCTGCTGTGATATAGAAATGGGAAGCTTATTCAATCAAGAGAAAAGGGAAGTGTCAGAAGAACGGAGGAATAAAACATACAATGAACATATTTCAGGGATTTCGAAAGCTGCTGTTCTGTGTAATAGCAGCATGTACGGGAATGGTTGTCGGATATCAGCTGAGCCGTGTACTGTTCGCAAATGTGAGACTGTGTCTCGGAATCGGTGCAGTCTGTGCGGTGATCCTGGGTATAATGGCTTTTCGGTTTTACCGGGCGGGGCTGTTTCTGGTCTGTGCAGTACTGATGTTGTTTGTTATAAAGACGCTGCTACACCGGGAAGACTGGTGGGTATATCCGGTTTCATCACTTGCGGCACTGGCAGCAGGCTACAGTGTTTTTCTGCTTGAAAAACCGGCAGAAAATATTTCAGAGACATCGGATGTCAGAGAAGAAAAGGGAAAAGATAAGAGAGAGAAAAAAAGTCACAGAAAAAGAGAAGCAGATGAACAGAAGGAACGTCATGCACGTCGCAGACAGGCAAGAAGCTGAAAAACCAGCGTTCTGTGAATGTGGTTTTTCAGTACAAAGAGCGTTTCAGGAAGGAGTTTCTTGTGAAATTTGATATGCATTGCCATACAAAAGAGGGATCTTTGGATGGAAAAGTCGAAATTGAAGAATATATTCGCATTTTGAAGGAAAAAGGTTATCAGGGAATGTTGGTATCTGACCACAATTCTTATAATGGTTACAGATACTGGAGAGATCACATCAAAGGAAAAAAGTATACGGATTTCGTAGTGCTGAAAGGAATTGAGTATGATACAAACAATGCAGGACATTTTCTGGTAATTCTGCCGGAAGGTGTAAAGCCGCGTATTTTGGAAATGCGGGGGATGCCGGTAGAATTGCTGACCAGGGTCGTACATGCTTACGGAGGAATTCTCGGACCGGCACATCCGTTTGGAGAGAAATATTTAAGTTTTGGAAGTTCTAAGAAATATCAGCGAAATCCGAAGATCATGCAGGAGTTTGATTTCCTTGAGGCATACAATTCCTGTGAAGTGGAAGAACGGAATCAGGAAGCAAAGAAGGCGGCCAGAAAGTACTTTCTGGCAGAGTTTGGCGGCAGTGATTCTCACAAAGCGGACTGCATTGGAACGGCATATACAGAATTTCGTGAACCGATCCATACAGAATCCGATCTGATCGAGCAAGTGAAACGCAGAGCACCGATCAAGGCAGGCGGCACGTATTATCATGGTACGACCAAAGAAAAAATCGGCAAGGCGAACGATCTGCTGTTGTATTCTTTCTGGGTCTACAACAAAGTGGCCGGTTTTGCCAAATACAACAAACGCAGAAAGCAGCGAAAATATCTTCCGCTTTCCATCAGTGGCGGTCAGGGATTATACGATCCGGCCAGTCAGAAAGTTCCGCATTGAGAATGGCAGTAAACATCCGGTTTTTGACACCAGGATTTTCCAGGTTCAACTGACGCAGAAGCTGTTTGCTGTACTCGCGGCGTGTATGTCCGTCAGCCGGACAGGGACTTTTGGCAACCGGGAGCTGATATTTATGCCAGAATCCGATCACATCCGCTTCATCGACAAAAAACAGCGGACGGATCACAGTCAGATCCATCTGATCTAAATATGTTTTCGGTGGGAACGAGTAAAAGCGTCCTTCATAAAGAAGAGACAGAAGCATAGTCTCGATCACATCATCCTTATGATGTGCGTAGGCGATCTTATTGCAGCCAAGTTCTTTGATGGCAGCATTGAGAGCGCCTTTTCTCATTTTAGCACACAAAGAACATGGGTTGTTTTCACGGCGTTCTTCAAAAATGATCCGGGCAATCTGTGTATCCACGATTTTATAGGGAATTTCAAGCGTCCGGCACATTCTTTTGATTGGCTCCAAATCAAGATTCTGGAAACCAAGGTTCACGGTGATGGCAGTCAGATCAAACGATTTCGGATAAAAGCGTTTCAGGCCATAGAGTGCACACAGAAGCGTCAGGCTGTCTTTTCCTCCGGAAATGCCGACTGCGATGTGGTCGCCTTCGTCGATCATCTGGTAAGTATCGACTGCCTGACGGGTGAGACTTAATAATTTCTGATATTTCATAGCTATACTCCTTCAATATTCGACTGAAATAATATGATGATGTGGGTGTCAAAAGTCTCCAACTATGATGCCTACGGATGCTCTGTACTTCGCACTTTCAAAATTCTGGCATCATGGAATAACAAAACCATACCTTATAAATGAGAAAAAGTCAACGATTGCAATTCATATCCAGAGTCGGTATAATAAAATAAATCAGGGAACAAATGGAGAAAAAATGGATGCATCCATTTTTATATCGACAGGTTCTGCTAAATGATAAAAAGCCTGGGGAATGTGTCAGACTATGGAGAAGAAAGGCAGGAGATGAAAATGTGTCAGTATGACAGAGAATCAAAAAAAGCGGAAGAATTTATCAATCACGAGGAGATTCTTGAGACGCTTCGCTATGCGGAAGAAAATAAGCATAATGAAGCTCTGATCGCTCAGATCCTTGAGAAAGCAAAAAAGAGAAAGGGACTGGAACACAGGGAGGCGATGGTGCTTCTGGACTGTGATATCGAGGAGAAAAATCAGGAGATCTACGCTCTTGCAGAGCAGATCAAGAAGGATTTTTACGGCAATCGAATTGTTATGTTCGCACCGCTGTATTTATCAAATTATTGTGTGAATGGATGCGTATACTGTCCATATCATGCAAAGAATAAGCATATCAGCCGCAAAAAGCTGACACAGGAAGAGATCCGAAAAGAAGTGATCGCACTCCAGGATATGGGGCATAAGCGTCTGGCACTGGAGACTGGGGAGGATCCGGTCAACAATCCGATCGAATATGTGCTGGAAAGTATCAAGACGATTTACAGCATCAAACATAAAAACGGAGCGATCCGCCGAGTGAATGTAAACATTGCTGCGACAACGGTGGAAAATTACCGGAAACTGAAAGAGGCAGGAATCGGAACTTATATTCTAGGAGACCTATCATAAAGAAAGTTATGAAAAACTGCATCCGACCCCGAAGCACCGCTTTACGATGGACCGTGCCGGAATGACGATGTACTAATTGGGCTGGAATTGTACCGTTATGAATTTGCAGGACTTCTGATGCACGCAGAACACCTTGAGGCGGTACATGGTGTGGGACCGCATACGATCAGCGTGCCGCGTATCCGCAGAGCCGATGACATTGATCCGGAAACCTTTGATAATGGCATTGACGATGATACGTTTGCAAAGATTGTGGCATGTATCCGTATTTCTGTTCCGTACACCGGCATGATCGTCTCTACGAGAGAAAGTCAGGCCTGTCGTGAACGGGTGCTGCATCTTGGTGTATCACAGATCAGCGGCGGTTCCAGAACGAGCGTTGGCGGTTATGTAGAACCGGAAGCGGAAGATGATAATTCTGCACAGTTTGATGTCAGTGATAATCGATCCCTGGATGAGGTTGTAAACTGGCTGATGCACCTTGGTTATATTCCGAGTTTCTGTACCGCATGTTATCGCGAAGGAAGAACGGGAGACCGTTTTATGAGCCTGTGCAAGAGCGGTCAGATCCAGAACTGCTGTCATCCGAATGCATTGATGACATTAAAAGAATATCTGATGGATTATGCATCAGAAGATACCAGAAAAATCGGTCTGAAACTGATCGAGAAAGAGATTCCGAATGTACCAAGAGAAAAGACAAGAGAGATACTGGAGTACCACTTAAAAGAGATTGAAGACGGTCAGAGAGATTTTCGTTTTTAATGCAAGAGTGTCGGGAGGAAGAAGTCTATGAGTCTGAATGCAACGCCGGCGTCAGAACGTATCCATATCGGGATTTTCGGCAAACGAAATGCCGGAAAATCAAGCCTGATCAATGCACTGACCGGACAGAATCTGGCAATTGTATCCGATGTTTCCGGGACAACGACAGATCCGGTTTATAAAGCGATGGAGCTTCTGCCGTTAGGTCCGGTGGTACTGATCGACACGCCGGGAATCGATGATGAAGGTGAGCTTGGAAAGCTTCGAGTAAAGAAAAGTTATCAGGTGTTAAATAAGACAGATATTGTGCTCCTTGTGTGCAGTGCAGTTGAGGGGATTACAGAAGAAGAGCAGAAATTACTGAAGCAGATCGAAAAAAAGCAGATACCCTGTATCCTTGTTATGAATAAGGCGGATCTGCTGGAAGAGTGTCAAAAAGGGCAGCAGTTCAAAGAGAGAGCAGAAAATGCTGCATCTGTGAGAGGACAGAAGATTCCGGTATTGTGGGTCAGTGCTGCAAAAAATCTTCAGATCCGTGAACTGAAAGAAAAGATTGCTTCCGGAATAGAACAGAAAAAACCAGAATATCCTTTGGTAGAGGATCTACTTGAGATGGGAGATTTTGCAGTCCTGGTTGTGCCGATTGATAAGGCGGCTCCGAAAGGCAGGCTGATCCTGCCGCAACAGCAGACAATTCGCGGCGTGCTGGAAGCAGGTGCAACAGCGGTTGTGGTAAGAGACGATGAGCTTTGGGATACGCTTCAGAATCTCGGAAAAAAGCCAAAGCTTGTAATCACGGACAGTCAGGTGTTTGGCAAAGTGGCAAAAGAAATACCGTCAGATGTAATGTTGACTTCATTTTCCATTCTTTTTGCACGCTACAAAGGCGAGCTGGAAGTACAGGTACGTGGAGCAAAAGCTCTGGATCATCTGAAAAATGGTGATAAAGTGCTGATCTGTGAGGGATGTACGCATCATCGCCAGTGTGGTGATATCGGGACAGAGAAGCTTCCGAACTGGATTTGCAAACACACCGGGCAGGAGATAGAGTTTCATTTTACAAGCGGCACGGAGTTTCCGATGGATCTGTCAGAATACAGAATGATCATTCACTGCGGCGGCTGCATGCTCAACGAGCGGGAAATGAAATACCGGATCGCCTGTGCACAGGATGCTGGTATTCCAATCACCAATTATGGCGTGGCGATCGCTTATATGAATGGGATTTTGAAAAGAAGTGTGGAAGTTTTTCAGGAAATATGGAAAACACTATAGTAATAGAGATAAGTATTTTTTCAAGTCGAACGCACGTGAGACTTGGTGCGTGATTCTGGTCAGCGAAAGCTGACATATTCTTCTTAGAATCACTGCACATTCTACACAAGAAGCAGGTTTCTCGATCTGAGATCCCTGCTTCTTGTTGTTTTTTACCTGTAAATACCGTATACCTGTTTAAGAATGTATCTGGCATACTTACTGTGAGGTGCACGTCTATACATCACATGATATATTTTTCTGTGCACATTGAGATATGATTTAGAAACCTGCTTCTTTGAGCACTTTCTCAGCTGCTGCGGTGTCGTTGGTAACACACAGAACAGCGTAGTTTCCGGAAGTCTTGATGATCGCATTGTCCAGGTTCTTTACTTCATCTGCGTTGTAGGAAGAGTAAAGATCGGACTGATTTTTTACACGTGTTTCAAAAAGTCCTTTTACTTCTGAAACATAAGAGCTGTCGCTGCATTTGATGACAACAGCTTCGCATGCAGTAGCACCGGTACCGACGTAAGCAGCACAGGAATCAATTTTGGAAGTGTCTACCAGGTAAGTGGAAGCTAGGATATCTTCGGAAATAGAAGAAAGGGTGTCTCCGCTTGCTGTTTTGGAAAGATCTTCTGCAAGTTTTGCAGGGTCTGCTGTGACTTCTTTGCCGGAACCGCCGCATCCGGTCAGCATGACACCGATCATAGCGATGGTCACAAGAAGTGTGATGAGTTTTTTCATGGTTTCTAATCTCCTTTGCTTTATGTTTTATTAATGTGAGAACAGACTTTCATCTGCCTCAAATAATGTTCCGAAAACGGACAAGCTGAAAAAATCATACCGTTTCGGAAACATGATTTCTGTATGCTCTGCCAGGTTACAAAGAAGCACCGGAAGCAGTTTCACTCTCAGATGCAGTTTCGCTTTCAGAATCACTGGAACTGCTGTCAGCTGTCACATAATGCGTGTGCAGATAATCCAGCCATTTTGCACAGTATTCCGGATACATATGGATACCGTCGCTGGTAGCATCGGCGGCAAGTGCACCGTTTCCGTTGGATAACACTTCGTTTGGATTCAGATAATAATAACCATTGGCACTGCAGATTTCAAGGATAATCTGGTTGACCGTGTCAATGTTAGTGTTGTTTACATAGTCGCCGGTCTGAACTTTGGCTTCCTCCACGTATGGCACGGCACTGACATAAAAAATGGCATTCGGCATCAGTTTGCGGAGTTCTGCAAGACATTTTGTATAATTCTTGCGGAATTCTTCAAAATCCGGATAACCAAGGTCGTTGGTACCGATCATGATGTACATTTTTTTGAAAGAATTGTTTTTCAGTGCCTGTATTACGGTTACATTTCCACTGGCAGTAGATATGTACGGTGTCTCAAAAATATCCGTGCAGTTCATGCCGACACCGGTCAGGAACGTTCCCTGCGTAATGCCGGACTGCATATGGAATCCCTCGACTCTGGAATCACCGATAAATACAGCATCAGAAAAGTAAGAATCATCCACCGGCGTTGCCTGTTTTTTTACAATGCATCTGTCGTCCACAGTAACGGAAGAAGTGGAGGTAGATCCGGCTCCGTTTACAAATGGTGTGACGTTGGCAGGATATTTGGAAGCGGTTTCCGATGAAGTCTCACTTTCTGCCGTAGCTTCGTCCTGATTCTGAAAAAATCACTGGAAGAGAATATTTTGTTGAGTTGCTCATCTACCTGCTTGTTTATGCCGCCTTTGGAAGCGATATTGATGATCAGACGACCTTCAAAACAACTAAAAACGCAAAGCAGGAGCATATTAAGAAAGCGGGCGGTTTTACGGCTTTCGTCTTTCTGCTGATACCATAATGTCCCCTCTTAATCTTAAAGTATAAAGTATTGTAAAATAATAATATTGTCTTTTCTCCTCCTATATTATATAATAAACCCGATAATTGTAAATAGTTTTTTTAGACGGGAGTTTTTAATTATGGTTTTCAGCAGTCTGTTGTTTCTGTTCCGGTTTCTGCCGGCAGTACTGATCCTCTACTATATAGCACCGCGAAAGCTTCGGAATGTCATTCTGCTGCTCTTCAGCCTGTTTTTATGCGTAAAGCGAACAGAAAGTGTATTTCTGATGCTTTTTACGATCACCATGGATTTCTTCATCGGAAAAGGGATCGACAAAGCGAAAAAGGAAGGCAATCAGAAAAAGGCGAAGCGTTTTCTTATGACTTCAATCCTTGTGGATCTTTCCATCCTTGGATTTTTTAAATATGCGGACTTCCTCATCGGGACGGTCAATACATTAACCGGTGCGGGAATACCACTGCTTGGGATACCGCTGCCGATCGGTATTTCTTTTTTTACGTTTCAGACAATGTCATACACGATTGATGTATACAAGGGAAGCACGGAGGTTCAGAAAAACTGGATCAAGTATGGCACTTATGTTTCCATGTTTCCGCAGCTGATCGCAGGACCGATCGTGCAGTACAAAACAATCGCAGAGCAGATGGAGCACAGAAGGGAAAATACTTCCGATTTTTCAGAAGGTATTCATCGTTTTATGATCGGACTTGGCAAAAAAGTCCTGATCGCGAACAACATCGGTGCACTCTGGGATGCCATTGCAGTACTTCCGGTCGATGGACTGGCAGCAGGTACGGCATGGCTTGGGGCACTGGCTTATACGTTCCAGATCTACTTTGATTTCTCCGGATATTCGGATATGGCGATCGGGCTTGGAAAGATGTTCGGTTTCCATTTCCTTGAGAACTTCAATTATCCGTATATTTCAAAGAGTATCACGGAATTCTGGAGAAGATGGCATATTTCCTTAAGTTCCTGGTTTAAAGAATACGTTTACATTCCGCTTGGCGGCAACCGCTGTAAGATCGCAAAGCAGATCCGCAACATTCTGGTTGTCTGGATGCTGACCGGAATCTGGCACGGGGCGAACTGGAATTATGTTCTCTGGGGCTGCTACTACGGAGCACTTCTGCTGATCGAAAAGCTGGTGCTGAAAAAGGTGCTGAACCGTCTTCCTGGAATCATTCAGCGGATTTACACCATGTTTTTTGTGGTGATCGGCTGGATCATTTTCAAATGCGAAGATATGGCATATGGGATTTCGTATCTGAAAGCCATGTTTGGCGGATTCAGACAGGGCCTGTGGAATAACGAGACACTTTACCTGCTTGGTAATTATGCCGTCCTGTTTGTTCTGGCGATCCTCGGTTCGACGATGTTGCCAAAGAAAGCAGCCGGCGTTGTGCTTGGCGGCAGAAAGCGGACCTGGGCGGAAAATGTGATCTACATTGCATTTTATGCGGTGATCTTCTTTGTGTCAGTCGCTTATCTGGTAGATGCAACGTACAATCCGTTTTTATATTTTAGATTTTAATGATGTTTATAGAATTGTGAGAGTACGAAGTACGGAACAATTCGTAGGCATCTTTGTACATTAACATAACATCTTTAAACAGGGAAACAGAATGGAGAGAATATATGACTACAAAAAAGCAGAATATAGCAGTGATCGCTGTGTTTCTGTGCATGGTCTTCGGAATGACAATCTGGACGATGGTCACGCCTTCCAGAGAATTTTCGGAGAGGGAGAACAGAGCACTGGCACAGATGCCGGAAGCATCGGTTGAAAGCTGCTTTTCCGGAAAATTTGAAAAAGATTTTGAAACGTATCTGACGGATCAGTTCCCGATGCGGGATGGCTGGATCAGTGCAAAGACTGCGATCGAGAAGGCAACTTTTAAAACAGAGAGCAAGGATATATATTTTGCAGACGATGATTATCTGATCGAGGCACATTCCAAAAGCTTTACGGCACCGAGTGCAAATGCCAATATCGGTTACCTGAAGAATTTCATGGAAACGTGTGTGGAAACATACGGCAAAGACCATGCAACAGCGATGGTTGTGCCGAATGCAGTGGACATTCTGAGAGATCATCTGCCGAAATATGCATCTCCGTACGATGAAGAAGTCTACCTTCAGAAAGTTGCGGATGCAATGCCGGAAGGCACCTGGTTTGACAGCGGAAGTGTTCTGCGTGAGCATAAGAATATTCAGCTGTATTACCGCACAGACCACCACTGGACCACGGAAGCAGCATATTATGTGTATGCGGCATGGGCAGAAGAAAAGGGACTTTCTCCGCTTGCACTGTCTGATTATAAAAAGAAGACGCTCACAGATGGATTCTTCGGCACGGTTGATGCCAAGGTCGGCGGACGCAACCGCAGCGATACGATCCATGTTTATATTCCGAAGAAAAAGGAAAAATATCAGGTAAATTATGTGGCGAAAAACGAGACGGCAGATGATATTTATCAGTATGATTATCTGAAAATAAGAGACAAATACAGCGTTTATTTTGGCGGAAATCAGAGTCTGGTGGAAGTAAAGACAGACAGCAAGAGCAAACGGAAGCTTCTGGTCGTGCAGGATTCTTACGCACACTGTTTTATTCCGTTTACGCTGCATGATTTTAAAGAAGTCGATTTTGTGGATCTTCGCTATTACAGCGAAAGTCTCAAAGAATATATGGAAAAGGGCGATTATACGGATGTTCTGTTTCTGTATAATGCGGCCGGATTTGCAGAGGACAACAGTCTGATCAAACTTGGAAACTGAAAACGGGGTAAAAAAGACAGGAGGAAATGGCATGAGCTATGCAGATAAAGTATTTAAGGGAATGTGCAGAGATATTCTGGATAACGGAGTGAGCACAGAAGGAGAAAAGGTGCGTCCGGTCTGGGAGGACACGAATGAGTCGGCGTACACGATCAAGAAATTCGGCGTGGTTAACCGTTACGATCTGCGAAAAGAATTTCCGGCACTGACGCTTCGAAGAACGGCATTGAAAAGTGCGTTTGATGAACTTCTGTGGATCTGGCAGAAAAAGTCCAACAATGTGCATGACCTGAATTCTCACATCTGGGACGCATGGGCAGATGAGGACGGCTCGATCGGAAAGGCTTACGGCTATCAGCTCGGCGTGAAGCATCAGTACAAAGAAGGCGAGATGGATCAGGTGGACCGTGTAATCTACGATCTGAAGAATAATCCGTACAGCCGCCGGATCATGACCAATATTTATGTGCATCAGGATCTGCATGAGATGAATCTTTATCCTTGTGCCTACAGCATGACGTTCAATGTGACACAGAAAAAGGGCGAGGATAAGCTGACGCTCAATGCCATTTTAAACCAGAGATCGAACGATGTGCTGACGGCAAACAACTGGAATGTGGCACAGTATGCCCTGCTTGTGCATATGCTGGCACAGGTGTGTGATATGTACGTCGGCGAGCTGGTGCATGTGATCGCAGATGCCCATATTTATGACCGACATATTCCGCTGATCGAGGAACTGATCACAAGAGAAGAGCATCCGGCTCCGAAAGTATGGCTGAACCCGGAGAAAAAAGATTTCTATGAATTTACCGTGGATGATCTGCATGTAGAAGATTACGTAACCGGACCGCAGATCAAACATATACCGGTTGCAGTGTAAAAGCTGGCATGACAGAATACATTTACCGGATAAAAAAGTGTAAAGAATGAGAAAAGAGGAGGATAAGTAAGATGAATTTGATTGCTGCTGTGGATAAGAACTGGGCGATCGGCAAGAACAATGAACTGCTGGTCAGTATTCCGAACGATATGAAGATGTTCCGTCAGATGACAACCGGAAAAGTAGTTGTGATGGGCAGAAAGACACTGGAGAGTTTTCCGAACGGACTGCCGCTCAAAAACAGAGTCAACATTGTCCTGACGAAAAATCAGAATTATCAGGTCAAAGGTGCCATCATCGTGCACAGTGTCGAGGAAGTGCTGGAAGAGCTGAAAAAATATGACAGTGAGGATGTCTATGTGATCGGCGGAGAGCAGATCTACCGTCAGATGCTTCCATACTGCGATACGGCTCATATGACAAAGATTGACCATGCATATGAGGCTGATGCTTATTTTCCAAATCTGGATGAGAAGGAAGAATGGAAAATCACGGCGACGAGCGATGAGCAGACGTATTTTGATCTGGAATATTATTTTGTGAAATATGAAAAACAGGTACAGTGAAGTCAAGTCGAACATACGTGAGACTTGGTATGCGATTTTGGTCAGCTTTGCTGACATTAGGGAGGTCTGATTTATGTACAGAGAACATACAAAAGTGGTAAAGATCGGCAACCGGGTGATCGGAGGCGGAAATCCGATCCTGATCCAGTCCATGACAAATACAAAAACAGAAGATGTGCGGGCAACTGTGGCACAGATTCAGGCTTTGACTGCAGCAGGATGCGATATTATAAGATGTGCAGTTCCGACACAGGAAGCTGCGAGTGCATTGAAAGAGATCAAAAAGCAGATTACGATCCCACTGGTAGCGGATATTCATTTTGACTATAAACTGGCGATCGCAGCGATCGAAAACGGTGCCGACAAGATCCGCATCAATCCTGGAAATATCGGCAGCAGGGAGCGTGTGCAGGCTGTAGTTGATGCGGCCAAAGAGCGAAACATTCCGATTCGTGTCGGTGTAAACAGTGGTTCTCTGGAAAAAGACCTGGTGAAAAAATACGGCGGCGTGACGGCAGAAGGGATCGTGGAGAGTGCCCTGGATAAAGTGCATATGATCGAAGATATGGGCTATGACAATCTGGTCATCAGCATCAAATCTTCCGATGTACTGATGTGTGCAAAAGCACATGAGCTGATCGCACCAAAGACCGCTCATCCGCTCCATGTCGGTATCACAGAGTCCGGAACAGTTTTATCCGGAAACATCAAATCCGCTGTCGGACTTGGTATCATTCTTTCGCAGGGCATCGGTGATACGATCCGTGTATCTCTGACCGGAGACCCGAAAGAAGAGATCAAATCTGCCAAGCTGATCCTGCGTACGCTGGGGCTGCGAAAAGGAGGCATTGAGGTTGTGTCCTGTCCGACCTGCGGACGTACACAGATCGATCTGATCGGTCTGGCAAACAAAGTTGAAAATATGGTAGAAGATATTCCACTGGATATCAAAGTTGCGGTCATGGGCTGCGTGGTAAACGGACCTGGCGAAGCGAAAGAAGCGGATATCGGGATCGCCGGCGGAAAAGGCGAAGGTCTTTTGATCAGGAAGGGGGAAGTGGTGAAGAAAGTGCCTGAGAGTGAACTTCTGGATGCTCTCAGAGAAGAGCTTCTTCACTGGAATGAGATTCATGCCTAAAGAGTTTTTTGATGTATTTCCGACTTTAAAGGTAAATGACAACTTAAGAGGATTACTTTCTCAGGCGACGGTTACGAGAGTAACCGTCACTTCTGCAAGAGACAGAATGAGGGTATATCTGGAAAGCCCGAGGCTTCTGTACTGGCAGTCCGTGCAGGATACGGAGCATGAGATACGAAGACAGATTTTTGGCAATGCATCGATGGACGTAAAGATCATTGTCAAATTTCAGTTATCCAGACAATATACGCCAAGAACGCTGATGCAGGAGTATGAGAGCAGTATTCTATCTGAAATCAGAGATTATAATATCTTCCTTTACAGCATCCTGCGTCAGGCAGAATGTACTTTCACAGCGGACGATGAGATGACGCTGACCATCGAAAAGAATGTGATAGCGGAAGAGCGTCTTGAGGAGCTTTTGCAGATCCTGGAGAAAATTTTCTGCGAACGCTGCGGCATGCATTTTAAGGTGCAGACTGTTTTCAAAGAGCCGGTGGAGAGCAAGTCGCATAAAAACAGCGAGCTGCGTATTCAGCAGGAAGTCGATGCGATCCTGCAAAATGCCGTGCTTGGTAATCCGGAAGAGCCTCAGAATCTGCCGGAAGAAAACGGACAGGTGGAGTCTGCAAAAGCGGAAGGAAAGGCAGAAGCGGCGAAAAAAGAGAAAGCAAAACCAGAAAAGAAAAACGACGGAAAGAGCGAGAAAAAAGTCGAGAAACAAACAGCAGATATGCCAAAAAGCAGAGGAAATTTCCAGGGAAAAGGAGGATTCCGTTCCGGATTTTCCAGAGGAGACGGACCTCGCAGCGTGCGTCGCTCGGACAATCCGGATGTGCTTTACGGACGTGACTTTGAAAGTGAATCTCTGGCGATCGAGCAGATCCAGGGAGAGATGGGTGAAGTGACGATCCGCGGACAGGTACAGACGCTGGAGACGCGTGATATCCGTAATAATAAAACAATTATTATGATGGAAGTGACCGACTTTACAGATACCATTGTGATCAAGATTTTTGCACAGACAGAGCAGGTGCCGGAGATTTTAAAAGATATCAAAACCGGTGCGTTTCTGAAAATCCGCGGCGTGACGACAATCGACCGGTTTGACGGACAGCTCAGTATCGGTTCGGTGTTTGGTATCAAAAAAATCCAGGATTTCCGCAAACAGAGGGTGGACACCTGGCCGGAGAAACGTGTGGAACTGCACTGTCACACAAAAATGAGTGATATGGATGGCGTTTCCGATGTAAAAGACATCATAAACCGGGCAAAATCCTGGGGACATAAGGCGATCGCCATCACAGATCACGGTGTTGTGCAGGCTTTCCCGGATGCGAACCACGCGGTTTCGCCGGATGAGGACTTTAAGATCATTTACGGATGCGAGGCTTATCTGGTGGATGACCTGCAGGACCTCGTTGTCAATTCCAGAAATCAAAGCCTGGAGGATGCCTATGTAGTCTTTGACCTGGAGACGACCGGTTTCAGTACGGTGGCAAACAAGATCATCGAGATCGGTGCCGTCAAAGTGGTAAATGGTAAGATCACGGATAAATTCAGCACCTTTGTCAACCCGGAAGTGCCGATCCCGTATCGGATCGAGGAGCTGACCAGCATCAACGACAACATGGTGCTCGACGCTCCGACAATCGAAGAAATCCTGCCGAAGTTCCTGGAATTTTCGGAAGGATGCGTGATGGTCGCACACAATGCATCGTTTGACATGGGATTTATCGAAGCAAACTGCAAACGGCAGGGCATTGAAAAAGAATTTACGGTTGTCGATACCGTAGCACTTGCAAGGGTGTTGATGCCGCAACTGAACCGTTTTAAGCTGGATACGGTTGCAAAGGCACTGAAAGTATCACTGGAGAACCATCATCGAGCCGTTGATGATGCCGGATGTACCGCAGAGATCTTTTGTGAAATTTATTGAAATGCTTCAGCAGAGAGATATTACAACGCTGGATGGAGTCAATGAGCTGGGTCGTACTTCCGTGGATAAGATCCGCAAGAGTCCGTCGCACCATGCAATTTTGCTGGCGACAAACGATCTTGGACGTATCAATCTCTACCGCCTGGTTTCCTGTTCACATTTGAAATATTATAACCGAAGACCGCTGATCCCGAAGAGCGAATTTGTGCGTCACAGAGAGGGACTATTGCTTGGTTCTGCCTGTGAAGCGGGCGAACTGTATCAGGCTGTGTTAAACCATCGCTCGGATCAGGAGATCGCAAGGCTGGTCAATTTCTATGATTATCTGGAGATCCAGCCGATCGGCAACAATGCTTTTATGCTTCGAAGCGACAAGACCGATGTGGAGACGATCGAAGATCTTCAGGAGATCAACCGCAAGATCGTAAAACTCGGAGAACAGTTCAACAAAATGGTCGTGGCGACCTGCGATGTGCATTTCTTAAATCCGGAGGATGAAGTTTACCGCCGCATTATTATGGCGGGCAAAGGATTTACCGATGCCGACGAACAGGCACCGCTTTACCTGCGTACCACAGAAGAGATGCTCAAAGAGTTTGAATATCTTGGCAGTGAAAAAGCAGAAGAGGTCGTGATCACAAACCCGAACAAGATTGCCGATATGTGCGAAAAAATATCGCCGGTAAGACCGGATAAATGTCCGCCGGTCATCCCGGATTCGGACAAAAGTCTGCGTGAGATCTGCTACAACCGTGCCCATGAGATTTATGGCGAGGATCTTCCGGAAGTCGTTGTCGAGCGACTGGAGAGAGAGTTGAACTCCATCATTTCCAATGGGTTTGCCGTTATGTACATCATCGCACAGAAACTGGTGTGGAAGTCGAACGAGGACGGCTATCTGGTAGGATCACGAGGTTCGGTCGGATCTTCGTTCGTAGCGACGATGGCGGGGATCACCGAGGTAAATCCGCTGCGTCCGCATTATTATTGTGAGAAATGCCACTACAGCGATTTTGATTCCGAGGATGTGAAAGCCTATGCAGGAAGAGCCGGATGTGACATGCCGGATAAGACCTGCCCGGTCTGCGGAGCGAAGCTTCGAAAAGAAGGATTTGATATTCCATTTGAAACATTCCTTGGATTTAAGGGAAACAAAGAGCCGGATATCGACCTGAATTTCTCCGGTGATTATCAGGGAAATGCTCACCGCTATACCGAGGTTATTTTCGGAAAAGGCCAGACTTACCGTGCCGGAACAATCGGTACGCTTGCCGAGAAGACGGCATTTGGTTACGTGAAAAATTATTACGAAGAACGCGGCGAGCGGAAGCGTACCTGCGAGATCAACCGTATCGTAAAAGGATGTACCGGCGTGCGAAGGACAACGGGGCAGCATCCGGGCGGTATTATCGTTCTGCCTCTTGGCGAGGAGATTGATTCGTTCACACCGGTGCAGCACCCGGCAAACGATATGACAACGGATATTATAACGACGCATTTTGACTACCATTCCATCGACCACAACCTCTTGAAGCTCGATATTCTCGGACACGATGATCCGACGATGATCCGTATGCTGGAGGATTTAACAGACATCAATGCACAGGACATTCCGCTGGACAATAAAGAAGTCATGTCGCTTTTTGTCAGCACGGAGGCACTTGGCGTTACACCGGAGCAGCTTGGAGGATGTCCGCTCGGTTCGCTTGGTATTCCGGAGTTTGGAACCGATTTCGTTATCCAGATGCTTGTGGATACCAAACCGCAGAGCTTTTCAGATCTGGTCCGCATTTCCGGTCTGTCCCATGGAACAGACGTATGGCTTGGATGGGTAATGCACAGACCCTGATCGAAGAAGGCAAGGCAACCATTTCCACGGCAATCTGTACACGAGATGACATCATGACTTATCTGATCGGAAAAGGGCTGGACAGCGAGCAGTCCTTCACGATCATGGAGAGCGTGCGAAAGGGGAAAGGACTGAAACCGGAGTGGGAAGAGGAGATGCTGGCACACGATGTGCCGGACTGGTATATCTGGTCGTGCAAAAAGATTAAATACATGTTCCCGAAAGCACATGCGGCAGCTTATGTTATGATGGCATTCCGCATTGCCTGGTACAAGATTTTTTATCCGCTGGCATATTATGCGGCATATTTCAGTATACGAGCTTCTGCATTCAGCTATGAGCTGATGTGTCAGGGACAGGAAAAACTGCTTCACTACATGGACGAATATCGCAAAAAAGGCGATGCACTCTCCAAAAAAGAGCAGGATTCCATGAAAGACATGAAGATCGTGCAGGAAATGTATGCCAGAGGTTATGATTTTCTGCCGCTCGATCTCTATCAGGCAGATGCGAGACGTTTTAAGATCATCGACGGCAAGTTGATGCCGGCGTTAAGTACGATCGAGGGTCTTGGAGAGAAGGCTGCGGATGCCGTTATGGATGCGGCAAAAGAAGGAAAATTTTTATCAAAAGATGATTTCAGAGACCGGACAAAAGTCAGCAAGACAGTCATCGACCTGATGGATGATCTGGGAATTCTGGGCGATCTGCCAGAGAGCAACCAGCTGTCGCTGTTTGACCTGGTAGGATAGATAAGGAGAAAAAAAGAATGAGCGAAGCAATCGTTACCCTGAAAAAGGGCGAAGGAAGAATGTTGAAATCAGGAGGACTGTGGATCTTTGACAATGAGATCGCAAGTATCCTCGGAAGCTTTGAGGACGGAGATATCGTGGCAGTACATGATTTTGACGGCTACGGACTTGGCAAAGGCTTTATCAACCGCAATTCCAAAATCCGTGTGCGGATGATGACAAGAAACCGTCATCAGGAGATTGATGAGGCATTTCTGAAGATGCGTGTGCAGGAGGCATGGGATTACCGCAAAAAAGTCAGCGATACCGGAAGCTGCCGTGTGATCTTCGGCGAGGCAGACTTTCTGCCGGGACTGGTGGTAGATAAATTTTCCGATGTGCTGGTCGTACAGTCCCTGGCACTTGGCATTGACCGCCTGAAAGATCAGATCGTGGAGCTGCTAAAAGAAGTCCTGGCAGCAGACGGCATCAAGATCCGCGGTGTCTATGAGCGAAGCGATGCAAAAGTACGCCGTCAGGAAGGCATGGAGCTGTACAAGGGATTTATCGGAGAACCGTTTGATACCAACGTGGAGATCGAAGAAAACGGTGTCCGCTACATGGTCGATGTCAAAGACGGACAGAAAACAGGATTCTTCCTCGATCAGAAATACAACCGAAAAGCGATCCAGCATCTCTGCAAAGATGCAAAAGTGCTCGACTGCTTTACACACACCGGATCCTTTGCCTTAAATGCCGGATATGGCGGGGCAAAAGAAGTGACAGGAGTTGATGCTTCTGAACTTGCCGTAGAGCAGGCAATACTGAACTCCAAGTTAAACGGCATGGAGGACCGCGTGAAATTTATCTGCCGAGATGTCTTTGAGCTTCTCCCGGAACTGGAAGAAAAAGGGGAGAAATTCGATGTGGTCATCCTCGATCCGCCGGCTTTCACTAAGTCCAGAAATTCCGTGAAAAATGCCGTGAAAGGCTACCGTGAGATCAACCTGCGTGCGATGAAACTGGTGCGTGACGGAGGTTTCCTGGCAACATGTTCCTGCTCACACTTTATGACCTATGAACTGTTCACACAGACCATCCATCAGGCGGCAAGAAATGTCCACAAACGCCTGCGTCAGGTCGAGTACCGCACCCAGGCACCGGATCACCCGATTTTGTGGGCGGCAGAAGAGTCCTATTATTTGAAGTTTTATGTGTTCCAGGTGGTGGATGAGAAGTGATTTTGTAAAATAGTCACGCCATAATGATTCGAAAACAATCCAAATGGGAAAATCCTGGCAGCATGTTAAGTGAAATCCGCCGAAGACGGATATTCTCAAATTAAAGTAATGAAAACAGACTCCTGTATCAAGAAAGAATACAGGAGTCTGTTTTTTCAGAGTGGAAAAAGGATTGACGTTGCAGCCTCGTCTGTTCTATACTAGAGGACAGAGAAATCAGATGATTAAATGCGGTTTTCAGGCTGCATTTCAGGAGGAATAAAGATGGAAAAGATCATTTTGACCGGCGACAGACCGACCGGCAGACTTCACGTAGGACATTATGTTGGATCTCTGAAACGCAGAGTTGAGCTGCAGAATTCCGGAGAGTACGACAAGATTTTTATCATGATCGCAGATGCACAGGCACTGACGGACAATGCAGACAATCCGGAGAAGATCCGTCAGAATATTATTGAGGTAGCACTGGATTATCTTTCCTGCGGACTGGATCCGGAAAAATGTACGATTTTTATTCAGTCACAGGTTCCGGAGCTGGCAGAGCTCTCCTTTTTCTATATGAATCTGGTTACTGTTTCCAGACTGCAGAGAAACCCAACCGTTAAGACTGAGATTCAGATGCGTAATTTTGAGACAAGCATCCCGGTGGGATTTTTCACCTACCCGATCAGCCAGGCATCCGATATCACAGCTTTCAAGGCAACGACTGTTCCGGTAGGAGAAGACCAGCTGCCGATGATCGAGCAGGCAAGAGAGATCGTCCGCAAATTCAACAGCGTATACGGCGAGACACTGGTAGAGCCGACCGCACTGATCCCGGAGAATGAAGTATGCTGCCGCCTGCCGGGTACGGACGGTAAGGCGAAGATGAGCAAGTCTCTTGGAAACTGCATCTATCTGTCCGATACAGAAGAAGAAGTTCGCCAGAAGATCATGAGTATGTACACCGATCCGAACCATATCAAAGTATCTGATCCGGGTAGCGTAGAAGGAAACGCAGTCTTTACTTATCTGGATGCATTCAGCAGACCGGAACATTTTGAGCGTTACCTGCCGGACTATAAAAATCTGGATGAGCTGAAAGCACATTATCAGAGGGGCGGACTTGGAGATGTAAAAGTAAAACGTTTCCTCAATGCTGTGATGCAGGAAGAGCTGGGACCGATCCGTGCAAAAAGAAAAGAGCTGGAACAGCACATTCCGGAGATCTATGAGATCCTGAAAAAAGGAAGCGAAGAAGCAAGAAAAGCAGCAGCAGAAACGATGGCTGAAGTGAAGCGTGCGATGCGTATCAATTATTTTGAAGATGCAGCACTGATCCAGGAACAGTCAGAGCGTTTTGCAGCTAAACATGAGAAATAAATATCAGAAATCAGGCAGATTCTTTTTCTTTTGACACAGGAAATGTGACCGTAAAAGAAGTACCGAGATTTTTGGCACTGACCACCGTGATCTTACCACGGTGGTTTTTTGCTATGGTCTGAGCGATGGCAAGACCAAGTCCATAACCGCCGTCCGTGCGGGCTCGCGATTTGTCGGTGCGGTAAAAGCGTTCAAACAGATGTGGCAGGTCTTCTTCCGGGATGGCCTTTCCGGTATTGTGGACAGTCAGCTTTATTTTTTCGTTTTCAGATGTCAGGGTGACGGTAACTTTTTTATCTGAACTGCCCGATTTTTCAAGAACATCTGCAATGCCGGCATATTTGCAGGCATTATCCAGCAAAATGGCAACCAGCTGTCGGATCTGTGGAGCATCACCGGATATGAAAATATCATCAGAAATTTTATCTTCTATCATGACACCCTGCTCAAAGGCAACCGGCTCAAAAGTTAAAAGACAGCCAAGGATTAGGTCACTGAACGAAAACGTGCTGTAGAGCATTGGCGTGGATTTTGCATCGGAACGGGCCAGAAAGAGCAGATTTTCTACAAGCTTTTTCATACGGCCGGCTTCTTCCTGCGTGCTTTCCACCCACTGAAGTTCATCGTGAATCGAGGCATCTTTGTGTGAGAGCAGAATCCGAAGGTTGGCGAGAATTACAGTCAGCGGTGTTTTCAGCTCATGGGAAGCATCAGCGATAAACTGATTCTGCTGTTCCCAGGCCTTTTCGACCGGTTTTAATGCCCAGCGTGCCAAAAAAATGCTGACCAGAAGAAAACAGAGCAGAAAAAGCAGAAGCATCATGACGCACTGAATGACAAGCTCGCCAAGAGCACGTGTTTCCTGGACCGTATCGGCAAAGGCGATTTTTGTGCCTTCCGGTGTATTCTGCTTGATAAAACGCAGCTTCAGATCTGAAAGATACCCATGATCTTCGGAAACAGCAAATGCGGCACTTACGGCAGCTTCGGAAAGCGTATCCGTTACGGTATAGGAGCCGCTGGAGTTGGTGTCCGTGATCTCGTTGTTTTCATCAAGAGTGACCAGAAAAACCGGGGTCGAGTTAAATGCCGGATTGCGTCCGCCTGGACCGAAATCAAGACTTGGAGACTGAGGTTTCGTGTCATTTTTCGGCGGCTCCTTTGAGCGTGAGCTGTCCAGCATCTGCCGCATTGCTATTTCACTTTCTGCACGAAAAGCATGTATACGGGTGAAACAGAACATGCCAAGCACCACACAGAGGATCACGGCAACCAGGGACATGTTGATGATCACAAATTTGCGACGCAGTTTTTTGATCATGATGTTTCCTCACTTTCCAGCCGGTAGCCGACTTTGCGGACGGTTCCGATCGTGACTTTCGAATCCAGATAGTGGAATTTCTTGCGTAAGAACGAAATATAAGCCTCCACATTGTTGCTTTCGGCAGCAGACTCTGCACCCCAGACTTTGACGATCAGCGTTTCTTTTGAAATCAGGATCTTCGGATTAGACATCAGGATTTTGAGGATTTCAAATTCCTTATATCCAAGATGAATGGATTTGTTTTTGCAGGAAAGGTCGTTGCTGGAGAGATTGAGCGCCAGATCATCAAACGTCAGTTCTTCCAGAATCACCTCACCCTGACGTCTTGAGAGGGCACGGATCCTTGCAAGAAGTTCTTCCGGGACAAATGGTTTTGTCATATAGTCATCCGCACCGCTGTCGAGGCCTGTGATCTTGTTTTTTACATCGTCAAGAGCCGTCAGCATGATGACCGGTGTGGAAATTTTGGACTCCCGCAGATGATGTACGACCTCAAAACCATCCATGCCGGGCAGCATCACATCCAGCACGATCACATCGTAATCGCCGGAAGAAGCATAGGCAAGCCCGTCCCGGCCATCGTAAACAATATCTGCCTGATATCTGGCTTCCTGCATAATCTGCCCCAGTGCATCCGCCAGTCGCTTTTCATCCTCTATAATTAAAATCTGCATAAAATCGCCTCCTGTGTATATAAGATCAGACATTGCAGACAGTGCCTGCGAATGAATATTATAATTGATGATGCCATACGAATTGCTCTGTACTGCGTACTTGCGAAATTCTGTAACTCTGGCATCATCAGTATAGCATAAAAAACTGAAAACAGGCTGAAATATATCACAGTCAGATATTTGATCAAATCAGGCAAGTTCCCTGCTTTCATTGAGAGTATCCGCTTGACTCTCCGACTAAAATATGTTCGACTTAAACTTCGTGACATGAACGAAAATTTCGTTTACAATAGATTTCAGGTCCGCACAAGGAACAAAGCAAACAAGTTCAGATATCATACATAGCGACTGATCATCAGATAAAACCCAAAACAAAATAGAAGAAAAGAGGAAGAAGCATATGAAATCATTAGTGATCGCAGAAAAACCTTCTGTGGGAAGAGATATTGCAAGAGTTTTACATTGCAGCAAAAACATTCCGGGAGCACTCGAGGGGGACAAGTACATTGTAACCTGGGCACTGGGACATCTGGTGACGCTTGCAGATCCGGAAGAATACGATAAAAAATACAGCAAATGGGACATGGAAACACTGCCGATGATGCCGGAAAAAATGCAGCTTGTTGTTATCAGACAGACGGCAAAGCAATATGGGCTGGTGAAAAAGCAGCTGTTCCGCAAGGATGTAAATCAGATTATCATTGCGACCGATGCCGGAAGAGAAGGAGAGTTGGTAGCACGCTGGATCCTGGAAAAATCAGAATGCAAAAAGCCGATCAAACGTCTGTGGATCTCCTCAGTCACAGACAAAGCCATCCGCGAAGGATTTGTAAACCTGCGTGACGGCAGAGCGTACAACAATCTTTACCATGCGGCAAAAGCCAGGGCAGAAGCGGACTGGCTGGTCGGCATCAACGCTACCAGAGCGATGACCTGCAAATACAATGCACAGTTGTCCTGCGGCCGTGTCCAGACACCGACGCTTGCGATGGTGGCACACCGCGAGAAAGAGATCCGCAGTTTTGTACCGAAGGAATATTATGGCATGCAGATTTTATCCGGCGGCGTGCGTTTCACCTGGAAAGATGCAAAAAGCTCCGGTTACTGCACATTTCAGAAACAGAGAATGGATGAAATTGAGAAAAAAGTAAAAGCAGAGATCAAAAGCGGCAAAAAAATGATCATCAAAGAGGTGAAAACAACAGCAAAGAAAACATTTGCACCGGGGCTTTATGATCTGACGGAGCTGCAAAGAGATGCCAACAAACGTTTTGGATATTCGGCAAAAGAGACCTTAAATATCATGCAGCGTCTCTATGAAAGCCATAAAGTGCTGACTTATCCGCGAACCGATTCCAGATATATCACAACCGATGTGGCAGATACCTTAAAAGAACGTTTAAAGGCATGCAGCGTCGGACCTTACCGTAAACTGGCAGGAAGCCTTTCCATGCGTCCGATCCGCAAAAATGCTTCTTTTGTGGACAATAAAAAAGTGACGGATCACCATGCGATCATTCCGACCGAGCAGTTTGTGGATCTGCAGACGATGACGAACGAAGAGCGTAAGGTCTATGATCTGGTAGTACGTAGATTCCTGGCAGTACTGCTTCCGGCATTTGAGTATGATCAGACCGTGTTTACCGGCGGGCTGGCAGGAGAGAGTTTTACGGCAAAAGGTAAGATTGTGAAGAGCCAGGGCTGGAAAGAAGCCTATGAAAATCTTGAAACGGATGAAGAATGGGAAGAAGCGGACGATTTGGCAGCGGCACCGAAAGAACAGACGCTGCCGTCCGTGAAAAAGGGCGATAGTATGCCGGTCGCAAAAGTGACAGTTACAACCGGAAAGACAACGCCGCCGGCTTATTTTACGGAGGCAACGCTGCTCTCCGCCATGGAAAATCCGGTCCGCTACATGGAAAGCAAAGATGCAAAAGCGGCAAAAACACTGGACGAGACGGGCGGACTTGGTACGGTAGCGACAAGAGCCGATATCATTGATAAATTGTTTAACTCTTTCCTGATGGAGAAAAAGGGAAATGAGATCCATGTGACCGGAAAAGGAAAACAGCTGCTGGAGCTGGTTCCGTCCGAACTGAAGAAACCGGAGCTGACGGCAGCCTGGGAAATGAAACTTTCCGGCATTGCAAAAGGAAACTTACAGGAAAAAGCATTTATTGAAGAAATCAGCGATTATACCGAAGAACTGATCCGTGAGATCAAGGCAGGCACACAGACCTTCCGCCACGATAACCTGACCAACAAGAAATGCCCGCAGTGCGGCAAAAGACTGCTTGCGGTCAATGGAAAGAACAGCAAAATGCTGGTATGTCAGGACAGGGAATGCGGCTATCGGGAAACTCTTTCCAGAACATCCAATGCGAGATGCCCGAAATGCCATAAAAAGATGGAGCTGTACGGAAAAGGAGAAGATCAGACATTTATCTGCAAATGCGGATACAAAGAGAAACTTTCAGCATTTAAAAACCGAAGAGAAAAGGAAGGAGCAGGTGTCAGCAAACGGGATGTGCAGAGTTATCTGAAAAAACAGCAAAAAGAAGCCGCCGAACCGTTAAATAACGCGTTTGCGGCGGCTTTTGCCAAACTGGACATCAAATAGAAGCCAGAGTGCCTGTAAGCGGATGCGGATGTTTTATCCGATCAGCTGCAGGATCATTCCGGCGATCACAGCGATCAGATAGAGAATACCGGTAATGGCAAAACATTCTTTTTTATTCCGACTGGTCTTAAACAAGACTACAAGTCCAATCCCGGCACCGGTGCACAGACCGGCAACGGCAGAACCAAAACTGATCGCACCTTCCAGGAAGAGCTGCGTGATCAGGATAGAAGCTGCACAGTTCGGAATCAGTCCAAGCAGTGCAGTCAGAAACGGCTGGAAGACAGTCCCGCCAAGCAGGGCTTTCGAGAGTGATTCCAGCCCGATCCCTTCGAGCAGAAGATTCAGAACGGCATTGAACACAAGGATAAAAGCAAAAAGCTTTAACGTGTGATTCAGTGCCGGCCTTATAATACCGTGATGATCGTGACATCCGCAGTGGTCACAGAGATCCTCGACGTGTTTCTGAGGATGTCTCCATCTGTTCCAGATAAAATCAACCAGATATCCGGCAGGAATGGCGATGATCAGTTTGGCGAGCAGAAGCTTTCCGACCACACCGGCCTGATCCGGATGTGCAAGAAGGATCAGGATCGCTTCATCCGAAGTGGATAAGTATACAGCGATCAAGGTTCCGACTGTGACAATGCCTCCGCAGTAAAGGCTTGAGATCAGAGTGGAAAATCCACACTGAGGGATGCAGCCAAGCAGGGATGCGATGGCCGGTCCGCCTTTTTTGTGCTGAAAGAAATGCGTCAGCCGGTTACTGGAATAGTGTTCGAGGGCTTCCAGGATCAGAAAAGCTACAAATAAAAAGGGAAGCATGCGAAGACTGTCAAGCAGTGCGTCCAGTGCAGCATCCAGAAATAAAGTTGCATTCATATGATATCTCCCATATTCAGGTTATGTTTCTGAGTTACCGGGTATCCGACGGGCAACAGATCGTATGCTGTGCGGATACCAAGCGTGATTATAACAAAAACGCGGGAAAAAGTATAGCAAAATTTGCGGAGGTTCTCTTCCGGTGCAAAAAAATATGCCGACCGAAGGAAAAATCCGTGGAAGTACTCGGAGAATTCTTAGTTGTAGTTTCAAAGGAAATATGATATACTCTCAGCAGAAAGTTTCAGGTAAACAGACACATAAACTGTCTCGAAACAAAAAAACAGATTGAGGTGCAGAATGAAAAGAGTATTATTGAAATTAAGCGGCGAAGCACTTGCAGGTGATAAACATATGGGCTTTGATGAGCCGACCGTTACAAAAGTAGCAAAACAGGTAAAAGAGATTGTCGATGCAGGTCTGGAAGTCAGCATCGTGATCGGCGGCGGTAACTTCTGGAGAGGCCGCTCCAGTGAGAATATCGACCGCACAAAAGCGGATCAGATCGGAATGCTGGCAACGGTCATGAACTGCATTTATGTATCGGAGATCTTCCGTTCTGTCGGAATGAAAACACAGATCCTGACACCGTTTGCATGCGGAGCGTTTACAAAACTTTTCTCAAAAGACCGTGTCAATAAATATTTTGAAAAAGGGATTGTATCTTTCTTTGCAGGAGGTACCGGACATCCGTATTTTTCCACCGATACAGCAACCGTGCTTCGTGCCATTGAGATTGAGGCAGATGTGATCCTGCTCGCAAAATCCATTGATGGTGTATATGACAGTGATCCGAAGACCAACCCAGATGCAAAAAAATACGATGAAATCTCTATTCAGGAAGTCATCGACCGCAAACTGGGCGTAGTAGATATGGCAGCGTCCATTCTCTGCATGGAAAACAAGATGCCGATGCTTGTTTTCGGGCTGAACGAAGAGAACAGCATAGTCAATACCGTAAACGGCAAATTCAACGGAACAAAAGTTACCGTATAATACCAGAATACAGGAGGAATCAGAAATGGATGAAAGAATCAAAGCATACGATGTCAAAATGACAAAATCATATAACAATCTGCTCGAAGAGTTCGGAGCGATCCGTGCAGGTCGTGCCAATCCGCACGTACTGGATCGTATCACCGTAGAGTACTACGGAACACCGACGCCACTTCAGCAGGTAGGAAACGTTACCGTTCCGGAGCCGCGTATGATCCAGATTCAGCCGTGGGATGCATCCCTGATCAAAGAGATCTGCAAAGCGATCCAGACATCCGACCTTGGCATCAATCCGAATACCGACGGAAAAGTGATCCGTCTGGTATTCCCGGAACTGACAGAGGAACGAAGAAAAGATCTGGTAAAAGAAGTGAAGAAAAAAGGCGAGGGTGCAAAAGTTGCTGTCCGCAATATCAGACGTGACGCAAACGATGCATTCAAGAAACTTGGAAAGGGAAAAGAGGTATCCGAGGACGAAGTCAAAGAGCTGGAAGAAAATGTCCAGAAGCTGACAGACAAGTACATCAAGGATATCGACAAGGCTATCGAGGAGAAATCAAAAGAGATCATGACCGTGTAGTCTTAGAAGGTAAATATTGGGTAAATACAGGGATGTTGCAGTGTGGCATCCCTGCTTTTTTGCACACAGGAGGTTTTGTGTATGAATATTCCACAACATGTAGCAATCATTCTGGACGGCAACGGACGCTGGGCAAAGAGCAAAGGGATGCCGCGTAATTACGGGCATGTACGCGGTGCCAAGAATCTGGAAAAAATCTGCCGTGACGCTTATGATATCGGCATCAAATATCTGACGGTCTATCTGTTTTCGACTGAGAACTGGAAACGTTCCAGAGAAGAAGTTGACGGGCTGATGAAGCTTTTCCGAAGCTATACAAAGACCTGTATCAAGACAGCAAGGGAAAATAATATGAAAGTCCGTGTTCTCGGAGATCCGACGGCACTTGCAGATGATCTGCAGGAGAGCTTAAAAGAACTGGTTGAGTCTTCCAAAAACAATACCGGGCTGAATTTTAACCTTGCGATCAACTATGGAAGCCGTGATGAGATCGTGCGTGCGATCCGTCAGCTCAGCCAGGACTGCGTAGACGGGGCAGTAAAACCGGAAGACATCACAGAAGATCTCTTCTCTGCATATCTGGATACGAGAGAGATACCGGATCCGGATCTTCTGATTCGCACCAGCGGTGAGCTGCGTCTGTCCAACTATCTGCTGTGGCAGCTGGCTTATTCGGAGTTCTATTTCACGGAAGTTCCGTGGCCGGCATTCAATAAAGAAGAACTGTTAAAGGCCATTGAGAAATATAATGGAAGAGAACGCAGATATGGCGGTGTGAAAGGAGAATAAGATATGTTTGTGACAAGACTTATCAGCGGTATCGTTCTGGTGGCAGTGGCACTTCTGACAATCTGCAGCGGAGGCTGGATTTTGTACGGAACACTGACCATTGTATCGCTGATCGGTATGTTTGAACTGTACCGTGCAGTGAAGGTACAGAAACAGGGTGAAAACCTGCTGGCAGTGGTGGGATATCTGGGCGTGATCTTACATTATATTCTGCTGAGTCTCGGATATTCGGAGTATGCGATGATGAACCTGATCATTGTGCTGATCGCCATGATGTTTGTCTATGTGTTTTCTTATCCGAAATATCATGCAGAACAGGTGATGGCAGCCTTTTTCGGTATGGTCTATGTGGGTGTCATGCTGTCCTACATTTATCAGACCAGGATGATCCGCGACGGAGCATTTCTTGTATGGCTGATCTTTCTTTGCTCCTGGGGATGTGATACCTGTGCTTACTGTGTCGGCATGCTGATCGGAAAACACAAAATGTCTCCGGTTTTAAGCCCGAAGAAATCCATAGAAGGAGCCGTCGGCGGTGTTGTCGGTGCGGCACTTCTGGGAGCCATCTATGCGGCAGTCACAGGCAATCATCTGGAGGCAGAAAATCCGGTGTTCACCTATGCGATCATCTGTGCAGTCGGAGCACTGATCTCCATGGTCGGAGATCTGGCAGCATCAGCGATCAAGCGTAATCACAACATCAAAGATTACGGTACACTGATACCGGGACATGGCGGGATCATGGATCGTTTTGACAGTGTGATCTTTACTGCACCGGTTATTTATTATCTTTCCATGTTTATGATGAGATAAGGAGGAACAAATGAAAAATATAGCAGTTTTGGGTTCAACCGGATCGATCGGAACGCAGACGCTGGATGTGGTGCGTGCCAATCCGGAAAGGCTCTGCGTAAAAGCACTGGCAGCAGGTCATAATATTACACAGCTGGAGAGCCAGATCCGCGAGTTTCATCCGCAGATTGCAGCTGTCTGGGACGAAGAAAAAGCAAAGGAGCTGCGGATCTGTATCGCAGACCTTCCGGTGAAGATCGTTTCTGGCATGGAGGGACTTCTTGAGATCGCACAAATGGAAGAAGCAGAAGTGCTGGTGACAGCGATCGTTGGCATGATCGGGATACGCCCGACCATTGCAGCAATAAAAGCAGGAAAGGACATTGCACTTGCAAACAAAGAGACACTTGTAACTGCCGGTCATATCATTATGCCTCTGGCAAAAGAATACAACGTAAAGATCCTTCCGGTGGACAGCGAGCACAGTGCGATTTTTCAGTCCTTAAACGGAGAAAAGAAAACACAGATCGACAAAATCCTGCTGACAGCATCCGGCGGTCCGTTCCGCGGAAAAGATAAAGCATTTCTGAAACATGTGCAGCTTGAGGATGCACTGAAACATCCAAACTGGTCGATGGGACATAAGATCACGATTGATTCTGCGAGTATGGTAAACAAAGGACTGGAAGTGATGGAGGCAAAATGGCTGTTTGATGTGGAACTGGATCAGATCCAGGTTGTGATCCAGCCGCAGAGCATCATCCATTCCATGGTGCAGTACAAAGACGGTGCGGTGATCGCCCAGCTTGGAACCCCGGATATGAAGCTTCCAATCCAGTATGCACTGTTCTATCCAGATCGGGAATATCTGGCCGGAGAACGTCTGGATTTCTGGAGCCTGTCACAGATCACCTTCGAAAAACCGGATATGGAGAATTTCGAAGGACTTCCGCTGGCCTTTGCAGCGGCAAAAGCAGGCGGCTCCATGCCGACTGTATTTAATGCGGCAAACGAGCGTGCAGTCAGCAAATTTTTGAACCGCAAGATCGGTTTTCTGGATATTTACGAGATCATCAAAACCTGTATGGATGCACACAAAGTGATTGAAGCTCCAACGGTGGAACAGATCCTGCAGTGTGAACAGGAAACTTATGAAATGATTGAAAGCAGGTGGTAAATTGAGCATAATTATAGCATTGTTGATCTTCAGCCTGATTGTTCTTTTTCACGAATTCGGACATTTTCTGCTGGCGAAGAAAAATGGCATTACGGTTGTGGAATTTTCTCTTGGAATGGGACCGAGACTGTTAAGCTTTGACAAAGGAGGAACAAAATATTCCTGGAAACTTCTGCCGTTTGGCGGTTCCTGCATGATGCTTGGAGAAGATGAAGGAACGATGGAACCGGGAGCATTTGCAGCGGCATCCGTATGGGCAAGGATTTCAGTTATTGCAGCAGGTCCGGTATTTAACTTTATTTTGGCATTTGTACTGTCCCTGTTTATTATAGGAAGTATCGGGTACGATAAACCGGTGATCCTGCAGGTGAGTGACGGATATCCGGCAGCAGAAGCAGGCCTGAAAGAAGGCGATATTGTTAAAAAGATCAATCACAGCAATATCCATGTGGCAAGAGAAGTAACCAACTATGTGACTTTTCATCAGAAACAGTCCGTGACGATGACGGTAGAACGCGATGGCAAAGATATCACCGTTCAGATGAATCCGGTTGCAAATGAGAGCGGTCGCTACATTTTCGGTATCAGCTGCAGTTCCAATTACCGCGAAAAATGCGGTATCCTCGGCACCTTGAAATACAGTGCCTATGAAGTAAAATATTGGATTCAGCTGACAATCGAGAGTATTAAAATGCTCTTTACCGGTCAGGCGAGCATCAATGATATGTCCGGTCCGGTCGGTGTTGTGAGTTACATCGGAGAGACGTATCAGGAGTCACAGTCCTCCGGAGGTTTCTATGTATGGCTGAATATGCTGAACATATCGATCCTTCTGACAGCAAACCTGGGTGTCATGAACCTTCTGCCAATCCCGGCACTGGACGGCGGCAGACTGGTCTTTCTGATCATTGAGCTGATCCGTGGGAAACGGATCGATCCCGAGAAAGAAGGAATGGTACATTTTGTCGGACTGATGCTTCTGATGCTTTTGATGGTAGTGGTGATGTTCAATGATGTGAGGAAAATCTTCTTTTAAGTGTTAAGATGTTGAGGTTAAAAATTAAAACTGCGATACCGGTGGATTATTCCGTGCTTTGCAGACTCACAATCGTAAAAAAGGTTCATAAGAATCGTAAAAAAATGTAAAAAAAGGTTGACACACACGGGTCTGTATAATATAATTAAGCAATGTGACGAAGTATGTAAATGTCTGATCCAAGCCCCGGTAACGACATTTTACTATAGAAACTCATAATGGAATATCAATCAGGAGGTTACCCCATGAAAAGTTATATGGCTAGTCCAGCAACAATCGAAAGAAAATGGTATGTAGTGGACGCAACAGGATATACATTAGGTAGATTAGCATCAGAAGTAGCAAAGATCTTAAGAGGTAAAAACAAACCGATCTTTACTCCGTTTATCGATACAGGTGATTATGTAATCATCACAAACGCAGACAAAATCAAAGTAACAGGTAAAAAACTGGAACAGAAAGTTTACTACAGACATTCCGACTACGTTGGAGGAATGAAAGAGACAACTCTGAAAGAAATGTTAAACAAGAAACCGGAAAGAGTTATCGAACTGGCAGTTAAAGGTATGCTTCCAAAAGGACCTCTGGGAAGAGAAATGTACAAAAAACTTTTTGTATATGCTGGTCCGGATCACAAACATGCAGCTCAGAAGCCAGAAGTATTAACATTTTAACAGGAGGTAAATGACAGTGGCTAACAAATTCTACGGTACAGGAAGAAGAAAAAAATCTATCGCAAGAGTATATGTAGTACCTGGTACAGGTAAGATCACAATCAATAAAAGAGATATCGACGAGTACTTTGGTCTGGAAACACTGAAAGTAATCGTTCGTCAGCACGTTAAGTAAACAGAGACAGCTGATAAATACGACGTACTGGTAAATGTACGCGGTGGTGGTACAACAGGTCAGGCCGGTGCTATCAGACATGGTCTTTCAAGAGCACTGCTTCACGTAGATGGCGAGTTCAGACCAGTCCTGAAAAAAGCAGGATTCCTGACACGTGACCCGAGAATGAAAGAACGTAAGAAATACGGTCTCAAAGCAGCTAGACGTGCACCACAGTTTTCAAAGAGATAATTATCTCGCAAGAGAATTACGATTCAAAGAGATCACAAACCTCAGAAACCGCGTGTTTCTGGGGTTTTTCTTTCTTCTTAACTCTTGGTGAAATGTCTAGATATGTGGTGAAACTTTTTTGGTCAAAGTCATAGTGCCGGAGTGTCCCACAATTTTCTTGATGGTTGTATCCTGAGCACCAGCTTCCGATAACCACTATACCCTGATGTCTATGACACCGTTTCCAAAGAGGAAATAGCAGAATTTGAGGATATCATGCGTAAAATCATAACAGGAATCATCTCTGAGGCCAGTGGTATAGCTACATGGGTGTATGTGCAGAAATGTTTTTCTACCGGTTGGGACTAAAAGATGGACTGAATCTGAAAAATACAGTAAAATCTACATTAGAAATGTTATCGGGAAATATTCGTGGAGGGGAACTAAAAGATGAAGAATGAAATCGTATTATTTACAGATGGTGATGTCAATATAGAAGTTCAAATCAATCCTGAGCAGGAGACAGTTTGGCTGACGCAAAAACAAATGGAAGTGTTGTTTGATGTTAAGCACGCTACAGTAAGCGAACATATTTCAAATATTCTTGCTTCAGGAGAACTGGATGAGACTTCTGTCGGTTTTTCCGACAGAAGTACAGGGGGACGAAAACCCAAAATTTATAATTTGGATATGATTTTGTCTGTCGGATATCGAGTTAATTCTAAAAGAGGTATAGCTTTCAGAAAATGGGCAAATAATGTTCTTAAACAGTTTATTTTGAAAGGCTATGCAATCAATGAAAAGCGTCTTCAGGCACTTAAGAAAACAGTTGATATTCAGTCAAGGATGCTTGCAGATGCACTTGATATAGAGGAGAAAGATGTGCTCAGAGCTGTGAATGAATACACAGATGCATTGATTCTTCTGGATCAATATGACCACCAGTCATTAAGTAAGCCAGAGGGAAGTACTCCAGTATACCGCATTACTTATGAAGAGTGTGTTCAGATGGTTGGTCAGATGAAAGATTCTTTTGAAACAGATGTATTTGGTGTAGAAAAAGAGGATGGCAAGGTACAAGGAATTATTGCCGCAGTTTACCAGAGTGTATTTGGACAAGATGCGTATCCATCCTTGGAAGAGAAAGCGGCGAATCTATTGTATTTTATGATAAAAGATCATCCATATGCAGATGGTTGTAAAAGAATTGCCGCATCACTGTTCCTGGAATTTTTAGACAAGAACAATGCGTTGTTCTTAGATGGAGAGAAAAGACTCAGTGATGGAACGTTAGTAGCAATTACATTGATGATTGCAGAATCAAAATCAGAAGAAAAAGATGTGATGGTAAAACTGGTAATGAATCTGTTGAAATTATAGTGGCATTGCATCGCTTTTATATTACAACAGTATATGATGAGATGAAGCAACCTTGTGCCCAATGTGCACGAAGTTGGCACAGTCACTATCCCATCTTGTATACTATTAAAATAAATAGATGAGAGGTGGTAAAGTATGCACATTCAGTCGGTGGATCAGGTGAAAGCCATCAAAACGCTAAAGCGAAAGATTACCGACCTGGACCGCAGTAAGATCGAGGAACAGAAAAAAGAGTCGTGCCGGATACGACATGGACATCATTCCATCTGACCTTGCTACCTACGGCAGTGAAGCGAAAAAACTCTTGCAGGATTTGCAGAGCCGCAATATCCCAGCGGCAGGAACAGCTATGGGAGGGTGCGAGTCAAATCCTTCCTCCGCTTTTTCTTTTTGGCGGTATCCTTGTTTTTTGCCTGTCCGTACCGGATAATATGAGTAGAATAAAAAGTGAAGCAAAGGAGTGAAAACAGAGGCTGACCTTTGAAAAAGTGTTGGAGATTTTTGCGGATTACCTGACCGCAGACGAGACCATAGAAGTTTATATTAGCCGCCATGGATGTGTAAGAGTTGAATTTGACCAAGATTTTCACTATTGCTCTGGCGAGGTGTGCCATACTCCCAAGGAACTGTTCAATCTCTTAGCTGATGATTACCGGACTTATGTGGAGATTGAACTGACCAAAGGCAGACGGGAGTTGACGGAAGATGATGAGAGAGAAGCGGATGCCCTGTGCAAACGGTATCTGGAGCGTTGGAGGGAGGAACTGGAATGAAGATTTTGAAATGCTTGCTGATGATTGTAACTGCACCGGTCATTTTGGTGTTGACGCTTTTTGTCTGGCTCTGCATGGGGCTGATCTACATATCTGGTCTGGTGCTTGGTCTGCTCAGCACGGTAATTGCTCTACTTGGCGTGGCTGTGCTTATTACCTATTCCCCGCAGAATGGTGCAATTTTGCTGATTATGGCATTTTTTTGATTAGCCCGATGGGATTGCCGCTTGCGGCGATCTGGCTGTTGGGTAAGGTGCAGGATTTGAAATTTGCGATCCAGGATTGGATGTATGGGTAAATGATGTGAATATAATCTGGAATGAAAAAGAAGCAGGACAATGGGAGATGAGACCCAGTGTACCCTGCTTCTGGTTATTGGAATGAACAGTAGTGTATTTCTGGTTTTGCTTTTGGGTTGTCTAAGACATCATTTCAAGTTTACAGAGATAATAAAGGCTTGAGACAATATTTGCTGAAGTGAGAACGGCTGGAAACATCAATATAGCTTGCATTTCATCTCGACTTTTAGGTCTGCGCAAAATTCCAATGAAGTTTTGCTTGCTGATCACAGATGTATCATGTGCTGTATCATGTGCTGTATCATGTGCGAAGCACCGCACATGATGTAGTTTACATTTTCAAGATGACTCGAAATCTGTCGCTGTTGAGGAAAATTCAGGCCATATGCCTCTGTATCAGGCAGCTTTTCAGTTTCACTGACGATTTTACGTAGGCCACTTCCACGGCGTTCCATGTACTTCATGCGGTGGAACAGGTCAGCAATCACAGGGTTTCGTCGCATGGAACGGATACTAAATATCGTATTCTTGAATTGAGCCGCCATAAACATACCGCCCGGAGATGTGATTTCCACTCGATCATCAAACATATCAATATGGATTTCGCTGCCAAGCACAATATAATCACGATGGATAAGTGCATTGACAAGAGCCTCTGTCACAGCTCGTTCAGCATAATCTGGCTTGTCTACACGATACTGTGCCTCTTTGACAAAACGGACTTTGGAATTATTGCGAATAAATTCACTGCCGCTTTTCAGTAGATAAATCAAGATTCCCTTCGTATTCTTTATCGTCCAATGCATCATCAAAGATAGAACCTTCCAAGCCATTCCACCTGGTACAGAACATACGGAATTGTAAACCGTGTGTTGGTCAGTCATGAGTTTTCCATTGGTCAAGACCCCATTTTGTCAGCCAAACCAGAGGACATAATCGGATGGCTCAAAGCGGAGGCCGGTTCGTTCCAGATAGGTTGCCTCCAGGAGTGTGAAGCTGTAATCCTTTTACCGCATCCTTGTTAGGGTATCAAAAGTTGATTGGTTCCTTTAAAGATCAGTTCATTTACAATGTAATCCGGAACGTATTACGCTCATTTCCAACGGATACCTAATGCTTCCATCCGCATGATCTGCCTTGTAATAATATGAGGTGCTGCGGCCGGGAGAAACCTCAGAGCTAATAGATTTTACCATCTCCTGTGGTTTTAAGATAAACTGAGGTAATTAATGGTGTGATACGTTCCTTGATGGAAGCGGCCTTCGGCATCTTTTTGAATGTCGGACAAGCCGATTGTTTTCCGGTCATCAGAAATCCCAAAAAACAGAGTTCCGCCGATTACGTTGGAAAAGGCACTGACGCTTTTTAACCAGCTTTTTGGCTTTTTCGTTTCGAGAGCAACTTTGAAATCACATTCAGTTGCTTCGGCAATGAGCTGTTCTATCATTGAAATCTCTCCTTTGAGGTGTAGAATGTTTTTCCTTATTATACCCGGAAAAGAAGATTATTGCAACGATAGAAACAAAGAGTGCTGTTAAAAAGTATTTATAGGATGAAGCATTATGGCAATCTATAAGAATCATAATGCACTTCATCAGAAATTCAAAAAACTATGTTATTCTATAAACCGGAGGTGGAATGATGCAGAAAATTTTAATTGTCGAAGATGATATTGATATTCAGGATATATTGAAAAACCATCTGATGGATGCAGGATATGAAGTTGCCATCGCTTCCGACGGCGTGGCGGGGATTGCAATGTTTGATGATACCATTGACCTTGTGCTGTTAGACATTATGCTCCCTAAAATCGACGGCTATGGTGTATGTGAGGTCATTCGCAAAAGGTCACAAGTCCCTGTCATTATGCTTACTGCACTTTCGGATGAAGAAAACCAGTTACGGGGGTTTGAACAGCAGATTGATGACTATATTCCAAAGCCCTTTTCGCCAAAAATCTTGTTATGCAAGATTGCAGCGATTCTTCGCCGCAGGACTGCGGAAAATCACAATCAATCTCTGCTTACTTATAAAGAGTTGCGTATGGATATTGACGGATTCCATGTATATCAAAGCGGAAAGTATGATGGGCAAGGCGTATTCCATGAATTTACGCAGGAAAGCGTAGATGCCATGGGACGCTGTTCACCAATAATAATGAACCAGGAAAAGGATACAGGAATATTGAAAGTACAATTCAATGTTCGCTATATCCTTTTTTATTGTCAGAATTTGCTTCGTCTCAAACTGTTTTTATTTTGAACGCAAGGATTTCACTTTGCTGTAGGAGCCGTAAACTTTTGTTTTTCCGCTTTTTTTGTAAGAGCGGACTTTGACATAATATGTCTTTTTGGATTTCAGCTTTTTGATCACTTTGCTGGTTGTTTTTTTGCTCTTTACAACAACGGTTTTCTTGTTTTTGAATGATTTTTTTGTAGAATATGTGATTTCATAACCGGAAGCGTTTTTATCTTTTTTCCAGGATACTTTCAGCTTTCCTTTGCCGAATGCTTTTAATTTTACCGTCTGTTTTGCCAGTGATGAGGTTTTGTCCGTTGAAGGAGTGGTATTGGAAGGCTGTGTCTCTGGGGTCTGATTGCTTTCGGAAGGCTGAGTTTCCGGTGTTTTATCGCCTGTATCCGGTGTTTCGGTATTCTGGTACGGCTTTAACAGTTCCGTAAGTTCGTTGATCAGATCAGCGGCATCCGCACTGGTAGCGGATGCAGATTTTAACAGTTCGACAGCTTCATCCTTGTGTGCAGCTAATCCCTGATCATTTGCAGCAGCTTTGGCTAAAGCAGCTTCTGCCTGTTTGAGCAGAGAGGACAGCTGTTCTTTCTGTTGATCGGTGATCGGGATTGCAACAGAAATATCTGCATAATCATCAGAAGCAATGGATACGCTGTATGTTCCGGCTTCTGCATCAGCAGGAATACTGCCAAAATCAAGAGAAACGGTTTTCTGAACAGCATCGGAATATAAAGTGTAAGAAGTTTTCTTACGTCCGGATCCTACCGTGTAAAGGACGTTTAAGGTTCCGTTTTTCACGGTTGGAACCTGATTTAAAGTAAAGGTTTTCATATCACTGCTGAAGGTACCGCTGATTTCCTCAGCGTATGCAGGTTTTACAAAGGCACCGTCAGTAAAAGCGTAAACATAATTTCCATCCGGTGTCAGATAAGTGATTTTCTGGATGGTCTTGTTTACCAGTTTTTTAAATTCTGCAGTATTATCTGATTTTGCGATTCCCATCGTTGCAGCTTCGTTGTTTACATTAAAAGCTAATTTGTAAGGCTGAACCCAGATATTGGAGAGATGTTCCAGACCTACTTTATAGCCGTCTGTCGTTTCCAGAATGATTCCCTGGATCGTGGAACCGACAGGGAAGGTGTCTTCTCTTGAATTTCTTAAATATTTGGTGCTGTTTTCTTTTACTTCGATTTCGTACTCGCCCCAGGTAGATGCGGTTGCCAGAGAAGCAGTGGCATCTGTTACGGTATCGATGATTTTAGCGTTGGAAACATAACTTCCGTCACTTTTCAGGGTTTTGTACTGTGCAGGTGCCTCTGCAGGATTTTCATTCAGTGTAATATCAGAAGCTTCTTCATATGCACCGGTCAGTTCTTTGCCCGAATTTTTCAGAATAGAAGCTTCTACATACAGATCAGAATCTACTGCAACATTTACGTTGGAGACTCCCAGAATATGGTAGCCGTCAGCATCCGGAGTAGTTTCTTCATTATAATCTGTCCAGGCATTTGACAGAACTTTGGCTTTTAAGGTTGTGGCAGTTGTGACAACATCGAAGTTGTCTGTACTGCTTACATCACCGGAGTAGAATTCTTTGTAGGTCAGATTGGAGGTTCCGTATAAATTTCCGGAAAGTTTTGTTCCGTCTGTTAAAGCATAATATACCCCACTGTTTCCGATCTGCGTATATCCATCCAAAGCTTCCGCAGAATAAGAATAGGTGTTTCCGGCGATGGAAACAGATTTCAGATCGGCAGCAGATACGGAAACCGGAATCTGCGGAACAGATATCAATGCGGCCAGAGAAGCAGCCAGGAATTTAGTTGATAAATTTTTCGTGTTCATGTCTGATAATAATCTCCTTTTTCAGTTTGAAGTGTTCGGCGTGTCAATAAGTCTGCAGTATTCATTTGTGCAATCACAATTTAAACTTTTGACACTTACATTAAGAAAATGAATGTATAAAACCATTGCACTGATTTTTTGGGGCAAAAGAGATCAACAAATAGTAAATGCTTAGATACGTCATTGGAGGATCCCCTGCCAGGTTTTCATGCATAAATATCCGAAAATGAGATATTTCGTAAAATGAAATTTAATTGTACAATATACGCCAGGTGATCGAAATCAATCTGACAATCTGGAGAATACTATAAAAAATAAAAACTGTCAAACGAAAAATAGCAAGATGAAAAAGCTTCTCAAAAAGACAAAAAGCCGGAAAGAACAGATAAATGAACTTTCCGACTTTTCTCAAATCAATATCTTACATCTTTTATTCTACATCTTTCAGTGCAGCCAGATCTTCTTCGCCGGTACGGACTTTTACAACATGCCGTACGTCATATACAAAGATCTTGCCATCGCCGATGTGACCGGTATAGAGACATTTTTTGGCAGTTTCGATGACTTTTTCCACCGGGATATTGCCGCCGATGACTTCTACTTTAACTTTTGGGAGGAGTGTAGCGTCAACTTCGGCACCACGGTATTTTTTGCCGGAACCTTTCTGGATACCGCAGCCCATAACCTGTGTAACGGTCATACCGGTGACACCAAGTTCATTGAGAGCTTTGCGGAGTTTGTCATACCGGGAAAGTTTTACAAGGATGGAAACTTTGTACATGCCGGTTGGATTGGCAGCAACCAGTTCTTCACCGGCTACTTTGACGGCAGCATTTTTCTGTGAATCGCTTGCTTTCGCATAATCAGATTCACCAAGATCTGTATTTTCATTCACATCCATCGTAGCAGTAATATCAGAAATGTTGAATCCGGCATAAGCACTTGCCAGACCATGCTCGTGATAGTCCAGGCCCTCGATTTCGATATCAGCCGGAACACGCAGACCAACAAGTTTGTCGATGACTTTGAAAATAATGGTCATGGTAATGATAACCCAGAGCATAACAGAGGCAACACCGAGCAGCTGGATCAGGAAATAATGGATACCTCCGCCATAAAACAGACCGCCGTCTGTTGCGAACAGGCCAACACAGAGTGTTCCCATGGCACCGCAGGCACCGTGTACGGAAATGGCACCGACCGGATCATCAATTTTTGCGATGCGGTCAAAGAAATCAACGGATACACACAGCAGGATACCTGCAAATAAACCAATAAAGAATGCACCTACAGGGGAAACCTGATCACATCCGGCTGTGATTGCAACCAGACCGGCAAGGGCACCGTTTAATGTCATGGAAACATCCGGCTTACCGTAACGAACCCAGGTAAAGATCATGGCAGTACAGGTTGCGATAGCAGCGGCAAGGTTTGTGTTCATGTATACCAGACTGGCTTTTGTAAGATCGGCGTCAGTTGACATTGCAGTTGTGCTTGCTCCGTTAAATCCGAACCAGCAGAACCAGAGAATGAAAACACCGAGTGCGGCAACGGTGAGATTATGACCGGGGATTGCTTTTGGTTTTCCGTCTTTATCATATTTTCCGATACGAGGACCAAGGATTTTTGCACCGATGCATGCGGTGACACCGCCGACCATATGTACGGCAGTACTTCCGGCAAAATCATGGAAGCCAAGCTGAGAAAGCCAGCCGCCGCCCCAGATCCAGTGACCGGAGATCGGATAGACGATCAGAGAGATCATGGCACTATATAAACAGTAAGCTTTGAAATTTGTCCGCTCTGCCATGGAACCGGAAACGATCGTGGCAGATGTTGCACAGAAAACTGTCTGAAAAATGACGAAACACCAGGTCGGCAGAGATCCAAACTGATAACTTCCGCGGATCAGCGGATCGAGTTTTCCGATAAAAGCACCGCTTCCGCCGAACATCAGGCCGAATCCGACCAGCCAGAATGCGGGAGTTCCGATACAGAAATCCATCATATTCTTCATAAGAATATTGCCGGTATTTTTGGCACGCGTAAGTCCGGCCTCACACATTGCAAAACCAGCCTGCATAAAATAAACAAGTGCGGCTCCAAGTAATGTCCAGATGACATCAACAGATGAAAAATTCATAAAAATAACCTCCTTTGCTTATTTTCCCGGTGTGCACATCCCGAAAAACAAAAAAGGCATCAAAACTGAAAATCCATTCAGCTCTGACACCTTCGTCTCTTGTTGGATAGAATTATAAGAAAGAAAAATGAAAAATGCAATATCTAAAATAAACGTAATTTGTTTTGAAAAAACAGTAAAAATTGTTAAAAAATTATAAAAATAAAGCAAAATCCATTTTTAGTTCAGAATCGTAATCAAACAGAAACGATACCTGATCCGGAGCATTTATTCATCAAGATCCATTGTTTTGGCCGGAATTCCGTTGACGGTTACATTATCATCCACCGTGATAACAAGACATTTTTTGCCATCCACAATACGTGTCTCCACAAGATCAGCATACTCCGGGCTGACCTGAATCGTGATCAGAGGGGTTTTGATCTCAAAACGTCTGGTGTTTACAAGGTTGGAAGCCATAAGGGAAGTATCTTCACCGACTGCATTGTCATAGGCAGCATCAAAATCAGAAAGCTTTTCATCTTCCACACCGCTTCGCTCCAGAAGCTGCTTTACTTCCCTTTTATCCAGCATGACCGGTTCCGGATCATCTTTGTGTTCCTCCATCAGCATAGTCAGATTGTCATGGATATTTTTGACTGTTTCATAATTACATTCTTCACCGAGAGTGTCGGAAATAACAGCCTGGAATGATTCCTTCTGTTCCCCGGCAGTAAGGGAAGCTTCGCAGCCAAACATATTTTCCACAAATTCTGCCTGAAGTTCTTCCGGCTTTTTTGAATAGTAGAGCATCGCATGCAGGTCAGTGCTGCGATCATTAAATGCCGGGAACAGGAAACCGCGTTCCGGAAGTTCCACGATCCAGTCACGGATACGGTCACGGATGCGGTTTTCCGCTTCGTTGTAGCACAGTCCAGCTTTGGAGAGCCTGACCGGGCAGATGCAGCACAGGATGTATTCGTAAACCTCATCGGAAGAATCGAACATCTCTGTATTATCTTTGGCCTTTCCAGGAACATCGTAGGCAGCATGTACGAGAATGATAAAATAATTTTCCGCATTGTAATAATGTTCGATGATCTTGTCATAACATTCATCAACAAGAGCATCATCCGTCAGACGGCTGTTTTTTAAACGCAGCAGAAATTCCTGCTCGCCGCCCTCCGCCTCTGCTTTCAGTGGAAATTCCAGATTCAGCAGATTTTTGCCGATCGTTCCGGAAAGTGTCTTCTTGAAAATTTCAAAATATTTAAACATTTCTTCATCAGAAAGCGAAAGAAATGATTCACGCATCTCCAGACGTTTTTCCTTTTTCGAATCGACATAACAGCCGCAGATTCGGGAAATCGTACAGTTGTCCGGTGTGAATTGCTTCTTTAACTCAGAAATTTCTTTTTTATTCATAGGTATCCTCCCCTGTGGTTTGTCTATATCAATGAGCCATACGTGATTTTTCCGTACTTTCTACTCTCAAAATCACGAAAACATTCGGAATTCGCATATTTACTGCGTAAATAGCTGCTTCCTAATGTTTTGGCTGTCCTCATAGACACAAATACGTATGCGAGCATCCGTTTTGTGTCCATTTGTCCCTTGAATCATCAGTATTTTAATATAGACCCGGACAAAAAGCAAGAAATGAAAAATTGCCGTTTCTTATTGACAAACGCAGGATTTTGCCCTAAACTGATGAATGAAACAGAGCTGACAGCTCGTCATAGGGGCAAGACGAAGAAAAGGGATAGTTTGATCGGGACAATCTACAGAGAGGGGATCACTGGTGCGAGATTCCTGTGCGGAAGAGATGGAACCTGCCTTGGAGTCCTGTATGAAAATACAGCGTAGTTCCGGCGATAACGGAAAATGAGTGAGTACTGTTTTTAACAGTGCTAATCAGGGTGGTACCGCCGAAGATGACAATGTTGGTTCCGCGTTCCGCACGCAGAGACCGGGGCACATTAAGGTGCCAAAGAGGAGAATTGTGAGAGTACCATGTATGAAACGATTTGTATGGCATCTTCTGGCTTTAATATTTTCAGCAAGAAAAGGAGAAAACGATGGCAAAAGAAAAGAAATTAGTTGAAGCAATCACATCTATGGATGAAGATTTTGCACAGTGGTATACCGATGTGGTAAAAAAAGCAGAGCTGATCGATTATACCAGCGTAAAAGGATGTATGGCGATCAAACCGGCAGGTTATGCAATCTGGGAGAACATTCAGCATGAACTGGACCGCCGCTTCAAAGAGACCGGCGTACAGAATGTATACATGCCGATGCTGATCCCAGAAAGTCTGCTTCAGAAAGAAAAAGATCATGTAGAAGGTTTTGCACCGGAAGTAGCATGGGTAACACACGGAGGACTGGAGCCGCTTCAGGAGCGTATGTGTGTACGTCCAACTTCTGAGACACTGTTCTGCGATTTCTACTCCAGAGATATTCATTCTTACCGTGATCTGCCGAAAGTATACAATCAGTGGTGTTCTGTTATGCGTTGGGAGAAGACAACAAGACCGTTTTTGCGTTCCAGAGAGTTCTTATGGCAGGAAGGACATACCGCACACGCAACAGCAGAAGAAGCAGAAGCACGTACGATCCAGATGCTGAATGTTTATGCAGATTTCTGTGAAGAAGTTCTGGCGATCCCGGTTGTAAAAGGAAGAAAGACCGACAAAGAAAAATTTGCCGGAGCAGAAGCAACTTACACGATTGAATCCCTGATGCACGACGGAAAAGCACTGCAGTCCGGAACAAGCCACAATTTCGGTGATGGATTTGCAAAAGCTTATGATATCCAGTTTACAGACCGTGACAACAAACTGAAATATGTTCACCAGACATCCTGGGGTATGACCACACGTATGATCGGTGCGATCATCATGGTACATGGAGATAACAGCGGTCTGGTGCTGCCGCCGAGAATCGCTCCGGTACAGGTAGATATCATCCCGATCCAGCAGAAAAAGGCAGGCATCCTGGAGAAAGCAGCAGAAGTGGAAGCAACACTGAAAGCGGCTGGATTAAGAGTGAAAACAGATGATACTGACAGAAGCCCGGGATGGAAATTCTCCGAGCAGGAGATGCGTGGTATTCCGGTTCGTGTGGAGATGGGACCAAAAGATATCGAAGCAGGTCAGGCTGTTGTCGTACGCCGTGACACACGTGAAAAGATCACCGTAGCAATCGACGAACTGGCAGCAGAATTGCCGAAGATCTTGGATAGCATGCAGAAAGATATGCTGGAGAGAGCACGCAAACACAGAGATGCACATACTTATGTTGCTCATAACATGGAAGAGTTAAAAGACATCGCAGACAACAAACCAGGATTTATCAAGGCTATGTGGTGCGGTGAACGTGAATGTGAAGATAAATTAAAAGAAGATGCAGGAATCACATCACGCTGTATGCCGTTTGAACAGGAAACCATTTCCGACGTATGCGTATGCTGCGGAAAACCGGCGAAAAAAATGGTATACTGGGGCAAAGCATATTAAAAAATACGGAACGCAGATCAATAAGCAGCGAAAAAGGCTGTAAATATTCGCTTTAAAACGAAAAGGCCGTAACCTTTCGAAACAAAAATTGTTTTCGAAAGGTTACGGCTGTTTTTGTATCAGATGTGAAATGACTTACGTCTCTGTCATTGCCGGAAGTGTTTGTAAACGTGTGCCAAGTCTCATGTGAGATCGACTTGGACGGACTGTTTTGGGGAGGTGAGAGTTATTTCTCAGGCTTGCGGTATGCGTACACAGCCAGTCCGTCTTTCATAGGAAGTTTCGGAGATCCCTGGATCAGCGGAAGTGCATAATCAATAAATGCCTGAGCAATATCAGTTCCGTCTTTTGTGATCCATTCAACAGGAACCGTCTTTTCCTGATTGCAGATCAGATTGACATCCTCAAGGCCACATTCCATCACGTATGGTTTGTCAGATTTACGGATAAAGCTGACCATCTTGCCGGTTTCACCGCTGATGGCAGAAGTCACGCCGAAAGCTCCGGCCTGTGCAGCTTCCAGTGCATCCGTTTCAGACTGCAGGAAGGCAGAACATCTCTGATTGACATTCAGCTCGACCGAGCGAACTTTTACACCGAGGCGGTCACGCACCAGATTTTCCAGATATTTGCCGCAACCGGTCAGCATTTTGTGTCCAAATGCATCGACACCTGCAGAGGCTGCATATTCACAGATAAAGGTGCCATCCTTGTCATGAATGCCTTCGGATACACAGACGATCAGGTTGTTTTTTGTCTTAAAACATTCTTCCAGAGAAGCAAGGAAAGATTCCTGGTCAAAATCCGCCTCCGGCAGATAAATCAGCACTGGGTTGTCCTGCTCGAATTTGCGGGCAAGTACGGATGCTGCGGTCAGCCAGCCGGCATGGCGGCCCATGATCTCAATGATGGTAACAGATTTTGTATTATAAACAGAAGCGTCCAGTCCGATTTCACAGACGGAAGCAGCCACATATTTTGCGGCACTGCCGAATCCCGGTGTGTGATCGGTGAGGATCAGGTCGTTGTCGATCGTTTTCGGAATACCCATGATACGTACATCAATGTTGTGGGCAGCAGCATAGCGGGAAAGCTTGCTGACCGTATCCATAGAATCGTTTCCTCCTATATAAAAGAAGTAACCGATGTTCATCTCTTCAAATTTCTGAAACAGCAGAGGATAGATCGCATCATTTAAATCATCCGGAAGTTTGAAACGGCAGGAACCAAGGTAAGCCCCTGGAGTTGTACGCAGAGCTTCCAGTGTATCGTTATCCAGTTCTTTCATATCCATAAAGCGTCCGTCTAAAAATCCCTGGATGCCGTTGATCATGCCGTAGACATGTTCAATCTCTTCGCTGCGGTTAAAACCTTCACGGATCACACCGTAAAGACTGCTGTTGATAACGGCGGTCGGTCCGCCGGACTGTCCTACAATTAAATTTTTCACAAGTTAAGCTCCTTTCAGCTTCTTTTTGGCATTCCTTTCTATTTTACTACATTTCCTGAAAAAAAACTATTATGAATCGCGGGAAATTCTAAAAATAATTCTCTCTGTTTCATCCATTACTTTTTTAGAATATTTTTGGAAATATTCAGGAAAAGTCAAAGAAACCGACCGAAAAATTTACGGAATCTCGTACAAACGAGGTAAAAACATAAAAAATAATTGACAAGCACAAAACCCGGCGGTATTATAGAACACAAGATTTTTTATTAAAATATAATAAAGATAAAAAATCTGTAAAGTGAAGTTTTAGAAGGAGGAAAAATATTATGAAAAAATTCACAAGATTTTTTGCTACCGTTGCAGCAGTCTCTATGGTAGCTGCTTCTTTGGCAGGATGTGGAAGTAAATCTGACAACACAGCAAGCACAGACACAACTGCTGATTCAGCAACAGCAGGTGATACACTGAAGATTGGCGGAATCGGACCGATCACCGGAGGAGCAGCCGTATATGGACTGGCTGTTAAAAATGCAGCAGAGCTGGCAGTAAAAGAGATCAACGAAGCAGGCGGTATCAACGGCATGCAGGTTGAATTTAAATTTGAAGATGATGAGCATGATGCAGAGAAATCTGTAAACGCTTACAATACACTGAAAGACTGGGGTATGCAGATGCTGATGGGTACTGTTACATCAACACCGTGTACAGCAGTTGTTGAGAAAACACATGAAGACAATATGTTCCAGCTGACACCGTCAGGTTCCGCTGTAGAATCTATCAAATATGACAATGCATTCCGTGTATGCTTTTCTGACCCGGGTCAGGGTACTGCATCTGCAAAATACATCGGTGAGAATAAGCTGGCATCAAAAGTAGCCGTTATCTACAACAGCTCTGATGTATATTCCACCGGTATTTATCAGAAATTTGCAGAAGAGGCAAAAAATCAGGACTTCGAAGTTGTTTCTGCTGAAGCATTTACCGAAGACAGCAAGACAGACTTCTCAGTACAGCTGCAGAAAGCAAAGGATGCAGGTGCTGACATGGTATTCCTGCCGATCTACTATACAGAAGCTTCTCTGATCCTGACACAGGCAAACTCCATGGGTTATGCTCCGACCTTCTTCGGATGTGACGGTCTGGATGGTCTGCTGGCAGTTAAGAACTTCGATACAAAACTGGCTGATGGCGTTATGCTTCTGACACCGTTTGCAGCTGATGCAGATGATGAAAAGACACAGGCATTTGTTTCTGCTTACAAAGAAGCTTACGGCGATACACCGAACCAGTTCGCAGCGGATACTTACGATGCAATCTATATCATGAAAGCAGCAGCAGAAAAAGCAGGTGTGACAGCTGATATGAGCGTAAGCGACATCTGTGATGCAATGAAAACTGCCATGACAGAGATCAGCTACGATGGTCTGACCGGTGAAGGTATGACCTGGACAGCAGACGGTGAGCCGGATAAGGCACCAAAAGCTGTCGTGATCAAAGACGGTGTTTACACAGCAATGTAATGATGCCGGTGTCGATTGTGGGAGTGCGAAGCACGGAACATCCACAGGCATCTCAGGTGGGGATTTTTGCCCCCCAACATCATCGTAATAAAAATGAAGAGGCACTTACAATTCGGTAAGGAAGCCCAGAGGAGGGCTGCCATGGGCAGCCCTTTTTCCTGTTATAAGCGAATCCTATTGAATAAGTAGGCAAACACAGAAAACAGCCATACACAGATATCAAAGGTAGACTTGTAAAGTCTGTTTTTGATATCTGTGTGGTATTCTTATTTTTAAGAAAACGATGGTTATATTAAAAATACGACAAGGGGTGTGCGTATGAGTTTTATTTCTTATCTGATCAACGGTATCAGCCTTGGAAGTGTCTATGCAATCATAGCACTTGGCTATACAATGGTATACGGTATCGCAAAGATGCTGAATTTTGCACATGGTGATATCATCATGGTAGGCGGTTATGCAGCTTTTATCTCCATGAATTCTTTAGGCGTGAATCCAATTCTGGCAGTTATATTATCAGTTGTCATCTGTACGATTCTCGGACTGGTTATTGAGCGTGTTGCTTACCGTCCGCTTCGAAATGCATCTTCACCGCTGGCTGTTCTGATCACAGCGATCGGTGTCAGCTATCTGCTTCAGAACCTTGCACTTCTGATGTTCGGTGCAGATACAAAATCTTTTACATCTGTTGTAACAGTTCCGGCAGTTGTGCTGGCAGGCGGAAAACTGACGATCTCCGGTGAGACGATCGTTACTGTTCTTGCATGTATGATCATCATGATCGGTCTGACACTGTTCATCAACAAGACAAAAGCAGGTCAGGCAATGCTGGCAGTTTCGGAGGATCGAGGTGCTGCACAGCTGATGGGCATCAATGTAAATGGAACGATTGCCCTTACCTTTGCAATCGGTTCTGCACTGGCAGCAATCGCAGCGGTTCTGCTGTGTTCTGCTTATCCTTCTTTGACACCGTACACCGGAGCCATGCCTGGTATCAAAGCATTCGTAGCCGCTGTATTTGGCGGTATCGGATCGATTCCGGGAGCACTGATCGGAGGTATTTTGCTTGGTATTATTGAAATTCTCGGCAAAGCATATATTTCCTCCCAGTTGGCAGATGCCATCGTATTCGCAGTGCTGATCGTGGTACTGGTAGTAAAACCAACCGGACTGCTTGGAAAGCAGATTCAGGAGAAAGTGTAGGTGGCAGCGATGAAAAAATTAAAATTAAACAAAACGACAAAAAACAATCTGATCACATACGGAATCGTCATCCTCGCTTATATCATCGTAGAAGCAATGCTGGCAGGAGGTCAGATCTCCAGTCTGATGAAGGGACTTTTAGTTCCGCTCTGTGTTTATGTGATTCTGGCTGTATCTTTGAATCTTGTGGTAGGTATTTTAGGTGAGCTGAGTCTTGGACATGCAGGATTTATGTGTGTGGGTGCATTCTCCAGTGCATTCTTCTCAAAATGCACCGCAGGAATGATGCCGGATGGACTTCGTTTCTTTCTGGCACTGCTGATCGGAGCTGCTGTTGCGGCTCTGTTCGGACTGATTATCGGAATCCCGGTACTGCGACTGAAAGGTGACTACCTGGCGATTGTTACCCTGGCATTTGGTGAGATCATCAAGAACCTGATCAACGTATTCTTTATCGGAAAAGATGCAAATGGTTTCCATTTTTCTATGAAGGATGCCATGTCGCTGAACATGGACGGAGGAGATGTTATCATTAACGGACCGCAAGGAATCACCGGAACGCCAAATGATTCTACGTTTACCATCGGCGTGATCCTGGTACTGATCACACTGGTTATCGTACTGCATCTGATCAATTCCAGAGACGGACGTGCGATCATGTCTATCCGTGACAACCGCATTGCAGCTGAGTCTGTCGGTATCAATATTACAAAATACAAACTGATGGCATTTATTATTTCAGCAGCCCTTGCCGGAGTTGCCGGTGTTCTGTATGCACATAACCTGGCTACCCTGACTGCACTGCCGAAAAACTTTGGTTATAACCAGTCGATCATGATCCTGGTATTTGTTGTACTTGGCGGTATCGGAAGCACAAGAGGTTCTATGATCGCAGCCGTTGTACTGACACTGCTTCCGGAGCTTCTGCGCGGACTGAATGACTACCGTATGCTGATCTATGCAATCGTCCTGATCGTGATGATGCTTCTGAACTGGAGCCCGAAAGCACTGGAAATGAGAGAACGTTATTCACCGAAGCGTCTGCTTGCAAAGAGAAAAGAAGCAAAGGAGGCGAAATAATATGGAGAACATGTTAGAGGTAAAGAATCTGAGCATTTCATTCGGAGGATTGCGTGCCGTATCCGAATTTGATATGAATATCGGGAAAGGTCAGCTCTATGGCCTGATCGGACCGAACGGTGCCGGAAAAACAACCATATTTAACTTGCTGACAGGTGTTTACAAACCGGATGAAGGTATTGTAAAATTAGATGGACAGGACATTACCGGAAAGAAGACCATTGATATCAACAAAGCAGGTATCGCCCGTACTTTCCAGAATATCCGCCTGTTCTCACAGATGTCCGTACTGGACAATGTAAAAGTAGGACTGCACAATCATCATCACTACAATACGCTCGAAGGGATTCTGCGTCTGCCGCGTTACCGTAAGGTGGAAAAAGAGATGAATGAACGTGCGATGGAGCTTTTGAAAGTGTTCGACCTTGAGAAGGATGCCGAGTATCTGGCTTCTAATCTGCCATATGGACAGCAGAGAAAACTGGAGATCGCCAGAGCACTTGCAACTGATCCGAAGCTTCTGCTTCTGGATGAGCCGGCAGCCGGCATGAATCCGAACGAGACAAAAGAACTGATGGAAACGATCAGCTTTGTGCGTGATCATTTTAATATGACAATCCTTCTGATCGAACACGACATGAAACTGGTTTCCGGTATCTGTGAAGAGCTGACCGTACTGAATTTCGGAAAAGTACTGGCACAGGGACCGACTGCGGAAGTACTGAATGATCCGCAGGTTATCACAGCATATCTGGGAGAATAGGAGGAAATGGACTTATGGCAATGCTTGAGGCAAAAGATCTGAATGTATACTACGGTATGATTCAGGCGATCAAGGGGATTTCCTTTGAAGTAAATCAGGGAGAAGTCATCGCACTGATCGGTGCCAACGGAGCCGGAAAGACTACAACACTTCATGCAGTCACAGGGCTGACACCGGTAAAATCAGGCCATATTTTCTTCGAAGGAAAAGATATTACAAAAGTGCCGGCTCACAAGATCGTTTCTATGGGAATGGCACACGTTCCGGAAGGACGACGCGTATTTGCACAACTCAGTGTTTATCAGAACCTGAAAATGGGTGCTTATACACGAAAAGACAAAGACGAGATCAGGCAGACACTTGATATGGTATATGAGCATTTCCCGCGTCTGGAAGAACGTAAGAACCAGATGGCAGGTACGCTTTCCGGTGGTGAACAGCAGATGCTTGCAATGGGACGTGCACTGATGTCTCATCCGAAGATCATCCTTATGGATGAACCGTCTATGGGACTTTCACCGATTTTTGTAAATGAGATTTTCGAAATTATCAAGAAAGTCAGTGCAGCCGGCACGACCGTACTTCTGGTAGAGCAGAATGCAAAGAAAGCACTCTCCATCGCAGACAGAGCATATGTCCTGGAAACAGGCAAAATTATCTTACAGGGTGATGCAGACAAGCTGTTAAATGACGAGTCTGTCAAGAAAGCATACCTTGGAGAATAAAAGGGGGTTTGTGCTATGGGAAAACTGATCGTTACGATCGCAAGACAGTATGGAAGCGGTGGAAAAACCATCGGTCAGATGCTGGCAGAAAATCTGGGTGTAAACTGTTATAACAGAGAAATTCTGCGTATGGCATCCGATGACAGCGGAATCAAAGAAGAGCTGTTCAATCAGGCAGATGAAAAACTTCGCAATAATCCGCTCTTTGGAAATTCCACAAGAATCTACAAAGGCGGGCTGATCCAGCCGGATCAGGGTGGATTTGTCTCAGCCGACAATCTCTTTAATTATCAGGCAAAAGTGATCAAAGAACTGGCAGAGAAAGAGTCCTGTGTATTTATCGGACGCTGTGCAGACTTTGTTCTCAAAGACCGCCCGGATGTGATGAGCGTCTTTATCCATGCACCGCAGGATTACTGCCTGGCACGCGGTATGGAACGCAACTCCATGACGGAAAAAGAGATGGAGAAATTTATAGCAAAGACAGACAAGTATCGAGGTGATTTCTATCATTATTATACCGGACGCACCTGGAACGATGCGAGAAATTACGATCTGTGTCTGGACAGCAGCAAGCTTGGATTTGACAAATGCGTAGAAGCAATCAAGGCATACGCAAAAGTAAGATTTGGCGAAGATATTTTTGAATAAGCATCCAGCAATGCAGCAAGTATCAGGAGCAGATGTGAGATACTTGCATAAATAAAGCAAGAATGCGGCAGGGAGAGGAAACTTTCTCTGTCGTTTTTGTCTCTTAGCTGAAGAAAACTTTTTATAGCGATTCTGTCAGGTAAATGTCAGCAGAGTTGACTAGAATTGCATGCCAGATCTCATATGCGTTCGACTTAAAAAGAAGCAGGCAACAAACAGGTGTGTTTGAGTCAAATTTATGGGGAGAGGATAATATGACACTACGAGAAGAAGCAGATAAAATCATAAAAGAAGCGATCACAAAAGTACTGCCGGATGAGGCAGTGAAACAGGCACTGAAAAACAGAGAACCGGTAAAAGGAAAACTTTACCTTGTGGCGGTTGGAAAAGCAGCCTGGCAGATGGCAAATGCAGCCGCAAACCTCCTGAATGGACAGATTGAGAAAGGGATTGTGATCACGAAATATGGACATATTCAGGGAGACATTCCGCGGATCGAATGTTTTGAAGCAGGACATCCGGTTCCGGATACAAATACCTTTGCGGCCACACAGAAAGTGATCGAGCTGACAGAAGAATTGCAGGCAGACGATCAGGTATTATTTCTGCTTTCCGGAGGCGGCTCCGCCCTTTTTGAAAAACCATTGATAAGTACAGAAGAATTATCGGATATAACAAAGCAGCTGCTTGCATGCGGGGCAGATATTGTAGAAATGAACACCATACGGAAAAGACTGTCCGCAGTCAAAGGCGGAAAATTTGCCGGACTCTGTGAACCGGCAGCCATATTTGCGATTGTACTGAGCGATATCGTCGGAGATCCGCTTGATATGATCGCATCCGGACCGGCATATCCAGACTCTTCGACCGCATCCGATGCAATCGCAATCGCTGAAAAATATCACTTAAAACTCAGCGAGAAGGCAAGAACATTACTGGAGATGAAAACACCAAAAGCAGTAACAAATGTGGAAACCAGGATCACCGGAAGCGTCAGAAATCTGTGCCTGGCAGCAAAAGAAGCCTGCGAAAAACTTGGCTACGAAAGCATGATCCTCACAGATGCCCTGCAGTGTGAGGCAAAAGAAGCAGGAGCATTTTTAGCAGCGATCGCAAAAACACATCAAAATACAGACAAAAGCCTTGCTTTTATCGCGGGAGGCGAGACGATCGTCCACGTGACAGGAAAAGGACTCGGCGGACGCAACCAGGAGCTGGCACTTGCGGCGGCAGAAGGACTGGCTGCATGCAGAAATACTGCCATTTTCAGCGTCGGAAGCGACGGAACCGACGGACCGACCGATGCAGCCGGTGGCTATTGCGATGAAAATACAAAAGAAAAAATGCAACAGGCAGGACTTGATGTCTATGAAGTGCTGAAAGAGAATGATACCTACCATGCACTGAAAAAGACAGGAGGACTGATCATCACCGGAGCAACCGGGACAAATGTAAACGATGTGGCAGTGGTGCTGATACGGGTATCGTAAAAAATAGAAATAAGTCAGTTCCAATAATGAAAGCCAGATCATTTTTCATTCCCATATAAATAAAGTCAACATAAGCAATAAGATGCCAACGACTGTATAGAAAAACAGATACAAATTTTTACTTTGCAACATAGTATAGAAACAAAATACAGAAAGCAGCATTTTATGAATGATCAGAAGCTTGAAAATCTTCTAAATCTTGCACTGGATGCTACAGATGCAGAACGGGAAAAATCTTTAAACATGAATTTCGGGTATGACAGGCAGAATCGGATTTGGGAGCTGATCGTGCGATATCACGGTGATCTTTCCGGGGTTGGGGAGCGGACAAAAGAGATTATCCTGTTATCCGGCGGCTATGCGATCATTACGGCAGAAGAGAGCGAGATTGACTGGATTTCCTCGCAGCCGGAAGTCGAATACATCGAAAAGCCGAAAAGACTGTTTTTTTCAGCAGCACAGGGCAGAAGTGCCTCCTGTATCAATCCACTTCAGACCGGGGCATTTGATCTGAGAGGCCAGGGCGTTTTGGTGGCGGTGATCGATTCCGGCGTAGACTATTTTCATCCGGATTTCCGAAATGAGGATGGTACAACCAGAATCTTGTCACTTTGGGATCAGACAATCCAAAGACCAAAAAGAAATGATGCAATGGAGACAGATATAACAAGCAAAGGAGAAAATATATCGGAAGAAGGGACAGAAGACACAGGAAAAATCAAAGAAGGAACCGGCGAAGAAATCCGGGGTGTGGAATATACAAAAGAGCAGATCAATGAGGCACTTGCTGCCGGAAGCAGAGAAGCAGGATATCGCATCGTTCCATCCAGAGATCTGAGTGGACACGGAACGGAAGTACTCGGTATCGCAGCCGGAAATGGTCAGGCATCCGGCGGACAGTATCGTGGTGTGGCATCGAAGAGCGATATTCTGGTCGTGAAAATCGGAACAGCCGGTTCAGAGTTTGCCGGAACCGTAGAACTGATGCTGGCACTGGACTACGTGATCAGAAAAGCGATGGAACTTGGGAAGCCTGTTGCGATCAACCTGAGCTTTGGAAATGTATATGGCTCGCATGTGCCATATACCAGAGGCATTCTTGGATTAAACAGAAGTTAAAAAACAATCCTGCAGCTTAACAACAATTCAATGAAAATGGCAGAATCTGTCTGTTACAATACAAGTAACGAAAGCTTTCGAATCTGAAACGGAGAAAAGACTATGCAGATGAAAGAGGTCATAAGATCAAAGCGAAAAGAGTGCGGTTATACGCAAGAGCAGGTTACGTTCTTTCGAGAAAATAAAAATTGACCGAGCTCTTTAGAGCGAGGGATGCTTCTTGTCCGAGGGGCAAGAAGATAGGCATTAAGAAAACTTATACGTAAAATATGACGCCATGATGATTCGAAAACAATCTCCTGACGCTGCGTTTCCTGTTCGGTTCGCTCGCCTGTTAGCCGCCCTTCGCCTAAACTCGCCTCTTCGAGGCTCAGACAGCGGCTCTTTGGGGCGGCAGCATCGCAAACCTCACGACGGAAGCCTTGCTACCGTCAGAGCGATTTGTTTTCGAATTCATCATGGCTGTATTATTTTACGCACTATTTTTTACGATACCGTTCGTTTGCACATTGCTAAAAGCTCCTGGCCTGTCAGTGAGTGCTTAAGCGAAAAGCTTTCTCAAGCCAAAATACAGAACATTAAAAAGCAGAAATAAAGTAACGAAAATTTGCCGCCGTCACTGTGCCTCTGCTTTTTTACTATCTTGATGCGGAACGTTTTGATTCTAAAAACTTTCTGCGTGTACCAGCGTGGCAAAAGGCTGTTTCCTGCCAGCGTGTAAAATATGATAAGAAGTGTTTTTAAAAACTATGGCCGTTCAAAAACGTACAGCAATGTGCAAAATGAACAATTCCCAAGAAGGCACTTTTACGTGCCCTTCGGGGAATTCGTTCATTTGCACATGCAATACTATTCTTTTGCAAACACTATTTTAAAATGTGCGGCATTTCAGTTCTTTACACCTGCCGGGAAACCAACGGTCAATTTTTATTTGTCTCGAACCATCGCTGCAAACTTCTCATGAATCCTGGTATCGTTATCCAGTTCCGGGTGAAATGCAAATGCCATTTGATTTTTATACTGCACACCGACAATTTTCCCATCGACCGTGGCAAGGACTTCCACGCCATCTCCTGTCTCTGCGACATATGGTGCACGGATGAAGGTCATCGGGACTTCTCCAACGCCTTTTAATTCAGCGACGGTATGGAAGCTTCCAAGCTGTCTGCCATAGGCATTGCGGCGGACGCACATCGGGATTGTTCCAAAGTGACATCCTTCCTGGCCTTCCACCTCTGAGGCAAGCAAAATCAGCCCGGCACAGGTTGCAAGGACCGGCATGCCGTTTTCTATCTGTTCTTTTATCGTATCAAACATGCCCAGCTCTTTTAAAAGCTTTCCCTGGACGGTGCTCTCGCCGCCGGGAAGAATGATGCCGTCATAAGGTGTTTCCAGGTCTTTTGCCTGGCGAAGCTCGATACAGTCGACACCGAGACGTTTCAATACATTTTCATGTTCTGCAAAAGCACCCTGGAGTGCCAAAACTGCAACGGTCATTATTTTCCTCTTTCTGCCATCAGTAAGGCGATTTCCTGTTCATTGATGCCGACCATAGCTTCTCCGAGGTCTTCGGAAAGCTTGGCGATCAGTTTTGCATCGGTATAATTAGTAACAGCTTTTACGATCGCAGCAGCTCTTTTTTCCGGATTTCCGGATTTGAAGATACCGGATCCTACAAAGACACCTTCTGCACCGAGCTGCATCATCAGGGCTGCATCAGCAGGAGTAGCGACACCGCCGGCTGCGAAGTTTACAACCGGAAGTCTGCCGTTGTCATGTACATAGGCAACCAGTTCATAAGGAACCTGCAGTGTTTTTGCAGCTTCAAACAGTTCATCTTCACGCATACTGGTCAGCTTTGCGATTTCACTGTTCATTTTTCTCATGTGGCGTACGGCCTGCACGATATCCCCGGTTCCCGGTTCCCCTTTGGTACGGATCATGGAAGCACCTTCGTTGATACGTCTTAAAGCTTCTCCGAGGTCTTTTGCACCACAGACAAACGGAACACGGAAGTTGCGTTTGTTGATATGATAAACATCATCGGCAGGGGAGAGTACTTCACTCTCATCAATGTAGTCGATTTCGATCGCTTCGAGAACCTGAGCCTCCACGAAATGTCCGATACGGCATTTTGCCATAACCGGGATAGAAACAGCATTCTGGATGCCCTGGATCATTTTCGGGTCGCTCATACGGGAGACGCCGCCCGCTGCACGGATATCAGCCGGGATACGCTCCAGAGCCATGACTGCACATGCACCTGCAGCTTCAGCGATCTTTGCCTGTTCCGGTGTGGTGACGTCCATAATAACGCCGCCTTTTAACATCTGTGCCAGTTCTTTGTTCAATTTATATCTTTCATTTGTTGTATTCATGTTTAAACCTCCTGCTTTGTTTTTTGCAATCTTTACTTTTTACTGGTTTCGAATTATAATGGAAAAGTGACTATTATAAAATTGCCAAAATAGATATATTCAGTAAGGTCAGATTGGAGAAAATAATCAGATGCTGACATACAGTTTTACAAATACAGGGTCAGATTCGATGTATGAATATTTATATAAATGCATTCGAAACGACATAACACAAGGGAAGATTAAGGCAGGGGAGAAGCTGCCGTCAAAGCGTACTTTTGCAAAAAATCTGGGCATAAGCGTGATCACAGTGGAAAATGCCTATGGACAATTATTAGCAGAAGGTTATATTTATTCCATGCCAAAGCGGGGATTTTATGTCTCAGATCTGAGCAGTGCGACCATGGAAAAGAAGAAGGTCAGAAAGGAACAGCTGACGCTGACAGGGGGAGCGACTTCTTATTTTGCAGATTTTTCCAGCAATCAGACGGACAGCGAGATCTTTCCGTTTACCATCTGGTCAAAGACGGTGCGGGAAGTTTTAAATGACAATCAGAAGCAGCTGATGATCAATCCGCCCTGCGGGGGGATCCTGGAGCTGCGACAGGCGATTGCCCGGTATTTAAAGGAGTTCCGTGCCATGCAGGTCGAGCCGGAACAGATCATCATCGGAGCGGGGACAGAATATCTGCATGGACTTCTGATACAGCTTCTTGGAAATCACCGGATCTATGGAGTAGAGAATCCGGGCTATCATAAAATTGCCAGGATTTATGAAAATATGAAGGTAGAATATGCCAAAGTTACGCTGGATCAGGATGGTGTATCCATCCGGGAACTGGAAGAAAAAAGAGTGGATGTCATTCACACATCACCGTCGCATCATTTCCCAACCGGGATCGTGATGCCGGTCAGCAGGCGTTACGAATTGCTTGGCTGGGCGGCCAAATCGCCGGATCACTATATCATTGAAGATGATTATGACAGCGAACTGCGGCTGACCGGGAAACCATTTCCGACGCTGCAGAGTATTGATGTGTCAGATCGTGTTATCTATATGAATACGTTTACGAAAACGCTGGCATCAACCGTGCGTATCAGCTATATGGTGCTGCCGCCGACGCTGACGGAGATCTTTTATCAGAAACTTTCGTTCTATTCCTGTACTGTTTCCAATTTTGAACAGTATACATTGGCAAAATTCATGGAAAACGGCAGTTTTGAAAAGCATATCAACCGGCTCAGGAACTACTATCAGACAAAGAGAGATGCGATTCTGCAAGTATTTCAGAAAGAGCCGCTTGGAAAATATGTCACCATCCGGGAAGAAGGGGCTGGGGTACATTTTCTGATGCAGATCCGTACAGAAAAAAGCGAGGAAGAGATCGTAACGGAAGCAAAGGGAAAAGGCATCAAACTGGCACCGCTGTCCCACTATTTTGATGGTGAAAAAGATGGGAATTTTGAAAACACGTACGTGATCAATTATTCTTCGGTGGATCTGACAAATATTGAAAAAGCAGCACAGATACTGGGCAAGATTGCGGGGGCATAGGAGAAAAATGGATAAAAATAAAGACAAAAAGCAGACTTATGTGCCGCGAGTACTGATGATGATATCCACTGTTGTCCTGATCATTCTGTTTTTTGCCACGATGTCCATGGTAGGGAAAATTCAGGGAACAGCACGCGTGGTCAACTATGCAGGGCTGGTACGTGGAAAGACGCAGCGTATCATTAAAATGGAAGATGCAGGTCAGGAAGAAGATGCGATGATAGATGATGTGGCAGCGTTTATTGACGGGCTGAGAAACGGAAGTGATTCGCTGAATCTGGTTCGTCTCGATGACTATGCTTTTCAGAGCAAAATGGAGGAACTGGATGACTATTTTCAGTCTCTTGAGCAGGAGATTTATCTGGTACGTGAAAAAGGCTATGAAAATAGCGAAATCATCGCCAAAAGTGAACAGTTTTTCCAGATCTGTGACGAAGCGACCGGACTGGCGGAGGCTTATTCGCAGAGAAAAGCATCTGCCCTGAACATTCTGGAAAAGATTGTTATGGCGGATATCGCGATTCTGATCGGGATTCTTGGCATCGAACTTTTCAAGGCTCTGAGGTATGCCGCCCAGAACCGGATTTTACAGAAAAAGGTTTATCTGGATGAAGCAACCGGACTGCCAAACAAAAACAAATGCGAAGAGATTTTAAATGACGAAACGGTTTTGGATGAGAAATATGTGACGGCGGTCTGTGCGTTTGATCTGAACAATTTAAGGACGATCAACAACAATCTCGGACATGATAAGGGAGATGAATATATCCGTAGTTTTGCACAGCAGATGCGTCTTGCAGTCCCGGAGCAGTATTTTGCCGGACGTAACGGTGGGGATGAATTTCTTGCAGTGCTGACGGATGTCAATCATACAGAAGTGGAAGAATGCCTGGAGGCGATACGCAGGTAGACGGAAAAATATTCCAGACTTCATCCGGCAATGCCGATCAGCTATGCGGCGGGATATGCACTGTCGAGTGATTTTAAGGATGCCACGATGCGGAGTTTGTTCCGGCATGCAGATAAAAACATGTATATTGATAAAAACCGTGCCAAGATGCAGGAGGCTGCAGAAAAGCAGAAAATGAAGCGAAAGCTTCTGGAAGAGGTCCGAAAGAAGGGGTACCATTTTTCGGACTGTCTTTACTGCGATGCCCTGCTGGATCAGTACGAAGTGCTCCGCTCCGGCGATGGATTTTTTCTGGCACAGGACGGCAATTATTCCGGTGCGGTGGAGCAGATCGTGAAAGAATTTTCAACAGAAGAGACAAGACGCCAGATCTGGTCAGGACTTCAGCTTGCACATATCAGTGAAACACTGACAGGCGAAAACCGGAAAACGGAAATTCTGTACTGCAAAGAGCTGGAAAATGGCAAGGTGAAAAGAGGCAGACTGACCTTATTGTTTGGCAATGACACGGGTAAGGGAAAACTGCATCATTTTCTGCTGGTATTTGAGACGTTCAGCGACAGCAGAACGGAAGAAACCAATGAAAAGTCACAGCTGATGCGTTATTATGAGCAGATGAAACAGTCCATTTTGGAAAACGGCAATTATGTGGATGCCCTGATGGAGACAGCACAGGCCGTTTATATGGTTGACCTGACACATGACCGGCTGGAAAAATTTTTTGAACATTCAAAAGAAAAAGAATTTAAGCTGGATCAGGAAACGCCGTGTTCTTACGGGGAATACTGCAAAAAGAGAAGTGCCTTTGTTACAGAAGAGACACTGGAAAATTACCGGATCGTAGATTCATCGGAAAAGCTGCTGAAGCGTTTTGGAGAAGGAACCAAACAGGTGACCGTAGAATACCGGGAAAAAGGTGTGGCAGAGGTTCTGGTGTGGCTACAGAAAACGGTTCTGATGTCACAGGAACTGGTATTTGATGAGAAAACAGGACAGGAAAGTGTGGTGATCCGCGGTATTATTCTGTTCAAAAACACCTCTGCTTTCCATGAAAAAGAAGAGGAAGAAAAAGAACGTTTGCAGTCCGCTTTCGAGGCGGCTGATTCGGAGAGCAAGGCGAAGACCGAATTTATGAACCGCATGAGTCATGATATCCGCACACCGATCAACGGTATTATGGGAATGCTGCATATCATCCGCAAAAGTGAGAAAGAGCCGGAAAAAGTAGAAGAATGTCTGGGAAAAATTGAACTTTCCACCAGTCATCTTTTGGCACTTGTCAATGATGTGCTTGATATGAGCAAAATTCAGGCAGAAGAAGTCGAAGAATCAGAGGAGGCATTTGATCTTGTTGAGTTGATGGATGAAGTGGCAAGCGTGATGGATGCCCAGATCACAGAAACCGGGATTTTACATAAGAAACATCGTAAAAATATCCGCCATACGCATCTGATCGGAAATCCGCTGCACCTGCGTCAGATCATGCTGAATCTGTTCAGTAATGCCGTGAAATACAACAAGACAGGCGGGTGTGTAGACACTTATGCGGAAGAAATTTCAGACGATGGAACCACAGCCATGTATGAATTTAAGATTGTGGATACCGGGATTGGTATGAGTCCGGCCTTTGTGAAAGAAGAGCTTTTCAAGCCATTTACGCAGGAAAAATCAGCAGATGCCAGAACCCAGTATAAGGGAACCGGTCTTGGCATGTCCATCGTGAAAGGACTGGTTGAAAAAATGAACGGAACGATCCGGGTTGAGAGCGAGCCAGATCAGGGAACGACGTTTGTTTTCCGGATGCCGTTTCAGATTGATACGAGTGTATCCGGTCAGATGGGTCCGGAGAAAAAAGAGGAAAATGTAGATTTTTCCGGTATGAACATTCTGCTTGTAGAAGATAATGAGATCAATATGGAAATCGCACAGTTTTATCTGGAAGAGGCCGGGATAGAGGTTGATCCGGCGTGGGACGGACAGGAGGCAGTGGAGAAATTTGCACAGTCGGAGCCGTATGCTTATGATATGATTCTGATGGATATCATGATGCCGGTGATGGGCGGACTTCAGGCGACAGAAAAAATCCGCAGCATGGAGCGTGCGGATGCAAAAACCGTTTCCATTCTGGCAATGACTGCACAGGCTAATGCAGAAAGCAGCAGTGAATGTCGGAAGGCAGGAATGAATGATTATATCGAAAAACCGATAGAGGCCGAAAAACTGTGGGAGATTATTTCAAAAAATCTGACCGAAAAAACGTTATGATGGGCAGAAAAGTGACTGCACGGAGTACAGATCCATTTGCATGGCATCTTTTGGGCATGATATCATATTTATAGTAGAAATATCGTTTTTCGGGGACCGCAGAATGTTATATCGTATGGCCGGATATTGCCGTCTGTCTAAAGAAGACGGGGAAAACAGAATAAGTGAAAGTATCGAAAATCAGAAAAAACTGATTTTGGAATATGTGGATAAAGCCGGGGATATGCAGCTCGTCCGAATGTATGTGGACGATGGATATTCCGGGCTTTATTTTTCGAATCGACCACAGTTTCAGCAGATGATGGCAGATATTTACAGGGGGGAGATCCAGGGCGTGATCACAAAAGATATTTCCAGACTGGGACGTGAACATATCGAGACAGGCCATTATATCGAGCGGGTGTTTCCATCGCTGGGGATTCGTTATGTGGCGATTCTCGATGGCGTGGATTCGCTCTGTCACAGTAACGAAGAGCTGGCACAGTTCAAGGCACTGCTCAACGATATGTACAGCAGAGATATTTCAAAAAAAATAAGAGGAGCCTTTCAGGTGCAGAAAAAGCAGGGAAAATATATGTCCGGTTTCGCACCTTATGGTTATCGAAAAGATCCGACCGACCGGCACCGGTTTCTGATTGATGATGCAGCGGCAGAAGTAGTCAGGAAAATATACCGATTTTATCTGGAAGGATATTCGGTTAAAAAGATTGCGGAAATTTTAAATGACCAGCAGATTCTTTCTCCGACAGAATATAAAACAAAGATCCAGAACCTGAATTATGTAAACAGGCAGGGCAGAGAACTAGTACAGAAATGGAAGACGCCGACCATCTATAATATTCTCAAAAACCAGACGTACACCGGTGCGATGGTGCAGCACAAAACCGAAAAAATTTCCTATAAAATCGAAAAATGCAGAAACATTCCGCCGGAAGAACGCTATGTGGTGGAAGGGATGCATGAAGCGATTATTTCAAAAGAACTGTTTGCAAAGGTGCAGGAAAACGTCAGGA
>SCPN01000435.1_pt1 | contig 62201 bp, 77 predicted proteins | sample 6106831 | NCBI WGS metagenome assembly SCPN01 (sample SAMN10720447, study PRJNA508395) | human gut metagenome | isolation source: Participant 1, 0 month | reverse complement strand
GGTACGCCATGACGTTAATGGCGCACGTTTATACCTTCGGCAAGGCGGCTCCCTGGGCGGCCGGCATTATCCACCTCGGCGCTACCAGCGCGTATGTCGGCGACAATACCGACATCATCCAGATCCGCGAGGGTCTGCTGCTGGTTCGCAAAAAGCTGGCGACCGTACTGGACAAGCTGGCGCAGTTCGCGGATGCGCACAAGTCCCAGCCGACCCTCGGCTTCACCCACTTCCAGCCGGCGCAGCTGACCACGGTCGGCAAGCGCGCTACCCTGTGGATGGATGAACGAGCTGCTGATGGATTTGAATGAGGTAGAATACCGCATCGAAAACCTGCGCATGCTCGGCAGCAAGGGCACGACCGGCACGCAGGCGTCCTTCATGGAGCTGTTTGACGGCGACGAGAGCAAGGTTAAGGAGCTGGAGAAGCGCATTGCCGATGATTTCGGCTTTGCAGGCGTGGTTCCGGTCTCCGGCCAGACCTACTCCCGCAAGATCGACGCAGACGCTCGCAACGCCTCGCCGGTATCGCAGAATCCGCTTCCAAGTTCGCAACCGACCTGCGTCTGCTGCAGCACCTGAAGGAAGTAGAGGAGCCGTTCGAGAAGAACCAGATCGGCTCGTCCGCTATGCCGTACAAGCGCAACCCGATGCGTTCCGAGCGTATCTGCGCACTGGCGCGCTACGTCATCTGCGACAGCCTGAACCCGGCGTTCACCTCGGCTACCCAGTGGTTCGAGCGCACGCTCGACGACTCTGCGAACAAGCGCATTTCCGTGCCGGAGGCATCTTGCCGTTGACGCAATTCTCAACATCATGATCAACGTCGTTTCCGGTCTGGTCGTTTACCCGAAGGTCATCGAGGCGCACGTTATGAACGAGCTGCCGTTCATGGCAACCGAGAACATCATGATGGACGCCGTAAAGCGCGGCGGCAATCGTCAGGACCTGCACGAGCGCATCCGTGAGCACTCCATGGCTGCGGGCAAGCGCATCAAGGAGGAGGGCCTCGAGAACGATATGGTTGACCGCATTGCCGGCGACCCGATGTTCGGCATGACCCGTGAGCAGATCCTCGAGCACCTCGACCCGTCCGCTTACATCGGCCGCTGCCCGTCTCAGGTAGACGAGTTCCTGAACTAGTGTGTTCGTCCGCCATTGCACCTTATCTGACTGGCGAAGATGTAAAGGTTGAGATTAACTTTGATCTGCTTTCCAGACTAACAGTTCAACGAGATAGATGTACCGCGCACGGCGCGGATACATCCCGGGCGCATATTTGCGCGTCGCACGCGGCACACAAATATGCTTACTTTAAAGCAAAAGGCAGGTTGTTCTTGCGTGGCTTTTATTGCCACGCTGCGCGTACACGCCCTGTTTTTATGAATATCCCGCACGGCGGGATATTCTATTGCATACGCGCCACAGGCGCGGAATTGTTATACAATATGTGCAGAATGATTGACTTTTTGGCTATTATGCTGTATACTAAATCAGTTGTGTAACAAAAAAATTAAAGGAGGCACTTGCAAAGTGAAAGAGTGTAACTTCCTTTATCGCGGTCATGCTGATCATCATTTCTCGGCGTGACGGCGGTAACAGGGAGTGTACATCTGGCGGCTGGACCATGCCGTTCCGGAACACGGCAACGTCCGACACGTCTGCGACGGATACGAGCGATACCTCGTCTACCGACAGCAGCGCAGACAAGGCGGACAACACGGCAGACAGCACGGATGCGTCTGCTAACACCTCTGCTGACTCGGCTTCGACCGATTCCGCAGACACGACAGACTCCGGTCTGAAGGCCATCTTCCTGAGCGTACTGATACCGACAACGGTATCCGTCTGTCTGATCTGGTCGGCGGCTCCCGTATCGTATACGAGGCCGAAATCCCGGACGGCTACGACACCAACAACCTGTCCGACGACATGAACTCGGTACAGAAGGTCATTCGTCAGCGTCTGACCGACAAGGGCTTTACCGAGGCTACCGTATCCCTCAGCGGCGAGAACCGCGTAACGGTTGAGATCCCGCAGATCACCAACCCGGAGGAAGCGGTTCAGACCCTGGCACCACTCAGCTGACCTTCCTCGATGCCGACGGCAGGAGTGGCTGTCCGGCTCGGACATCAAGAAGGCGTCCTACGGCTACGGCAACCCGACCAACGGCATGTCCGATCAGCACTACGTTGAAGTGCAGTTCACCTCCGAGGGCAAGGAAAAGTTCGCTGAGGCGACCGGCTCCGTTGCTGCCCGCACGGACGGCACCAACCAACTGTACATCGTAATGGACAAACAGATCATCTCTGCTCCGTCCGTTTCCGAGAAGATCGACAACGACAGTGTATCACCGGCAACTTCACCCGCGACAGCGCGACCGAGCTGGCAAACCTCATCAACGCAGGTCAGATTCCGTTCTCGCTCAAGCAGGTAGAGCTTCGCTCTGTCGGCCCGCAGCTCGGCGCTGACGCGATGAGCTCCAGCCTGAAGGCAGGCCTGATCGGTCTGGTACTCGTTATGCTGTTCATGATCATCATGTACCGCATTCCGGGCGTTGTTTCCTGCTTCGCTCTGTGCTTCTACATGGTTATCGAGGCGCTGCTGTTCAGCCTGATCCGCGTAAACCTGTCCCTGCCGGGCATTGCAGGTATCATCCTGTCCATCGGTATGGCGGTTGACGCAAACGTCATTATCTTCGAGCGCATCAAGGAGGAAATGGCTGCCGGCAAGACCGTCAAGAGCGCCATTGACTCCGGCTTCAAGCGTGCGTTCACCGCAATTTGGACTCCAACATCACCACCCTGATCGCGTGCGGCGTGCTGTTCTTCCTTGGCACCGGCACCTCGTCGGCTTCGCCCACGCTGGGCGTCGGTACATCCGTGGCCGTGTTGGCGTCAGCGTGAGCATCACCCACGTGGGCCTTGTTGAAGGGGCCTGGTGGCATACCCACACCGCCGCAATCCGTCAGGCTTCGGCCTGCGCGCGAGCGCTTCGGTCAGGTAGAAGAGTTTGGGTATCCGCCCACCTGCCGGAAGATGTTCTGCTGGTAATCGTCGATGGACAGGGCGATGGTGAACAGGCCAGAGCGCGTGGTCAGCGCAATAGCCAGCACGGCGATACGGGTGCGGCTGGCCGTGCCAGGGTGCAACACACTTGCGGTTGGAGACGTTCATACCCTCGCCCCCTTACCGCGTGACGATGCGCCCGTCCTCGATGCGGACGATGCGGTCGGCCAACTGGGCGATCTCCTCGTTGTGGGTGATCATCACCATGGTCTGGGCGAACTTCTGCCCGGTGACCTTCATCAGTCCCAGCACATCCTGGCTGGTGCGGGAGTCCAGGTTGCCGGTGGGCTCGTCGGCCAGGAGGATGGCGGGCTTGGCAGCCAGGGCCCGTGCGATGGCCACCCGCTGCTGCTGGCCGCCGGAGAGCTGCCCGGGCAGGCTGTCCAGCTTCTTCTCCAGCCCCAGGACGGCGATCACCTCCCTGACGTAGCTCTCGTCCACCGCGCCGCCGTCCAGTTGAATGGGGAGGACGATGTTCTCATATACGCTGAGCACCGGCACCAGATTATAGGCCTGGAACACGAAGCCGATCTTCCGCCGCCGGAAGATGGTCAGCTCCTCGTCCTTCAGGGTGGACAGCTCCCGGCCGTCCACCGTCACCGTGCCGGAGGTGGGCCGGTCCAACCCGCCCAGCATGTGCAGCAGGGTGGACTTGCCCGACCCCGACGTGCCGATGATAGCCACGAACTCGCCGTTCTCCACGCTCAGCTCCACCCCGTCCAGGGCTTTCACCAGGGTGTCCCCCGCGCCATAATATTTCTTCAGTTCCCTGGTCTGCAAAATCGCCATTTGGAATCTCCTCCTGTGGAAAAAATGGGTACTGCCTTCTGACAGTACCCATTGTAGTGGATCAATCTTTCCACACTCTTTCTCAAATCTTACAGTTTGGAAAGATCCGCCCTATTCCCGGGGCAGGTAGAGGGAAAAGGTGGTTCCCTGGCCGGGACGGGAGGCCACCTTGACATAGCCCCCCTGCCGCCGCAGGATCTCCCGGACCAGGTAGAGGCCGATGCCCACCCCCTCCTCCGCCCGCACAGCGCCGCCCCGGTAGAAGCGGCCGAAGATCCGCCCCTGCTCCTCCTCCGGGATGCCGATGCCGGTGTCGGACACGTCCACCCGGCAGAACTGCCCCAGGGGGACAGCGGAGAGGGTCACCCGTCCCCCCGCCGGGGTGTACTTCACCGCGTTGTCCACCACATTAAAGAGGGCCTCCGCCGTCCACTTCCGGTCAAAGCGGGCGGCCGCCCCGCAGGGCTCCGCCGCCAGGGTAAGCCCCTTGGCCTCCGCCTGAGGACGGGCCTGGGCCAGCGCCCCCTCCAGCAGCGGCCCCACCGGCTGGGGCTCCGGCGCGGTGGTAATGATCCCCGTCTCCAGCCGGGAGGCTTTCACCAGGGCCTGGATCAGAAAGGACAGCTTCTCCGCCTGCCGGGACAGGGTGGCCGCCTGGGCGGCCTGCTCCGGGGACAGCTCCCCCTCCGCCAGCAGGGAGGCGTACAGCAGGATGTTGGCGATGGGGGTCTTGGTCTGGTGGGAGATGTCGGAGATCAGGGTCTGTATAGCGGCCCGCTTCCCCTCCAGCTCCCGGGCCGAGGCGGCGCTGCCGTTGAGAAACCGGGCCAGCCGGCCCTCCAGGGCGGAGAGGCGGGACTCGTCAAAGCGGCTCTCCCGAAAGCTGCCGTCCACCGCACCGGCGAGCATCCGGTCCAGCCGGGCCAGCAGCCGCCGGGTGTAGAGCCACTGGACCAGCCCGAAGCCCGCCCCCAGCGCCGCCGCCAGGGCCCCACACCGCCGGGGTCACCGTTTTCCTCCCAGGTGTAGCCCAGGCCGTACACCGTCTTGATGGGGGCGTCCGTCAGCTTGTCCCGCAGCCGTTTCACCGCCACCGACAGGGCGTTGGCGTCCACGAACTCGCCCCCGTCCCACACCCGGTCCAGGAGCTGCTCCCGGGTCAGGGTCTGCCCCCGGTGCTCCACCAGCAGGCGCAGCAGCCGCTGCTCCGTCTTGGACAGCTCCACCTCCGTCCCGTTCCGCATAAAGCGCAGGCGCTCAAAGTCGAAGGAAAAGGGCCCCAGCTCCAGCGCGGCCGCCGGGGCGCTCCCCCGCCGCAGCAGGCGGTTCACCCGGGCCCGCAGCACCGCCAGGGAGAAGGGCTTGGTCACGTAGTCGTCCGCCCCCAGCTCCAGGCCCGCCACCTGGTCACTCTCCAGGTCGTTGGCGGTGAGAATCAGCACCGGCACCCCGCTGGTTCGCCGCAGCGCAGTGAGAAAATCCAGTCCATTTCCGTCGGGCAGGTTGAGATCCAGCAGCACCAGCGCGTATTCCCCTTCGCCCAGGGCCGCCCAGCCCTGGGCCAGGGTGGCCGCCACCCTGATTTCCCGGCCCTCCCGGCCAGCGCCAGGGCGGTCCCCCGCCCCAGCGCCTGATCATCTTCTATCAGCAGAATCCGCTCCATGCTCCGCCCTCCCCTGTTTCGCGCCTCTTATCATAACACACTCCGGTCCCTCCGGCAACCGCCGCCTTGTCCGCATAGTGCCGCCCGTTCCGCCATATCCTAGCGTTGTTCCCTTTGAACAGGAGGTCAAATATAATTTTAAAAATTATATTTAAAGTTTCTATTGATTATATTGCGCAGCATGTGTTATACTAAAGATAAGGAAAGGTGATCCATATGAATCAGGAAAACGCACTCCCCCGCCGCAAGGCCATGCTCTATTATCCTTCCCAGGCAAAGCCGCGCCCGGTCAGGCTGCGGGAACGGGATCGGGTCCCCCTATGACGGGCTGCGTCCCTGGTCCGCCATTACCCACGGCATTGGGGCCGCCCTGGCCCTGCTGGGCACCGTGCTGCTCCTGCTGCGCTGCGCCGCCCTCTCCCTCAGCCCGTGGCACGTGGTCTCCTTCCTCATCTACGGCGTGAGCATGGTGGGCCTGTATACGGCCAGCACTCTCTATCACTGCCGCAACGTCAGCGTCAAGGGCCGTATCGCCCTGCGCAAGTACGACCACGCCTCTATCTACTTCCTCATCGCCGGTACCTATACCCCTATCTGCCTGGTGGTGCTCCGCACCGACGGTGCCTGGGGCTGGGCCCTGTTCGGTGTCATCTGGGCCTTGGCCCTGGCCGGGCTGGTGCTCACCCTGGCCTGGATCACCGCCCCCCGCTGGCTCACCGCCGGCATCTATATCTTCATGGGCTGGCTGGCTGTGGTGGCCCTCGTCCCCCTGCTGCGCCTGCTCCCCCCTGCCGGCTTTTTCTGGGTGCTGGGCGGCGGCATTCTCTACACCGTGGGCGGCGTGCTCTACGCCGTCAAGTGGCCTGGCCGCGATAATCCCCGCTTTGGCTGTCACGAGATTTTTCACCTGTTCATCCTTATGGGCTCGGTGTTTCACTTCATGCTCATGTACCGGGTGGTCGCGTTTCTCTGAGCACAAGTAAAGGAGCTTCCGCCATACAGCGGAAGCTCCTTTTTGCGCGGTCATTCCTCTGCTGGAGGCTCCGGCACTTCGGGCAGCGGGCCCATGGTACCCCACAGCGGTTGATCGGGGTCCCCAGGTTGTGGAACTTCTCCTCGTAGTCGGTCATTACACCGTGGATGCCGTCGGCGTGCAGGTCGCGGGTGACCTCAGACACCCCAAAGCCCACCCTGGGGAACTGGAACAGGGACCACTCGAATAGATCCCGGTTGTCTGTCTTGAAGTGGATCTCCCCCGCCTCTGCCAGCACCTGCCGGTAACGCAGCAGGAAGTCCGGGTGGGTCAGCCGCCGCTTGGCGTGGCGGTTGCTGGGCCAGGGATCGCAGAAGTTGATGTAGATGCGGTCTACCTCACCCGGAGCAAAGAACAGCGGAAGCTGCGCTACGTCCCCATCCACAAAAAAGACGTTGTGCAGCTCCTGGGCACAGACCCGCTCCATGGCGATCACCATGGCGTCCGGCACCCGTTCCACCGCAATATAGAGCGCCTGTGGATTCTGCGCCGCAGTCTCCGCCGTAAAGCGGCCCTTGCCGCAGCCCAGCTCCAGAAAGACCTCCTTCGCCTCGGGCATCAGCTCCCGCCACTTTCCCTTCCGCTCCTCCGGGTCGGAAATCAGCACCCGGGTACAGCGTTCCATCCGCACTCCCAGGTTCGGTTTTTTTCTCATTCGCATAGCCTAGCTCACCTCGTATGGGCTATCATATCATATCAAAATGCCCTCTTGCAATCCTTCTGTCTATATATTATAATAGAAAAGCTGACTGAGCAACAAAGTGGAACACTCCAACAAAATATCCGGGTGTAGCGCAGTTGGTAGCGCGCTTGCTTTGGGAGCAAGATGCCGGGAGTTCGAGTCTCCCCACTCGGACCATTTTTGCCAGGAAAACCGCCTTAATAGGCGGTTTTCTGCGTTTTAAGTTTGATTTTTTTAGTTTCAGCTATTGCTGTTCAGCGGTGATTCAAGGCTCAGAGAGGCGGTAGGCGCATGAGTGAGAATAGCGGCTGAAACCGCCAAATCCCTAACCCGTCCCAAATTGGAGTGACCGCCGTATTTTTCATTGTAGATACGACGAATTCTTGAGTTTTCCAGCCCTATCCTTTATAATGGTTCTGTGGTGAGCCTTTGCGCCACCAAGGTAGCCGTATGGGGGTATATTTCCATGCGGCTTTTTGACTTTAGAAACCAGATGGAGATGATGGCATGCTCACCAATAACCAGATTTCCTATTTACCATATGATGATTATGCCCAGAGTGCCAATACGCTTTTTCATTTCATGAAAAAGCAAGAATACTTAAACTCCATTCTCCGCCGCAGGGCCATAATTCCACGGTATTGTGTTGAAACCATAGACTACCTAAGTATCAAAAATGGCACTCGTTTATTTAACGAAGTCGCTATTTTGCAAAAGTGTTTCTGCGATATTCCTTTTCACAAACTTGCAGATTCATTCGCTGTAAATGGTGTTGGCGATGTTTATGAATCCTTAAGCAAGGATGAACGGGCTGATCTCGAAAAGAACAACACACATTTTGCTTATTATGGAGAATATGCAGTAGCTTTTTCGAAAAGTTGGGGTGAAAAAAAGCATCTTCAGCCGGTTCACTATCTTAACAAAGATTCCCAATATGCAAAAGATTTTTCTGCTTTATTTAGTCGAGTTTTCCTGGATGATGACATTCCAGAAGAATATTCTCAGGATATAATCAATCGTTTAGCGTACATCAAACCATTGCGAGGAATTATGAAGAGAAAAATCACCCGCAGCGATTCCAGTTCTGCTACAATTGAAATCTACAAAAATTTTCATGACGAGCGTGAATGGAGATATGTTCCGAATGTTGAGGCCCTTACTGATTTGAATACAGAAAGCATCATCGCTAATCCTTATATAATTCCTTTGGCCGACGAAATTAGCAAGGGGTTAGAACAGGATAGATACAAAAAACTTTGGCTTGACTTTTCGTATGATGATATACGGTATATCATCGTTCCGGATATCCTCTCCCGGATTGAAATTATTAACACTATAACTGATCTACCTAATAGTTGTTTCGAAAACCAGGACGATATTTTAATGCAGAAGAATGTTTTGATCAGTAAAATCCTGGTGCTGGAAGAAATCAGAAGGGACTGGTAATATGCCAAATAAACTCAAAGATATTTTTTCTGATGATATGTTTAATATGAGCGGCACTCTGCATTTTAGCGACGGAGAGGCATATAAGAATTTCTTATCTGCTTTGGAAATTGTATACGCAGAAGGGCGTGTCGTTCCTGTCGAAGGTGTTACTTCAGTTTCTACAACAGTCGGACACCTGGGCACCAAATTTCCATTAGAAGAACAAACCAACATAACCCAATTCTTGGTTGGCCCGACGGTAGAACCTGTGCCTATTACACTTGATGTAGACGGAGAAGAAAAAACTATAACGCTGTTGCGTAGTCGAATTAAAGATAAAGTAATTTTGCGTTCCGAGCCTGATTCCATTGTTGTTTTTAATATTGCATTCCTACTTGGAGAAAATAAACATACCCTTAATTATAAGACGCAATTTGAGAAAGCGAAAAGTATTGGAGAAGTTGCTGACAGTTTTGGTATCGCTGCAGCACTCTTGGCGCATTTTTATAACCGCGAAGAAAACACCTCCTCTGAAAGCGGAAATATTTCCATATCGGATATAAAAGAGTATTTCCGTCGCTACACATCTTTTTTTAAGCGTTTAAGTGCAATAGAGAGCAAACTTGCGATTTCAATTTCTCCAGGTTTGTTGAACGCCTTATCCCTGGAAGAACAGCGAGATATTGATGAGCTTTATTTGCTCCTATGCGAGAAGAGGGTTGTTCGCTTGAACGCCAAACTCACAGACACGAACTCGACATCTATGACTATGAGCAATCCGGAAAGATCTCTTAGTATTGGCAGCAAAATTGCGTTAACTTTCATCAGTAGTATTGAGTTTAATTTCTTAAAGCAGTCCGTTACCCTCCACACTGCGAATCTGTTGATAAATGCGCTGGTGAAAGATATTCAAGAGTGTGATGACGGCACAGTAAAGATTATGTATGGTGATACTGATAGCAAACCCATGTATATTTCTTTTTCCGCATTCGAAACAAGCGAAGAAGCAAAGCGAGAATTAGATACCATATTGCAGCACGAAGAAATCTATGTCAATGCCCTAACAAGCAATGCATATATTAATCAGTACTATGAAGAGTAGCATTAAGATATCTACACATCAACAAAGGCAGATGCCCAAAGGACAGGTCCATGTCCTTTAGGCATCCTTTGTTTCACCCCACTCTCTCGAACGGTATCACCTTATACCGGCTCTCTTCGGGCGGGTCAGGCGGCACCGGTTCCGACTTGGCTGTGGCCGTTTCCATGAAGCCGCCGATCTTCTCCGCTACAACTCTCTGCATATGTGTATAGGTGTCCAGGGTAAATCCGGCGCTGTAGTGGTGGACAGCATTTTCACATCCACACCGCTGGAGAAGGCCATGGTTGCGAATGTGTGGTGCAGGTTGTGAAACCGAATCTCAGGCTGCTCGCCCCAGCATTCCCCGTATCATCTCATACCACTTGGCTGCCGTATGCCGGGTCACCCCGGCACCGCGGGCGATGGCCCGGCAGCTGGTCACGTCGGGGTGGAATTTCATGTACGTCCAGATCTTCTTCTGAGTCTTGGTGAGCTTGTCCGGCGGCGTAACGCCCCCCACCTGATCAAGCAGGGCCTGCCGCTCCGCCTGCATTTTCTGAATGAGCGCGTTCAATTTCTTCTCGCATTCCTTCCGGGTCTTCGCGTAGACGTTCTTCGCGTGGCGCGTGCCGTCCGGCCAGGTGGGGGAGTAACGGCCCTCAAACAGATGGTCATTGATCTGGGTGATGCACCCGGTGCCGGGCTTCCGGGTCTTTCTCAGCACCGGCTGGAAGTCTGCGGCCGGGTTTTGCTCTGTCTGCGCGGATTCCTCCTGTACCTCATTGCCCAGTCCACGGTCGATCTTGGCCGCCGCCGCGCTCTGCATATCCCCGGTGACATGGGTGTAGATGTCCAGGGTGGTGGCCGCCGACACATGGCCCAGCATGGCGGAGAGGGTCTTCACATCCATGCCGCTTTCCAAGGATAATGTGGCAAAAGTATGCCGTAAATCATGAAATCTGATTTTCTTGCACCCGGCCCGCTCCAGAATGATCTGGAGCCGCCGACGCACCGCGCCCGGTGTCATGGGCATGTCCTCTTTGACCGGCGAGGGGAACATCCACCGGGAGTCCACCGTTTCCCGGTATTGCCGCAGCACCTCCACCACGCCGGGCGGCAGAACCAGCCCGCGGATGGAGGCGCGGGTCTTCGGGATGCTCACCTGGAGCTGTCCCTTCACCTCATAGACCTGCTTATTCACGGTCAGGGTCCCGGCCTTGAAGTCCAGGTCGTCCCACTGGAGAGCCAGCAGTTCGCCCCGCCGCAGGCCGGTGCACAGATCCAGGAGAAACAGTTCGAAATAACCTTCCGCCTGGGCCTGGATGAGGAACCGCTGGAGCTCCTCCCGACCCAGCACCTGCATCTCCCGGCCCCGCTTGGGCGGCAGCTTGCAGCCTACCGCCGGGTTGGTGCGAATCAGCTCCTCCTGCACTGCCTTCTCCAGAGCGGACCGGCAGGCGGCGTGGAGGCCGCGCACCATGGAGTCGGACAGCCCCTTGCCGAATTGCTCTGTGCGGATGAGCCGTCCAGCCGTTTTCATCCGGGCATAGAACTGCTGAAGGTCCTTCTGGGCCAGCTGGTTCAGGGGGATCTTCCCCAACTCCGGGATGATGTGCTGATAGATCTTCGCCTCGTAGTTGGCCTGGGTGGTGGGGCGGATCTGGGGTTTCACATAGTTCTGATACCAGAAGTCCAGCCACTCCCCGAAGGGCATCTCCGGCCGGACCTTCTCTGTTTGGGAGCCGGTCACCGTCTCCCGGAGCTGTTTCAGCCTTTCCTGGCACTCCCGTTTCGTTTTGGCCAGGACATTCTTCGTCTTGGGCAACCCCTTCTCGTCGTAGCCGATGACCACCCGGCCCTCCCAGCGGCCGTCTTTCCGCTGGCGGACGGAGCCCTCGCCCTTTTTCCGCCGTTTAGCCATGGCAGGCACCTCCTTCCGGCCTGTTTCTCTGCCACGGTTTCAGGTCTTTCCCCAGGAGATTTTCCAGAAAGCCGCCCACGATGTGGCTGGCCTCCTGCTGCATGTCCGGCGTCACATGGGTGTAGGTGTCCAGGGTGAAGCTGGCGTTGGTGTGGCCCAGGATGCCGGACAGGGTCTTGGCGTCCACGCCGCTGGTGAGGGCGTGGGTGGCGAAAGTATGCCGTAAATCGTGGAATCGGATCGCAGGCAGCCCGGCCTCTCTCAAAATTCGCTTCATCCAGTAGTAGGCGGCGCTGGGGCGCACCGGTTTCTCCGGAGCCAGCGGTTCCGGGAAGATCCACTGGCTGACGGCGTGTTTCTTCCGCTCCTTCAGACGCTGGACGGTGCTGGGCGGCAGGCGGATGGTCCGCCGCCCCTGGCTGGTCTTCGTCTCGCCGATCTCCAGCTCCCCGGCCTTGAGGACGTTCACGGACCGAAGGATCTTCAGCGTCCCGGCCTTCTCGTCGAAGTCCTGCCACATGAGGCCGCAGATCTCGCCCCGGCGCAGGCCGGTGGTCAGCTCCGTGTAGAAGAAGTCCCGCCAGATCTCGTTGCGGTCCACCGCCGCCAGGAAGGTGTCCATCTGCTCCTTTGTGAGGATCTGTTTGGGCTTATAGTTGGCCTTGGGCACTACGGCCCCGTCGGTAGGGTTCCGGGCGATCACATGGGCCGCCTCCGCGTCCTTCAGACACCGGTGGAGCATGGCGTGGATGCGGAGCACCATGGTGTCCGACAGCTCATGCCCGTGTTCCGGGTGCTCGCGGACACGGCCCTCGTGTTTCAGCTTTCGGTACAGCTTCTGGATGTCTATGCGGGTCACTCGGGAGACGATCTTATCCCCCAGATAGGGTTTGATGTAGCACCGGATAAACTGCTCGTAGCTGCGCAGGGTGTTGGGCCGCAGGGTGGCCGCGCCGTAGTCCTCCATCCACTGGTCCAGCCACTCGGCCAGGGTCATGCGGCTGTCCTCAGTGAGCTCCACATCCTGAAATGCCTCCAGGTCCCGGTGGAGCTTGTTCAGCAGTTCCTTCTGTGTTTTGGCCAGGACATACCGGAAGATGGGCTCGCCGTTTTGCTTGTGGCCCACCACGATGCGCCCCTCCCAGCGGCCGTCCTCCCGCTTTCGGACCATGCCGTCGCCGGACGGTCTGCGTTTTGCCATATCATCTCACCTTCATTTCCATCGTCTTTCTGGCTCGATCCTCCTCGTCATCATCGAAAGAGTAGGGCTCCAGTTCCCCGGCGATGCCCAGCCCCAATCGGAATCCAGCGGTAAAGCTGGCTAGGGAGACTTCTTCCCGGAGCATATTGTGTATATCCACCAGACGCATCAGCTTATGCCACTGCATGGTATCCAGGCAAGCCTGTACCTCCCGGCGGGTTTGCTCCAGCTCTTGTTCCAACTCTACGAAATCCGTCTCCCGAAAGAACCGCTGGTGTAGAGCCCTCATGTAGTCGTTCATGTGTGCCGCCTCCTTATCAGCAACACACAATACCCGAACTTCCTCCCAATAGCTACCCCCAGCGGCGACTGTTTTCAGAAAGTTATCATTTGCCGGCGAGGCTTTTCTCTTTGACTTGCGGGGCAGTTTCTGATGTGCCTGCCATAGTAAAACGTATGTCGCACACCGTTGCACCGCGCCACTCTGCTGAATGAGAGCCCTTTGGTCGTTCTCGACCTATGACAACCGCTTGTATCCATGCCAGCCCTGTGGTAAGATGCGGTTATCCCATTTCAGGCAGGAGGCGCGGGCGGTGATCTACTGTGTGTCAGACATCCACGGTGAGCTGGACAAGTTTGAGCAGATACTGGAGCTGATCCACTTTTCCACAGAGGATCATCTCTACATCCTGGGCGATGTGATCGACCGGGGTGCCCTGGGGGTGGACATCCTCCGGATGGTCATGGACGCATCCAATATGACCATGCTCCTGGGCAACCACGAGCAGATGTGCCTGAGCACCCTGGGGCCACACAACGAATTTGGAGCCCGGGACCTCTGGCGAATGAACGGCGGCTCGTCCACCTATCGGGAGTTGCTCTATCGCCGGACGCACCAGGAGCGCAGCGAGATCCTGCGCTTTCTCTCCGGCCTGCCGAACCACTTGAACCTGACAGTGGGAGGGCAGAAGTTCCATCTGGTGCACGGATACCCGGGAGACGACCACGACACCCGCATCTGGGGCCGTGTAGAGGTGGACAGCAGGAGCCCCTATCCGGATACCATCTGTATCGTTGGCCATACGCCCACCGTATTCCTTACAGACAAACATGATGAGGACTTCTCCATTTGGCACGGCGACGGGATCTTCGACATCGACTGCGGCTGCGGCAGCAGGAAAGCGGTTCACCGCCGCCTGGCCTGTCTGCGGCTGGACGATATGGCCGAGTTCTATGTGGGCGGTCTGGGCGGCGATGCGGTTGTTCTGCCGCCGGTTGAACACCCTCTTTGACAACTTGAGTCCTGGTATAAACCGCCGCCTCCCGCATTTGCGGGAGGCGGCTTACGTATAACAGCTGCCTACTCTGTAAGTGGTCTGCCCTGGGTTTGCCGCTGCCAGCACTTCTGGAACGTGGGCACGCTGCCCAGCTTCTTGACCTCCTGCGCACTGTCCTCCTGGATCAGGGACAGCTCCTGTTCGCTGATGTTCAGCACCACGGACAGCAGTCGCGCCACCATGGCCAGCTCCACTGCCATCTTGTACTGCCCGGTACCCAGGGACTTGCAGAGGGTTTCAAACCGGCTCCCGTCAAAGCCGCCGCCCGGAAGCTCCGGGAGCTCCTGCCGGAGCAGCTGATCGGCATAGCACACGATGGCCCGCTCCACAAAGTCGTTCCGGGAGCGGACGCCTGCGCGGCGCAGGTTGTCATCGCACAGCTTCAGGTGCCTGGGAGTCAGGGCGATGCCCGCCTTGATCCGTTTCTCTGTCATATTGTCGTCTCATCTCCCCGGTACCGGGGGCGTCCCCCCGAAAACGCTCCGTCCCGCATGGTGTTCAGGCCCCCACCGCACCGGTACGGGGTACCAATCCGCCGCAACCGCCGCTGTAACCGGTACCACCGGCCCGCCCTGCGGGCCCGGCGTTTCCGGGGCGGGAGGCACCTCTCAGGTGCACGCCCCTTTATCCTAGTACTTTTTTCGAACGGCCCCAACAGAGCCTCAAACGGCCTCAAATCCGCCGGCAGGGGGAGGGGCTCCAGCTCGGGTCAACGGCCCGCATAGAGCCCTGTGGGCGGTCACAGGTGCCTTCACGGGGAGGCCTCCTCATGGGCGGGGCCAGCATCCGGCGACGGAGTATGGCGTCGTACAAGCGCACACTGGTGCGCATCTCGCAGATGTACCTTCTGGTGTCCAGGGTGCCGCGAACAGACAGCTCCGGCTCCTGCTCCAGCAGTGCATCTATCCGGGACATCAGCACGGTCCGCCGCCGCCTTCCCCCTGACCTTCCGTGCGATTTGCCGCCAGCCAGCGCGCCTGGAGTTCCTCCGCCCGGCGCAGCTGCCGCCCGTGAAAGTCGTCGATGGCCATCTGGATGGGCAGTACCGTGTAGCGCAGGCAGCCGTTCTGCCTGCGGCCGTCCCGGGTGATGACGGTGGTGCGCTCCGTGCGGATGAGCTGCCGGTCCTCCAGCTCCGCCACATACTTGCGCACTGTGTTCACGCTCAGATGTACCGCCTCCCCGATGGTCCGGTAGCTGAGCACGCACTGCCAGGTCTTTCGGTTCTCCCGCCGGAGGAGAAACCCGTAGATCGCGATCGCACTGTGCGACAGCCCCAGTGAGTAGAGCTCGTTGGGCAGCGGAAAGTAGTTCTTGATGGGATCCCGTCTGGGCCAGCGTTTCGTACTCATTGCGCACCTCCGGACCGCTCCTCCGTCCAGCGGAGGAACTGCTCACGGCCCACCACCATGCGGCTGCCCACGCGCAGCACCGGAAAGCTCTGCTTGTGCATCAGCTCATAGGCGGTGGAGATGGATACCCCCAGTACTTGCGCCACGGTCCTCGCGTTGAGGAACAGCGGCAGATCGTCGTAACTCTTGTAGGACGACGTTTTCAATGTTATACCTCCGGTTTCTTCAGATTCAGAGAAAAACTTCTTGCGTTTCGGAGGCCCCTCTGTTAGACTGGACACAGACCGCTCTGTGTTTCCAAAACGCAGCGGGCCGCTGGACTGTTGCAGCAGTTCAGCGGCTTTCTTTTTTCAGGTTCATAGGATTGCCCCCTTTTTGTGTTCGCGGCCACGCATCATACCCGTTCCTGCCCTGCGGCCTTGTTTGACCAACACAGCGTTTTCTTCCCCCTTGGTACGCTCGGCTTCGTCGCCGTAAACTATGTATCATTCGTTTCCGGGCTTGCCCGAAAACTCATTCACACCGTTGCGGCCCCTCTTCCCACAAAGTCTGCGACTTTGTGGGAGCCCTGTTAGGCGGCGTCCTGGCGGTACTTCCCCGGTGAGTATCGTCTCTGATGGTGGGTATCCGGTTTTCAAAGTGCCTGCGGAAGGAAACCTGTCTTTCTCTTGACAGACAGCTCTTTCAGTGATAGACTATCATAAATTGAATTAGGCAGTTCTTCCGTGGCCTTATCTTACTACTCGTTTCCGCCGTTGTCAAGACTTATAGTAATATAATTTTAAAATTGTCTATTTTAAGGTGACTGATATGTGGTACGGTAAAATGTATTTCTCCGGAAAGCATGAGTTTTTTCAGTACGATCCCTCCGGGGTTCAGCGCGTGCCCTCGGTCTGGAAGGAGCAGCCCTTTCTGGAGAGTTTGCTCACATTCCTGGAGATGGACTGCGCGGAGTTGATACCGGTCATCCGGCAGATTACAGACAGCTGGGAGTCCATGCTCACGAGGGACGACAAAAATGCCAGCCTCGACGCCATGAAGGGGCTGGGTTTGCTGGGCTCCAAGCACATCTACCTGTACCTCCTGTACGTGCGCTGGTACGACCGGCTCACCCGTATTGGCATCTACCACGACCAGGGCAGCCCGGAGGATCAGCAGATGCTGGACGAGCTGCGGCAGCTGCCGGAGCAGCTGCCCCGGTATCAGAAGCAGATCCAGCGGTTCTTCGACCTGGTCCTGGATGTAGACAGGGCCGGGCGGGAGCCCCAGCAGCAGGCGGCCAACCACTACCTGTATGACGCCCCCAAGGATCCGGATCTGTTTGTCTTTCGTCCTATCCCCCTCAGCTTCGAGCCGATGGAGCCGGGCCGATGTTCCCCGGTCCTGTACCCCGTCCACGTGCCGGACATGATTGACTACTCCCTGCGCAGCTGCGTGGAGCGGGGCATCACCGTCCGGCGCTGTAAAAACTGCGGCCGCTATTTCCCCCAGACCGGCCGGGTCAGCGCGGAGTACTGCGAACGCCCGGCTGCCAAAGGGCAGCAGACCTGTCGGGAGGCCGGGGCCTTCCAGCAGTGGACCAGGAAGCAGTCTGACGATCCGGTGTTCAAGGCCTACCGCAGGGAGTATAAGCGGCGCTTCGCCTGGATCAAGGCCGGCCGCATCTCTGACACGGATTTCTACGCCTGGAGCGAGCAGGCCAGAGAGATGAAGAAGAAGTGCGACCGGGATGTCATTACCTTGGAGGAGTTCAAGGAGTGGTTGAAGGAGTCGTGAAAACAAATCATCCGAAAATGAGCGACGGGATCGGCTGAGCAGCCGATCCCGTACTCTTTGAATAGGTAATACAGATTTTGAGGGACATACAGGTGTCTTGCCTCTCGTCGCCGCGTCTATAGCTCGGTTTCATAGGGCCAGGTGTTGATACCGCCGAATTCATAGATGTTGGTGTAGCCCAGCTCTGCCAGGGTAGAGGATGCCGTCTTGCTGCGGTTCCCGCTGCGGCAGTAGACTAGAACGATGGAGTCCCCCTCCGGGATGACGGCGGCGGCCGTCTCCTCGTCGATGGTCCCCACCGGCAACAGAACAGCACCTGGAATGTGGCCGCTGTCGTATTCGTCCTGTTCCCGCACGTCCAGGATGATGACCTCCTGGGTGTCCATCATCTCTTTGGCCTCCTCCTGGGTGATCTGCTGGTAGCCATCCGAAGAGTTTCCGCCGCACCCGGTCAACAGCAGAAGAGATAAAAGTATAGGCAGGATTCGTTTCATTTGAGTTCCTCCAGAAGTTCGGCGGCAAAGGTTTTGTGCCCCTGCTCCGTAAAGTGGACGCCGTCGTAGGCCAAAGGGATGTCCCACTTCCCGGCGTCGGCGAAGCGGATGCCCAGATGCTCCGCCAGGGTCTGACAGAGTCTGGCATAGTCACGGGAGTCATCGATGAGTTTCTGACTGGGGACCCACGCGCCCAGCTGTACTGGTGGTGGGGCAATCAGCAGGATTTTACTTCGATTCAAGGATATGCCGGAGAGAAACCGCTTCAGACTCACGGCGGCCTGTTCCGGGCTTCTGCCTTGGAGCAGGTCGTTGGTACCAAGCATGACGATCAGTAGATCTGTGTTGGTAGGGAAAGAAGGCGCAGACGAAGGAATCTCCCGGCCGTTCTCTCCCATGTTGCAGACTGTCCAGCCAGTCTTGGCTGCCAGGATGTCCACCCATCGGCTGTCCGTGTCATAGCGACCACCCAAATAGGAACGGGGATCGTAGCCGTAGGTGTTGGAATCGCCGAAGCAGATGACGTTCATTTTGTGTTTCCTCTTCCAAGGTATTATACTATCTGCGGTGTTGCGGAAAGGGGCAACTGTAATTTTGCTGATGGTTCATAGTCGATGTGATCTTAGCGCGACAAAGTTACATGCTTACTTGGTCCGTCCACATCTCGCACTGGCTCATTACGGTCTGCACTGCATCCTCCATACCCTCTGGTGGATACTTGTGCTTTTTGAGTAGCCGCTTGACCAACCTTCTCATGCCAGCTCTGGCGCTTTCTTTCTTCTGCCAATCAATTGTTCGATTTTTGCGTAACAAATCGGTCAGTTCCTTGGTGATGGCAATCAACTCGTCATGCTCATAAAAATCCTTGATAGCCTGGGGCTTTGTCAGTGCGTCATAGAAGGCAAGTTCTTCGGCGGTCAGGCCTAACTTTTCACCTTCTGCATTTGCATCAGCAATCTCCTTAGCCAATTTCAAAAGTTCTTGAATGACTTCTTCGTTGGTCAACATCCCATTCAGATAGCGATTCATAGTGGACTGGATAATTTCCGAAAACTTCTGTGACTTCACAAGATTGGTTTTGCGGTAGACAGATACCTGTTCAGAAATCAACTTTTTCAAAAGTTCAACCGCGAGGTTTTTCTCTTTCATATTGGCAACTTCTTCGAGGAACTTCGGGTCAAACAGGGAAAACTCGGTGCCGATATTGGAAAAGAGATTGATGACACCCTCGCTCTTGATACTGTGTTTCAGCAATTCATTAATCCGCTCGTTGACCTCCGGCAAGGTGAACTTCTTCCCGGCGCCGTCGGTGGTTAAGCGGACGAGCATCGTCCGTACCGCCTCGAAATAGGCCGCTTCAAAACGGGTCTGCGCATCCACCATGCTGCTGCACAGGGAGAGGGCCTGCTTGAGCAAGAGCGCCTCTTTGATGTAGACGGTCTGTGTCTTTTCGGCATCCGGCAGATCATGCTCTGCAACCGACTTCCCCAGCAGGAGATTGACGCCGCCGCTGATCATCCGAGCTTTCTCCAAATCGTTTCCGGTCAGGAAACTGGTGTAGTCAAAGCCATGGAACAGGTCGCGGCAGACTTCCAGCTTTTCCAAGAACTTGGGGTAAGCGGCCTTCCCCACGTCAGGGTCGCCGTAGTTTTTCTTGTCACGGACGGTATAGTCATTCATGGCCTTTTTTAAGGCCGAGGCAATCCCTACGTAATCGACTACCAGCCCGCCCTCTTTGTCACGGAAGACACGGTTTACCCGTGCAATGGCTTGCATCAAATTGTGACCGGACATGGGCTTATACACATACATGGTGGCAAGGGACGGCACATCGAAGCCAGTCAGCCACATATCCACCACAATGGCGATCTTCAATGGGGAATCGTTGTCCTTGAATTTCCGGGCCAAATCGTCCTTGTGGGCCTTGTTGCCGATGATCTGTCGCCATTCCTCCGGATCGTTGTTGCCCTGGGTCATGATCACCGCGACCTTTTCCGTCCAGGCTGGGCGCAATTCCAGGATACGACGGTAGATTTTCATGGCGATAGGGCGGGAGTACGCCACGATCATCGCCTTGCCTGTCAGCAGATCCGCCCGGTAATTCTCGTAGTGGTTCAGGATGTCACTGACCAGCGAGTCGATGGTCTCGTCCGCGCCCAGGATGGCCTCCATCTGGCCCAGTTCCTTTTTGCTTTTCTCTATGACATAGGGGTCCGCATTCTCAGCCATCAGGTCGTATTCCTGATCGATCAGGCGCAGGGTAGTCTCATCCAGCTTCAGGTGGATGACGCGGCTCTCGTAGTAGACCGGGCGGGTGGCCCCGTCCTCTACCGCCTGGGTCATATCGTAAATGTCGATATAATCGCCAAATACTTCCCGGTGCTGCGGTCTTTAGAGGAAATCGGAGTGCCGGTAAACCCAATGTATGTAGCATTGGGCAGGCGGTCCCGGATGATGCGGGCAGTGCCGATGGAGGTGTGGACCTCCAGCTCGCCCTTCTCGTTCTGCCTGGTGACCACCTTCTCCGTCAGGCCGTACTGTCCCCGGTGGGCCTCGTCCGCCATGACTATGATGTTGCGCCGCTCAGACAGGGGTTCGCCGGTCTCCTCAAATTTCTGCATGGTGGTGAAGATGATACCGTTGGCCTGCCGGCCCGCTAGCAACTCTTTCAGATTCTGTCGGCTCTCAGCCTGCTGGGGCGTCTGGCGCAGAAAGTCTTTGCATCGGGAGAACTGACCGTAGAGCTGATTGTCCAGATCGTTGCGGTCAGTGATGACCACAATGGTAGGGCTCTCCAGCGTCTCCTGCAAATAGTGGGCATAAAAAACCATGGACAGTGATTTCCCGCTACCCTGGGTGTGCCAAAACACGCCGCCCTTGCCGTCGGTCACGGTGGCGTGCTTGGTGGACTCGATAGCCTTCTTCACTGCGAAATACTGGTGGTACGCCGCCAGCACCTTGAAGGTGTTTTGCCCGTCTACATTGAAACAGATGAAGTTTTTCAAAATGTCCAGAAAGCGGCTCTTTTCAAACAGCCCCTCAAAGAAGGTATCAAACTGGGCGTACTGGGTATTTTCGTAGCTGCCATCTTTGGTTTTCCACTCCATAAAGCGATCCTCGCCAGAGGTGATAGTACCCGCCTTGGAGGTGGTCAGGTCGCTCATGACGCAGATTGCGTTGTAGATGAACAGGGACGGGATCTCATACATATAGTTGCGCAGCTGCCGGTATGCGGCCGAGGCATCGGTCTCCTCCCGGGAGGGGGACTTCAGCTCTACCACCACCAGTGGCAGACCGTTGACAAACAGAATCACATCCGGGCGTTTCTCGGAGTTCTCCACAATGGTCCACTGGTTGACAACGGTAAAATCGTTGTTGGCTAGGTTGCGGAAGTCGATGAGATAGACCAGGGCGGGGCGTTCCTCGCCGTTCACAAAATATTTGACGGGCACCCCGGACTGCATATAGTCCGTGAAGGTCATGTTCTTCTGGAGCAGGGTGCCGGTCTCAAAGTTTTTAATCTTGTAGACGGCCTCGTTCAGCGCCTCTATGGGGAGCCCTGGGTTGATGCGCTGCAAGGCGGGGAGCAGCAGATCCTCATAGAGCGGGTCGTGGTAGTCCCGGTCAATGTCCGGGCCGTAGGCGTAGGAGTAGCCCAACACATCGGTGAACAGATTAATAATCGCGTTCTCATAGTTGGATTCATTGTATAGTCCAATCAATATGATCGCCTCTTTTCAGTACAGCATCATATTTGATCCATGTAATGCTATTGATAAAGTCTTCCTGACTTTTTGTATAGTGTGAAATTGTATAATTGTAATCCATTCCATTATTTGTAAGCAATTCTGACATTCCAGCACCAATGCAAACTCTGCAAAATTCGCCTTTATATGTTTGCAAATTAACATCAAAATCAACTCGGCAAGATTTTCGTTCAAACAAGCTGGCCTCAAGCCTGTTGGAGTACATTTGAAGGACATGGGGGAATAAGTCTCCCAGCTCATCTTCATCTGCTAAAATCATTTCATCTGGAATGACAATCTTAAATATATACCCGTAATTTTCTTCCTCAACATTCCCGTGTAACATGGCAAAGCGATATGCCCATGTAATTTCATTGGACAGATATACAAACCCATTGGAGCTAAAATTGGCCCCATTGTTTTCCTTTGTAAAATAGCGTGGCGCGTCTTTTTTAATTATTCCCGATTCAAAAATCAATTTGGCTCGATATTGTGATGTGCCATGATATAGAACCATCCAAGTCACTCCTATAAACGATAATTTAGCGGCTTAGAGCTCGACGGCGGAGACATCAAGTTCGCCGGACATCAGCTTTGGCAGAAGCGCATCCCGCAGTTCAGCTAACCTGATATTTTCGAGAGAGTTGTAACGCATTTTAAGAAACATCGGTTTTACTGCCTCTCCAAACTTCAATAGACTCTGTTCATCAAATTTGGGGAGCCGGAACTGCCCTATTGTTTCAGCGGAAACACGCTGTCTTCCGCTGCTACCATTCATGTTTTGACTGCATAATCGACAAATGCGGGATAACGAGCCAAGCAGTACAGCATTTCAGACGGGACATTCTTTCTTGGGGCAAGTACAATGTACTCTGTCGAACCAAAGGCCACTTCGCCTTCATCGAGAAAGTCAATGAAAGCGGTCTTACCGTTTTCAAGGCATGGGTAATACGCGCTAAAAGAGTGTCACCATTGGCAAAGCGCATTCCTCCGTTAAATGGTTTCATTTCCCATCCAGAAGGAAATGCTCCGCTTGTTGATAACTGACTCATGTCAATACTTCGAGCGATTTGATGTTTTGCCAATACCCGTCTTGGATTGAGATCTGCATAATCAGATACTATGCAGTCATCATTGTCAGCTTCAATCATGAGCCTATCAAAGAAAGCAAAGGCTTGCTGCTGTAAATTATCGTTTATCTTTTGATTAACGGCTATTTTTTGGTCGAACATATACAGGCACTCCACAATCTTCTTTTGCATATCGATAGATGGAAGAGATAGTGTGACTGCATTTAAATTGGCTTGACTGAGTTTGGGTTGTGCCGATCCGGTGACATATCCCGACAAGTCAATACTATTTAACAGGTAACACAAATAGCGGGTATCGCATAAAGCGTTTCCTTGAACAATATGAGCATGGTTATTCACCCAGAATTGTCCGTCAACTACTTGGGCGATATTTTGCTTTTTTGATTTAAGGTTCTCACCATCTTCCGCAATTAAAAGATAGGTTCCGTCAAAGATAAACTCATCAATATGATCAATTACCCCCTGCGCTCCATAATAGCGATATTTGCCCTGCCGTTTTTCGCGTTGAGCGCCAGAAAGCGGAACTCTTTTCTTATCAAAGTTAACTGTAATCTCGTCGAATCGGTATTCTTTAAGTTCCATATTTGCGCTCCTATCCAATGTACTTTCTGTGTGCCAGTTTCACATTTTGTTGTTTCACCATCGCGTAGTGCATGGTGGTATCTTTTTTTAATGCCCCAAGAGCTGTTGCACCTGCTCAATGGGCATTCCCTTATCTATGGCTGTTGTTGCCATTGTCCGCCTAAATTTGTGCGGATGGACTTTTGGAATGTGTAATTTCTGGCCAAGTTTTCGTAGCCATGTTTCCACGCCGCCAATTTGCAATCGCGCATAGGGAGCCCGAAGGGAGACGAACAACGCTGGGTTATCATCCCGCCGCGCATCCACATAATTTTGCAAATGGATCTTCGTCCTGGCATCAAAGCAGACCAGCCGCTCCTTATTACCCTTGCCTAAAACCACGCATTCCCGTTCGGTGAAGTTGATGTCCTCACGGTTCAATGTGACCAGTTCCCCAACACGCATTCCTGATGATGATAAGAGATCAATGATTGCCAAATCTCTTGCTGTGGTACAGTGATCCCGCATGAGTTCCAGTGCTTCGTCAGTATAGGTATCTTTGATCACTTTGGCCGTTTTGACTTTATGGATGCGCCGGATAGGGCTTTTGACGATATAGTCTTCATCCTCCAACCAAGAGAAGAAACTAGACAGGATTCGCCTGATGTTATCAATCATCACTTTGCTGGAACCGCGAGCCTCTTGATAATCCGTCAAATACCGACGCAGGTCATCCGTCACAATCTGCTGTGGGGGCCTGTCAATGGCCGCCAGCATGGTCGTGATGGTTTTTCTGTAATAGGACAACGTCTTTTCAGAGCATCCCTCTATGCGCTTGGCGGTGATAAACAATGCTACAGCATCATAAGGCTTGTCCGGCTTGGCTTCCGTATTTTCACAGATCGAGAATCCGTATAAGGAATGCTCCAAAGTATCCCGGAGCTGAAGCATTTGCTCATTATTGAGATAGGGCAGCATCTGTTGCTGGATTTCGTTGATTAGCTGTTCTTTCATCGTCGAGTCTCCTTTGCACTATAAGAGAACGACGAGCAGCGGCAGTTCCTTCGAATAAGCTCTCGCCGCTGTCGAGAGTTCTTGCTCTATTCCACCTTGCGCAATTTTCTGGACGACCCTCCTACATATATGCTCTTCGCTATCTGACGTAAATCAAAATCCTCATTTGAAACAATATTATCGATTGGTATATGTACGTTAATTGTAGTTGTGTTGCTTTCCAGTGCGTCAAATAACTCTGGATTAGCTATGAAATAGTCTTGGATAGGTAGGTAGTATACAATCCCGTGATCCACATCGACATAAAACAAAACAAATGCTATTGGACTTGATAGGCCATAGTTGATTGTTTTTTTCTCCATAGCAAATGAAAAAACATCTTTTCCTTTGAGGCGATTAGGAGATCGCGTACCTTTAATCTGTCCTTCTATTTTTTTGTTGACAAACTCATCACTTTCAACCAATTCAATAGAACAGTCACGGCCTACATCTCTGCCTGTTTCTTCGTGGTACTCCCAGTGCTCTGAAGGAAACCGATAATGAACTAACTTCCTTGCTTCCGCGCTAATAACCCGCGCTGCACAATCTTTTGGAAGCCCTGGCAATCATCTCACCACCCCTATGTTAAACGATAATTTACAGCAGCAAGCCTTTGCTTTCTTTGATAGGCTCATGATTGAAGCTGACAATGATGACTGCATAGTATCTGATTATGCAGATCTCAATCCAAGACGGGTATTGGCAAAACATCAAATCGCTCGAAGTATTGACATGAGTCAGTTATCAACAAGCGGAGCATTTCCTTCTGGATGGGAAATGAAACCATTTAACGGAGGAATGCGCTTTGCCAATGGTGACACTCTTTTAGCGCGTATTACCCCATGCCTTGAAAACGGTAAGACCGCTTTCATTGACTTTCTCGATGAAGGCGAAGTGGCCTTTGGTTCGACAGAGTACATTGTACTTGCCCCAAGAAAGAATGTCCCGTCTGAAATGCTGTACTGCTTGGCTCGTTATCCCGCATTTGTCGATTATGCAGTCAAAAACATGAATGGTAGCAGCGGAAGACAGCGTGTTTCCGCTGAAACAATAGGGCAGTTCCGGCTCCCCAAATTTGATGAACAGAGTCTATTGAAGTTTGGAGAGGCAGTAAAACCGATGTTTCTTAAAATGCGTTACAACTCTCTCGAAAATATCAGGTTAGCTGAACTGCGGGATGCGCTTCTGCCAAAGCTGATGTCCGGCGAACTTGATGTCTCCGCCGTCGAGCTCTAAGCCGCTAAATTATCGTTTATCTTGTTGTTCAGTTCAATTTTATCATCAAGTACACAAAGAACCGCTGCAATCTGTTTTTGCGTCAGCAGGGGAGGCAAATCAATTTCTACCCTTTTCAATTCTGCCGCCTTAATGCCAATCACAGTAGTTCCGGTAGCGCGCGCTTCTATTCTGCTTTTGAGTACACAGTCCTGTAAAGAGTAGAATAGATAATCCGGATTTAGATATTGTTGCTTCGACTCCAAAACAATAATCCTTTGGGCAAATGCCAATTTATCATTTGTCCTGATGCGTGCTACCTCTCCCAATGGGGCTTCGGTCGTAAATACCACAGAGCCCTGCTTCGGGATGCCCCGTCTCATCCACTCATCATAGTAGCTTTCGGCAATAAATTCCTGGGGTTCCTGAATTGCGCCGTTTTTGACTATTTTCGCCGTGATCAATGGAATCCCGCTTGTAGTCTTTGGTGGAGTTTTGCCACGGTAATCAATAAACGTACATACGTTTCCTAAACAATATGTTTCACACTTCATACCCAATCGCCCCCAGCCGCTCCTTGATCTGTGCCTCCAGTTCGTGGGACTTCGCAAAGAGTTCGGACAGTTCGGAGGTCAGCCGTCCCATCTTTTCCTCGAATGGTTCGCCGTCGTCCTCCTGCTCCTCGATGCCCACATAGCGTCCTGGCGTGAGGATATAGTCCTGCTTGGCGATATCCTGGGTGGTGACCACCGCGCAGAATCCCTTGACATCATCCAAGGTGCCGTCCACAAAGGCGTTATAGGTGGAAGCGATCTTCTGAATATCCTCGTCAGTCAGCTCCCGCAGCTTGCGGGTCACCATAGTCCCCATTTTGCGGGCGTCGATAAAGAGCGTCTTGCCCTTCTGCTTCTTGTTTCTGGCCAGGAACCAGAGGGAGACCGGGATCTGGGTGGTGTAGAACAACTGGGACGGCATGGCGACGATGCAGTCCGCTCACGGATCGTCCTCGATTGGCCAGATACCATTGAGAGATGAATTTGCCCAAATCGCCTCGATTGCCCTCCGGATTGATGGCCAGGTTCATCTGTGCCATCTTCCAGGTAGTGGGGTTGGAGTCCTGTCCAAATACAGAAATCTTGTTAATGTTGCCGCCATGGTTCTCAATGAACTTTGCGGACTGGACAAACATCCCGCCCGAGCCGCAGCAGGGATCGTAGACGCGGCCATCGAAGGGCTGCAAAACCTCTACCAGTGTGCGGACCACACGGGGGTGTAAAATTCGCCGGCATTTTTTCCCTCCTGCTCCGCAAATTTGGCAAGGCAATACTCGTAGGTGCGGCCCAGGATATCCTTGCTCTCGCCGTGCTCGATCATCTGAATATTGGTGAACAGATCGACCACTTCGCCCAGCCGGCGCTTATCCAGTTCCGGCCGAGCAAAGTTTTTGGGCAGAATATCCTTGAGCCGCTTGTTCTCTTTCTCAATACTGTGCATAGCATCATCGATCACCGCGCCGACTTCCGGCGTATGAGCGGCGGAGGCAATCACCTCCCACCGGGCGTTCTCCGGCACGAAAAAGATGTTTTCGGCGGTGTACTCGTCCTTGTCTTCCTCAAAGCCGTCACCCTCCTCGACCAATTCCCTGTACTTGGCCTCAAAGCGGTCTGAAATATATTTCAAGAAAATCAGACCTAAAACCACGGATTTATATTCTGAGGCATCCATGTTGCCCCGCAGAACGCAAGCGGCATCCCAAATTTGCTTTTCAAATCCGATGCTGCTGGAATTGGTTTCGTTCATAGATACTCCCCTCGTTATGTTAAAATGCGAGACTCTTCTTTCCTTATTATAGCAAATATAGTATCAATATCAACGTATGCAAACAATGCATAGAGCCTTGAGTTCTTAAAAGTGGCCTTACAAACTCTTATAGTACCGTTTTATCATTGCCGCCATCAACTTCCGCCGCTCCGCCAAAAAAGCGTCATAGCACGAGGCGTCCATCTCCACGATCGTCGGAGGAATGCAGTTCTCCTCCAAATTTAGATTTAAAGCAGTGGTATCTGTGATATTTCCGAAAGAGGGCACCTTAGATTCACATTGCTGGAACGCCCTTTTGAAGTAATCACAGGGTGCCGAGTCACTGATCGCTTTATTGATTTGTGTATCTAAGTAAATGTAATTGGCAACCTGATTATATTTCGTTTTACTGTCCACGCCATTCTTTTTCAAATAGGCGCGTGGAAAGATGTGGTGAATGTCCCCGGAAATCGCAATCAGGTCGCTCACCTTTGTACCGTGCATCAGGAGCGAGTTTGCGTTCAAACGGATCTGGGCGGCCAGAAATACGTTGAAAACCGGGCTGTTGACAGCGGACGTCTCCAGATTCTGCGGTAGCGTAACGAACCAGAAATTATCCGAGAGCGCGGAGGCCTCCACTTCCTCCAGGAAAGCAAGAAACCCCTTTTCTTCCATGCTGCGCATATCGCGGTCCATCTGGGATTCCGGCGAGCCAATGTAGCGGGAAGTAAGGGTGGACAGGACGAACCACTTCTGAACATACCGCTTGATCTGGTCGTTGGGAATCGCAGGATCATTCAGGAGAAGCAGGTAGAGAGTGTACGCGAAATCCATTGTCATAGCTGAGTTCAGCAGCTTGCTGGAACAGAAGCCGGCGCCTTTGATCGCCAAAACGAATTGATCAAAGTTATAGTGGTTCATGAAATTCAAAAGGCCCTGATCCAGCTTCTGGTAGGAGTCAGCGACAATATCCTCCCGGAACTCCTTTGTCTTAAAATCTCTGCCCGAGAGCAGGCTCACCAGATCCGCGAGCTTTCCTCGATGGAATTGATGCATGAAGGACACCCGCAACATATCGCCATAATCCGGGTCGTAGATGTCCTCATAATCTTTGGACAACCACTGGATTTTTGACGCATACTTTGACTGCTGGAATTCTGAATCATGAGTCAGCTGGGTATAAAATTCGGGTTTCACGGCCAGATGGCAGAAATAATCTACTGCCTTCCGCATAAGGTTTCCTCCGTGCTCCATGTCCGCCGCCATTTTTGACATGACAAAGTCGGACTGACTCAACGGCGTACCCTTGGAGTTGATACGGATGAAGATTTCCGTCACTTCATCAATATCCAGCGTATGGTTCAGTTCAATGACACCGATCTGTCGATTGGCAATGCCTTTCAAATCATTGAGTGCGCGGTTAACCTCATTGGGCGTAATGCCGTCATTGCTCTCACAGTAGCGAATGGAGAAATCAAATGGATCAAATTCCGGTCGGAAAACCACAGAAATGTCCGGAATCCACCGCTTGTCCTTCAGGTGAGAGGCATCCTGTACGGCAAAGCGTTTGCTATCATCTGAGGCCAGAGGATTGAACGCAATCTTAATGCGGTCGCGGTTAAAGTCCTCATCCAGAACCTCCTGCCCGGCAATGGCTGCCATCAATGCGGTGATCCGCTGCTGGCCGTCGATCAACACTTTCTTCCCGTTCGACCGGCCGCCGTCTTTTGTCCGGACATCTGGATTTTTCCAAGTGATAATGTAGCCTGTGGGATAGCCCTGATACAGAGAATCAATCAGATCTCTCACCTGGCTGCGCTTCCAGACAAACGGACGCTGAATTTCCGGGATAACAAAATCCTCAGCCGCAATCAGGCCCAGAATCGCACTTACCGGGTACTGCATCAATGTAAATTTTTCTCCCGTCATCGCAAAAGCTCCTTCCCTGCCCATGTCTCAGTATCGAAAAAGTCATCTTACCCTTTGTCTGGTTTCGAATAATATTTTCTTCAGTATAATTGGAATTCCATGATTCGACAAGTCTTTCTTGGTAACTATCCACAAGGACGATTTCGAGAATAAATAATTCTACCGCAGGGCATGTACGATAAACGGGGCTATTCTGCACAACCTGGTTTGCTTGCCACAGCCGTTTTGTTTCGGTACAATAGGAGCAGGGCAATATAGAGCGGCAATTTTTCAAATAGGAGGAGTGGAGGACTCTGTGCATACAGTTTCAATAGACGGCAAAGCGGTATCTGTCTTTCTTGGCAACAAACCTGGCATTCCCGTGATCTACCTGAACACATACTCCGATGAGGGGCAACAGGTATTTGAGGCGGTGCAGGCCGTTGGTTGCCTACCGTTTAATTTGGCGACCATCAGCAATTTGGACTGGAACCACGACATGGCTCCCTGGGACAATCCAGCGGCCTTCAAGAAGGGAGAACCCTTTACCGGCGGGGCGGATGACTACCTGCGGCTGCTGGTGGAGGAGATCATACCCAGGGCAGAAAAAGAGCTGGCCGGTCCTCCGGCGTGGCGGGGAATCGCCGGATACTCCTTGGCAGGGTTATTCGCCCTGTACGCTATCTACCAGACGGATGTATTCTCCCGGGTGGGCAGTATGTCCGGTTCCCTGTGGTTCCCCGGTTTCAAGGAGTACATCTTCACCCACGAGCCAAAGCGTCGGCCGGACTGCATCTATTTCTCTCTGGGGGACAAAGAGTCCAAGACCCGTAATCCAGTCCTGAAAACAGTTCAGGAAAATACAGAGGAGATCCGGGCTTTTTACCAAAGTAAAGGTATCGACACAGAGTTCCAGATGAATCCCGGAAATCACTTCGTCCAGGGGATTGAACGGACGGCGGCAGGCATCCAGTGGCTGCTGAACAGATAGACTGAGGTCCGTAGGCTTTTATTCTTTGAATAGGCGTGTGAAAAACTGATACGCTTACCGCACAGAAAAGACTTGCTTAACACCCCCGGCAGAGGTACAATAGCCCAAACAGTAGAAAGGATTAAAATAATGGGTTATCACCATTTATCTTCTTGGCAAATAGGCTGCCTGTAAGAGAGCATGTTTCCTTGACGACTTTTGCAGGCGGCCCGAACTGTCAAGGAGTGAGCACAATTGAACAGAGACCGCAGTTACTATCGTAAGCAGCGTATGCACGCGATCCATCGCAAGGAAAAGATCCTCCGCCAGCTTGGGGGAGAGGAAAATGTCCTTGCGTGGGAACACGGTGCCGCCGGACGGCTGTCCAAGGGGAAGATTCATTGTTCCTGTTGGATGTGCCGCAGGAAGTCGTATGACGCCCCCCAGATTCGGGATAAGCGAGCGGCCATGGATGCCGTCCAGCAGCTGCTGGAAATCGAGTAACTTTTCTCACGAAAAAACGCTTCCCAGCCGGGGCCGGCAGAGATCTGCCGCCCCTGGTCAGGAAGCGTTTTTGACCCCATATTTGACCACAGTCAGGACTGGAATACCCGGAAACAGTGGATTTAAGAGCGTCAAAAAATATTCAACACCGAGCGGAAAACGCCGGAAAGCACTGCAAATCACTACAAAAAATTTAGTTCAAGCGTTTGGGAGCAAGATGCCGGGAGTTCGAGTCTCCCCACTCGGACCAAAATCCGTCAAAATCTTGTGATTTTGACGGATTTTTCTTAATTTTTACAACAAAACTATTTTATTAGATTTCACTATCCATTTTTGCTTTTCTTGAGGTGCCGAAATATGGTAATAGAGACAAACCGGCTGATCCTGCGCCCCTTTTTAGAAAGTGACGCGGCGGATGTTTACGAATATCTGAAAGAGCCAGCGGTCAACTGCTTTGCCAGCATGAAAATGAACTCCCTGGACGAGGCAAAAGCGGAAATGAAAAAGCGGCTCGGCGAGACGGAGTACTACTTCGCCATCACCCTGAAGGAAGGCGGCAAGGTCATTGGGGAGATCGACGCCTACCCGGAGGCGGGCGAGCCCCATGCAGGCGAGGACGCCCCACGGGACACCTTCAGCCCCTGCTGGATGCTGAACGAGGCCTACCAGGGCCAGGAGTACGCCTTCGAGGCGGCCCAGGCCTTCTTTGACTATCTCTTTTCCCAAAAGGGCGCAAGGCGCATTTACGCCTATACCGAGGACTACAATCTTGCCAGTCAGCACCTGTGCGAGAAACTGGGTATGCGCCGGGAGGGCGTGTTCCAGGAATTCATCTCCTTCGTAAACAACCCCGACGGTACGCCCAGGTATGAAAACACCGTGCAGTATGCCATCCTGAAAAAAGAGTGGGACCTGCGGCATTCCCAATAGGCAGACGGAGGTACGATATGGGCGCAGCTTCTGTTTCCGAGTATGTGGCGTCGCTGAATGAGGAGCAGCGGCGCCATGTCAGTGCATTCATTGACTTTATGGGTGCGGAATACCCGCAGCTGACTCCTAAAATCTCCTCGTATAATATGATTTGCAGACCGTTTTGTAAGTGTGTCTGCTTAGTGCACTTGTTAGATTAGATATCAGCAGGCTTAGAGATGCCCATGATACAATAGCTGTAGGACAGCAGGGTTAAGTTCTGAAATCTCCCGTTGAACCGAAAGGTTGCTTCATGGAAAGTCCGTTCCCCTGAGCCGGAAGTTAGCTGCAAACTCATTGGCTGTTTGCCCGAGTGTAGGCCGCCCTTTCAGCAGTGAGGGATATCGCATCGGCCTGCTCTGGAATGATTCTGATAGGCGAGGTTGCGGATGCTCCGGTTATCATGGGTATCTCAAAGCCTGCTGGCCTAAAATCTCCATGCGGGGAGGTGAAAATTATGAACCCATTATTCGTTGGTATTGATGTGAGCAGCAGGAACAATGTGGCCTACCTGATGAAACCAGACGGCAGCAAGTACTCCAGTTTTTCTGTGCAGAACAACCTTGGCGGGGCTAAACTGTTGTCAGAAAGAATCGTATCGGCACTCGGCTCCATGCAGCTCAGTGATGTTGTGATCGGTCTGGAGGCCACCTCTATCTACGGGGACAGCCTTGTCTACGCTCTCCGAGAAGATGGCAGACTGGGAAGTTCCAGCGAAAGATTCATGTCCTTAACCCCAAGCAGGTGCGGAAATTCAAGGAAGCCTATCCTGACCTGCCTAAGAACGACTGGGTGGACGCCTTTGTGATTGCCGACCATCTGCGTTTTGGCAGAATCGCCAGGGAGGTCTACATGGATGATTACCGTTACAAAGCACTCCAAACCCTGACGCGGGCCAGATTTGAGGTCATTCAAAATCTGACTCGTGAAAAACAGCGGTTTGCCAACTACCTGTTTCTCAAATGCTCCGGCATGGCCCAAGATAAGGATATTGCTAATTCCAGCTCCACCACGATTGCGCTCATGGAGCGCTTTGAAACAGTGGATGATCTGGCAAACTCTGATCTGGAAGAACTGACCGCCTTCGTTACAGAAACAGGGCGTGGAAGATTTGCAGATCCAGCTGCCACGGCCAAAGCGGTGCGAGCTGCTGCCAAGGGCTCCTATCGTCTACCCAAAACGGTAAATGACACCGTGAATCAGGCCATGTCTGTCTCCATTGCCTCTATGCGGGCCTTGAAAGAGCAAGTCAAGGTTTTGGACAAGGCCATTGAGCAGCAGTTTGAAATCATCCCCAATACCCTGACTTCCATTCCCGGCATTGGCAAGGTTTACTCCGCCGGCATCATCGCTGAAATCGGCGACATTCACCGGTTTGATTCTCAAGCCTCCGTTGCCAAGTTTGCCGGCCTTGTCTGGCACAAAATCAGTCCGGTGAATTTGAAGCGGAGCATTCCCGAATGATTAAATCCGGCAACCGCTATCTCCGCTACTATCTGCTGGAAGCCGCCAACTCTGTGATAAGATGCGACTCCGAGTTCCGGCGCTACTACGACCTCAAATTTAAAGAGGTCAACAAGTACCAGCATAAACGCGCACTCGCTTTAACTGCCAGAAAACTGGTTCGGTTGGTCTTTCGGCTGCTGAAGGACAACCGCCTGTATATCCCGCCGGAGAGCTGAGTACACCACTCGCAACTCTGGCGCTCCCGCCCTGTTTCAAAAAATCTTAGGGGGCAGGGCTTAGGTTCGTGTTGCCTTTTTTCTGCCTACGCAACTGTTTTCCTGCATTTATTCTCGATTTTTCCTGCCATCACCCTCTTGACTTCATACCATTAGACTTTTCCATGCCCATGTGGCTGCTGGGGAAGAAGATGTATGAGGGATATGTGGCGGTTTCCGCGGCAAAAAGCCATTTCTCCATTCATTTTTCCGACGAGGCGTTTCTGAACCGCTTGGCGGAGAGTTTGCCCGCCTGTAAAAAGGGAAAACGGTGCATCAATATCAAATACGGCGATGAAGTGTCCCTCCATGCGGTGGAAAAAAGCATCGACGATTTCCTGAAATTCTATCACTCGGAAGGGAGCGCGTCCCAATGAGCGGCATGGAAGAGATCGGCTGCTACGGCGCCTACTGCGGCACCTGCCGCGAGTATTTGAAAACCTGTAAGGGCTGCAAACCGGGATACCTGAACGGCTCCCGGGATCTGAGCCGGGCAAAGTGTAGGATGAAGAAATGCTGCCTGACTAAAGGCCGCATCACCTGCGCGGACTGCGAGGAATATGACCGCTGTGAGAGCATCCAGTCCTTCCTCAACCACCCCGGCTATAAATACGGCAAGTACAAGCAGGCGCTGGAGTACATCCGCGCCCATGGCCACGCCGCCTTCCTGAACGCGGCAGAGCACTGGACAAGCGCCTATGGCAAATACCCGAAACAGGATTCCTGAGAAAAGCACGACCGCCCGCTGAAATCCGTGGATGTTCAGCGGGCGCTATTCTTTGTATATGCATATTAAAAACTGATATGCCTGATGTGTTCATGAAGCAGAATTGGGGCAACAGTCAGTTGCTTTGCTTTTTGCTCCCGCTGTGGTACAATCCGGGCAAGGTGGTGATCAACATGGAACCCAAAGAAATCCTTCTGAAACTGCGCACCAAGCGGGGACTCTCCCAGGAGCAGTTGGCGGAACAATTGCATGTGACCCGTCAGGCGGTCTCCCGCTGGGAGACCGGCGAAACGGTGCCCAACACAGAAACTTTGAAACTGCTCTCCGGGCTGTTTGATGTCTCCATCAACACCCTGTTGGGTTCGCCCAGGCAGCTGATCTGCCAGTGCTGCGGTATGCCCCTGGAGGACATCAATATCAGCCGGGAGACGGACGGCACCTTCAACGAGGAGTACTGCAAGTGGTGTTACGCCGACGGGAAATTTGTCTACACCAGCCTTGAGGAACTGCTGAACTTCCTGGAAAGTCATATGTCCAATGGAGCCTGGCCCCCGGAGCAAGTCAGAGCCTACTTTGAAGCTCAGCTGCCAAAACTGAACCACTGGAAATAGTCTGAACTATGGAATCACCCTCTGAAAGCGATCCAGAGGGTGATTTTTGTATCTATGGTCATGAGATTATTCCATCTGCTTCTCTGTCAGCCCATTCGGTTTCTTGCTGTTTTCCCAGAATTATGTATAATGGAGACAAGAGTTTGCCCAGGCCTTTTCACATCTGTGTCGCTTGGTAAGCGACCCTTCCCGCTTTTCAGTGGTATATTCTGAACATGGAAGTAAAGAAAATGCCCTGCATAGGGGCCGAGAAGAAAGGCGGACAGAGATGATTGGTGCAATTGTTGGCGATATTGTAGGCTCAGTCTATGAGTGGAACAACATCAAAACGAAGGACTTTCCCTTGTTCCGGGAGGACTGTTTTTTCACGGACGATACTGTCATGACCTGCGCCGTGGCGGAGGCCATCATGGAGGGTGGGACACGAGACGCTTTTATCGACGCCATGAAGAAATACGGCAGGATGTACCCCGACGCGGGCTACGGCGGCAGGTTCGGGGCGTGGCTGCGGTCGGACAGCCGGGAGCCCTACAACAGCTTTGGAAACGGCTCCGCCATGCGAGTTTCCCCTTGCGCATGGGTCATGGACTGCGGTTTCTGCGCCAGGACCGGCATGCGGCCCATAGTGGGCAGAAACTGCGCCGCTCTGTCGGCCCAGGTGACCCATGACCATCCCGAGGGGGTCAAGGGGGCTGCGGCCGTCGCGGACGCAATTTTCATGCGCCGATACCATTTCGGCGGTTGGCACGGGGAATATGAGCACCCCATCAGCGACCAGCCTGAGCGGTGCAAGGAGCGGATCCGGAAGCACATCCTGCGGGAATATGGCTATGACCTGTCCCGGACGCTGGACGAGATCCGGCCAGGCTATCAGTTCAACGAGACCTGCCAGGAAACCGTTCGCCCCGGAACTTCGAGGATGCCATCCGCAACGCCATCTCCCTGGGCGGCGATAGCGACACCCTGGCTGCCATCACCGGAAGCATCGCCGAGGCGGCATACGGTATTCCCGATTGGATTGAGGAAAAGGCCCTCTCCTATCTGGACGCCCCCTTGCTGGATGTGGTGGTCCGATGGAAGCAGTACCTTGGATCTACAAAATAAATCTGTGCGAGGAGGTCAGCAGAATGACGCTGGAGAAACGCTTTGAGCAAGAAATGATCAATATCTATACCACAGCAAAAAAGAATGCAGCTACAATGCCTCCCGCTTCCTTCAATTGATCAGCACCAAGGGCGGTCTTGCTGCAGCAAAGCAGCTGATTGGCAAACCCGGCGGAACAGAGGGATTCACCACTCTGTGGCAGCACAATCGACTGGATCTTTCTGTAGAGGCCCATGTGCTGAATCCTGAATATGCAGAACTCTTTTCCGACGAAGAGCGGAAGCTGTGTCGGGATCGTTTGAAGGAGTTTGGCTATCCGGTGGACTGAGCGTCCATGGGGTGCAGTAAGAAATAACGAAGAACACTATTATGAAAATTCAACTTGCAAAACCGGAACATATTGACGCCTGGATGGTGCTGGTGGAACAGGTTCGGAATGCCTTTCCCGGTCTGGAAATCGCCGAAGCCATGGCGGAGCATCGGGCCACTGTTCTGCAATTCATGCAATCTTCTTCCGCCATCTGCGCGGTGGATGCGGGAAACATCGTGGGTACTCTGCTGTTCTCAAAGGAAAACAGCATGCTGTGCTTTCTGGCGGTGGATCCCGCATACAGAAGACGGCATATTGCCCGGCAGATGGTGGATTTCATGCTGACGCAAATGGAGGCTGGGAAGGACGTCACCGTCACCACCTACCGGGAGGGCGATCCCAACGGAATCGCCGCCCGTGCCTTCTACAAGTGCTTGGGGTTTTCTGAGGGCAAGCTGACGGAGGAGTTTGGCTGTCCGGTCCAAGAGTTCGTCTTGAAACGCTGATCTGCCGGAAAGATACGGACACAAGAGTGGCATACAGGACAGGCCCACGGCGAAATGCCGGGGCCTGTTTCATTCTTACTTTACCCAATAGGCCACGATGTCCTACAGGTCAATTAATTCATTGATTTTTGGCCCTTCTTTGTTTGGGCAGTATGCTTATTTACGAGGTATAGATTGAGAAATTACCCACGAAATGATATAGTAATTGTTATGAAAATTCAAAGTTTATATCGTTGATAGGAGGTAGATTATGCCTGATTTGAGAGAGTATTTCTATCAAACGAAAAATATCGATTTTCTTAAGAAAACTCTGGGAAAAGAACTCTGGATACAGGTGTCCGGAAATAGGAATATGGATGCATCTTCTGCCGTGTTTTGGGCAGCCTTAATGCCTGTAGAGACCATCGATGAAGCTTACAGAGATTTTTCTTGGAACAGTCATATTGGAACACAATGTCCCGGTTTTATAGAATATGGGAACAAAATTACATATGAGGCAAATCCGCTAAGTTTTGATTCTTGTTTGAATATAGTGCATTATAGGGAGTTCTATGGAATTAAGCCAAACTATATTGAGATTTCAGAAGAATTTCGTCTTCTGAATAACTTATACCATGATACAAATACTAATATTTTTTATGAGATTGAAGAAAACGGAGAATGTATCGAGGTTGCTAAGATCACAAACGATAATTGCGTGTATATAAAACTAAAAAGCTTGATGAGATATGCTACTGCGAAACAAATGGCACTTCTATTATTTTTTGATATTCGGGTTAAGATTCCCGGCTCATTGTTGGACAATGGATTTGAGGCATTTTCTGATACCGTGAAGGAAGATGGCATTTTCTTTGGCTTATGGGGAGATGAACAAAAAATTCCCGAAATATATTCATACAGTGTTTTAATGGGAAAAAAGATTCTGATGCCAAGACCCGTAGAAGAATGTGGATATGCACCATATTCTTATAATAAAACAAAAGAATACCTCGATTATATCATCGGTATAGACGAGTATGGAGAACCAATAACCTATACATCCAATCCCGACGAGTTATCAAACTACTTTGGCGCAAATCCCGGAGGTCCACATTATTTAACACCAGTCTTTTTCAAAAAAGAGGTATTACAAAGGTACTTATCTCGCCCTGATATTTTTAGCGTGGAGGCAGGATACCTTCGTTGTCAATATCTCTGGGGAATCGAAATCGATAATGAACATAAAGATGTAGTGTCGGTATACTTGGGGGATCTCGGGAGGGATTTGCCTGTTCAGGAGCAAGCACATTGGAAACAGTATAATATTGCTACAGATGAAAAACTCAGTACAAATGCAATTAAAAAAGATTTTTTATGTGCCTTTACACAGCCAGAAATTTCTGATTTGAAGTTTAAATCGAGCTTTGAACAGTTTGCGAATACTTGGAGGAAAAAGTATCAATGGGATTTATTTTTACCTCTTTCTCAAGACGACGAGTACAATTTTAAGACTCTGCATCTCCCGATAACGGGTGGGCAAGAAGAATTTGATCATTTGGTATTATCATTAGTAAAAACAATGATTGACTCACTGAATGAGAAAGAAATTGTAAAACAATTCAAAAATCCGACCGATCTCAGAGGTGGAATTAGCAAGTTAGAATACTGGTTTTCTGAGTTAAATCTTTCTGATTACCAGCAACAAATTAAATTCCTGCGCAACTTACAAGAACTTCGGTCGGCAGGTACTGGACATCGCAAGGGAAAGGGATACAAAAAAATTGCCGAGGTATTTGGGTTGGATACAGATAATTTTGTTAATGTTTTTGACAGAATTTTATTTCAAGCAAATGCGTTTATTCTTTTTTTAACTAAAAATTTTTTGCCAAATGAGTCTTAATTGCATATCAAGTGGAACTTTTTGGAGGGAGAGATAATGCCCACAACATTGCCTGTGAATTATCCGGAGATGATTGTTGAATAGTCCGAAGGACTAACGGTATCAGAGAAAAAGTTAGCTGCCTTGGGCTATCAAACATTTTTGAGGTTGTGGAGTTATCCAAACCCATATAAACTACAGTCAAACGGAAAAGAATTGTGTGATTTGTTAATTGTATTTGATAACCACATAATCATTTTCTCGGATAAAGATTGCGTATATGGGAACTCCGACGATCCTAAAGTTGACTGGAGACGGTGGTATAAGCGAGCAATTCAGAAATCAGCAGAGCAACTGATTGGTGCAAAGAATTGGATTATCCGCTATCCAGATAGGATTGCTGTAGATGCAAAATGCAGCCAAAAAATTCCATTAAAAATTAAAATCACCGCAGAAACGGAATTCCACTTAATTGCAATTGCCCATGGCGCAACAGAACCATGCAAAAAGTATTTTTCTGGTGGCGATGGAGGACTCATGGTTGATAGCTGTATCGTTGGTAATATGCACATCAACGAGGACTGTGAACCATTTTGCATTGGACGAGTATTTAACGAGCCTCAGGAATTCATCCATGTTTTTGATGATGTATCTTACGTCAATGTACTTCACGAATTAGATACCATACAAGATTTTCTTAGGTATTTGGAAGCTCGTCAGAAACTGTTTGTGACGAAGCACATAATTGCTGAGAGTGAGAGTGATATATTGGCTCAACATCTCCGGGGGGTGATGAAAGGAAATTCGCACATTTTACAAGAAATTTGTAAAACACACACCGATATATACCTTGAGGGTGGGTTGTTCGAAGAACTAAAGTGTTCCCCCGAATACGCCGAGTGGCATAACAAAATTAAGAAGAGCTATTTTTGGGATGAACTGCTCCAAAAAACCTTCTTTTATATCGAAAACGGATTATCCTTAACAACAACATCCCCTACGATCCAAGAGCAAAGTGAATTATTCAAACGGATGGCACGTGAAGACAGATTTCACCGCTACGCCCTTTCAGAAGGCTTTTTGTCCTTTTTAGCAAAAATAAATCCAGACCAGAGGGGTACGCGTATATTATTCAATCCTGATGAACCCGAAGTCTGCTATATTTTATTTCTCTTGCCAAGAAAAGAATATATGTCTGATGATGGTTATCGCAAGGTGCGGAAGGAAATGCTTATGGACTACTGTTCCATTGTCAAAGCAGAGTATCCTGAAGTTTTGCACATTATCGGTGTAGCACACGAGTCTTCTGAGGGGCAATATACATCTGAAGATTTTATATACCTTGATGCCAGAGAATGGTCTAAGGAACAGCAGGCAGAAGCTTTAAAGCTAAAACAAGAATATGAGATGCATGGTTGCCTGGCTAAGCGAACGATGATATCAAGGACATTTTACCCGGATAACTTCAAAATGAAAGGCCGTGACCGGAATAAACCCAGTCCATGTGGGAGTGGTAAAAAATTTAAGAATTGTTGCGGAAAATAGTAGATGTACTATTATCGAGGCCGTCTCTGACTCTGTGCAACCTTTTGACGTAGTATGAGAAGAGCGACCAGAAAGAGCGGCCTCTGGCAAAAACCGGAGGCCGTTCTTGTGTCTTACTTTACCCAGTGGACAACGGCATCCCGCAAGAAGCGGGCGCGCAGCCGGGCACCTGTTTGTCGTAGTAGGCGGTAAACCGCTCGTCCATCACATAGAGCTCCGCAATTCCCCGGTGTCTGGCCGGGTCGTACTGATTTCCAGTGATGGTGAGCCACCGGCGGTGGAGGGCGGTGATCTCCTTGCCCTCCTCACTCTCCGGGGACAGCCCCGCCCGGACAGCGGCCTCCAGCCGCTCCTGGATCTCCCGGCCCAGGTCCGTCCACTCCTGGTACTGTTTCTGGGTGAGGTTCCTCACCGCGGCGTTGGCCCCGTCCACCTCCTGGTCGCCGTACTTGGCCCGGATCTCCGCTCCGTAAACTTCCTCGTTGTGGGCTACCACCCGCTGCTTGAACGCCTCAAATTTCTGCTCGTCGCTCATGATCTCGTTCCTTTCTTCCGCTCCGATGGTGTCTTTCACCGACCGGATGAGCTGTTCCAGCCGCTCCCGCTCCGCCTCCAACGCGGCCAGGTGGTTTCGCAGGGCGGCCAGACGGTCAAAGGAGGGATCGTCCAGACATTCCTTGATGCGGGCCAGCTCCACCCCGAGGGCCCGGTAATAGAGAATGTCCTGCAGCCGGTCCACCTCCGTCCCGCTGTAGTAGCGGTAGCCGCTCTCCGCCACCCGGCTGGGCTTCAGCAGGCCGATCTGGTCGTACCAGCGCAGGGCGCGGGTGGTCACCCCGGACAGGCGCGACAGCTCCTGAATGGAATACTCCATAGATATCCCTCCTTACGGATACTGTATCAGTTGACGGAGCGTCAAAGTCAAGGGAAACTTTCCAATTTGACGATTCTTTCCCGGCAGCCAATTTCCATATTCCCAAACCCAAATCCGTAGTATAATGATAGCACATACATACCCGTACAAGGAGGCATCGATATGCGCAAGAATTTTGGGGCCAAGCCCTGGACCTATCCCCAGCCGGTCTTTATCCTGGCCACCTACAATGAGGACGGCACCCCCGACGCCATGAATGCGGCCTGGGGCGGCATCAGCGAGGACAAGGAGCTGAGCATGTGCATCAGCGAAGGTCATAAAACTACCGCCAATATTCTGGCCCGCAAGGCCTTTACTGTAAGCATGGCCACGGCGGAACAGATGGTAGCCTGCGACTATGTGGGCATCGAGTCCGGCAATCAGGTGGCGGACAAGGTGGCAAAGGCCGGCTGGCACACCACCAAATCGGAATTTGTGGACGCGCCCCTCATCGACGAGCTCCCCATGGCGGTGGAGTGCCGCCTGGTGAGCTACGACCCGGAGAGCTGCCGTCTGGTGGGTGAGATCGTCAATGTGAGCGCCGACGAGTCCGTGCTGGATGAGGACGGGAAGATCGACCCGGACAAGCTGCGGCCCATCACCTTCGACCCTATTCACCACGCATACCGGGTACTGGGCGAGAAGGTGGGCAACGCCTTCCAGGACGGCGCCAAGCTGAAATGATCTGCTGATCTGAGACAGGAATGAGGGACGGAGGCGTGGCCTCCGTCCCTCATTTTTTCTGCCTGCGGATCACTGTCGCCCCGACTTCTGCCGTTTGCGGAAGTCCTCCTCAATGGCATCTTTCCAGTGCTCGTCCAGAGGTGCGCTGCACCGGACGGCGGCCACGGCCTGGCCCACCACCTCATAGTTGAGGCGGGTACCCACGCTGTCACAGTGGTAGTTCACCGCCCGGTCGGGGGCGATGCCCAGGTGGCCCGCCGTCTCCACCGCGTCGATGTTGGCCCCCAGGAAGAGGAATTCCCAGCCGTATTTCTCCTTCTGGTGCTGGATCATCTCCTTTACCCGCCGGACCGAGTAGCGGTGGCTGGCGTTCTCCATGCCGTCGGTGGTGATGACGAAAAGGGTGTGCTCCGGCACATCCTCGCTCCGGGCATACTTGTGGATGTTCCCAATGTGGTGGATGGCCCCGCCGATGGCGTCCAGCAGGGCGGTGCAGCCCCGGACATAGTACTCCTTGTTCGTGATAGGCCGGACCTCTCCCACCTTCACCCGGTCGTGGAGCACCTCGGTCTGGTCGTCGAAGAGAACAGTGGAGACAAAGGCCTCGCCGGGCTCCTTCTTCTGCTTTTCGATCATGGCGTTGAATCCGCCGATGGTGTCCCCCTCCAGCCCCTGCATGGAGCCGCTGCGGTCCAGGACGAAAACGAGTTCTGTCAAGTTCTTCTTCATAAGAAATCCCCCTATTCTGTGTTGTTTGGTTTACAACCACAGTATAGGGGGAATTTGATGCGGATGGGTCGCCTGGCGGGCGACAAATCGCAATGCCGCTTTATACCTCAAACATGGTGATCTGGGTGCCGTTTTCCTCCAGGAGCCGGAGCAGATCCCGGGCCTTGAGCCATACGGTGGCGGTGTTGTCGTTGGGGTGGACCCCGATCAGGCCGGAGCCCTCCAGAAAGGACTTATCCAGGAAGAAGGTCACCTTGTGTTCCTGGTCGTTGAGCAAACCCAGGGGCGTCACCGCGCCGGGGATCAGCCCCAGGATGTCCATCAGGTCCTGGTCGGAGGCGAAGGTCAGCGGCCGGGTGCCGTTTTGCTGCCGGAAGGCCTTCAGGTCGGTCCGCTTGTCGCCCTTCACCGTGATGAGGTAGTAATTGCGCTTCTTGTCGTCCCGGATGAAGAGGTTCTTGGCGTCGGCTTCCGGGTAGGGAAGGTGGATCTCCGCCGCCTCTGCCATGTTGAAAACGGCTTTGTGCTCCGTCACCTCATACCAGATGTTTCTTTCGTCCAGAAGGGTGTAAATCTCCTGCTTATTCATCGTCAGGTATCTGCTTTCTCAGAATTTTCTCCATAGCCTTGCCCTTGGCCAGCTCGTCCACCAGCTTGTCCAGGTACCGGATGTCCCGCATGAGGGGATCCTCGATCTCCTCCACCCGGATGCCGCAGATCTTACCTGTGATTAGAGTCCGGTTTGGGTTCATGGCGGGGGCGTTCCGGAAGAAGTCGCCGTAGCTCACATCGGACTGCTCCAGCCGCTTAAGTTCCTCTGGCGTATAGCCGGTGAGCCAGGCGGTGACCTGATCCACTTCCTCCCGGGTGCGTCCCTTTTTCTCCACCTTGGCCACCAGCAGAGGATAGAGTTTGGCAAAGGCCATTTCCGTGACATCCATGCGGGGCATACCGCCACCTCCTCCCGTTCTGGTGCCATCATACCATAAAGGGGGCAGTGTGGCAATCTTATGGAGTTCGGTGCGGGCATGAATGGGAGGCGGTCATTGCCAGCCGTACCAAAGGGCATGGCTGTCCTAAATGCTCCAAGCGTAAAAAATGACACTCTAATCTAAACAAGATGCCTCTTTAGACAAGGAAAGTGGTCTGTACTACATTTTGGTACAAACCACATTCCCTATTTTACGCCGCAGGAGTGACCATTTTTCGAATCATTTCATACCACTTGGCCACCGTATGCCGGGTCACCTTCGCCCCCTTGGCGATGGTGCTGTAATTCGTCTCGTCTGGACAGAGCCTCATGTACTCCCAGATCTGCCGCTGCTTCTTGGTGAGTTTCTCAGGTGATGGGATTCCTCGCATCCGGTCCTGGATGGCCTTCCGTTCGGCGTTCAGCTGCTGGATGAGCACCTTCAGTTTCTCCTCACACTCCTCCCGGGTGTGGGCGTAGACGCATTTAGAGTGCTTGGTGCCGTCCGGCCAGGTGGGTGAGTAACGCCCTTCAAAGAGGTGGTCGTTGATCTGGGTGATGCAGCCGGTTCCAGGCTTTCGGGTGCGCCGCATGACCGGCTGGAAGTCAGCGAGCGGATTTGCCTCAGAAGAGTCCTCTGCCACCTCATTGCCCAGACCACGGTCGATCTTGGCGGCAGCTTCACTCAGCATGTCGCCGGTGATGTGGGTATAGATGTCCAGCGTTGTGGCCGCCGACACGTGGCCCAGCATGGCGGAGAGTGTCTTGATGTCCATGCCGTTCTCCAGCGCCATGGTGGCAAAGGTGTGGCGCAGATCATGAAATCTGATTCGCTTGCACCCGGCCCGCTCCAGAATGATATGGAGCCGCCGGAGCATGGAGCCGGGTTTGATCGGTTCATCCTCTTTGATAGGAGAGGGAAACAGCCACCGGGACTTTGCCGTCTTTCTGTACTCCCGGAACACCTCAACCACGGCAGGCGGCAACACCAACTTGCGGATGGATGCCTTGGTCTTGGGAACACTCAGCTGCATTTTTCCATTTACCTCATAGACCTGTTTGGTCACGGACAATGTTCCGGTATCCAGATCCAAGTCGGACCACTGGAGGGCCAGCAGTTCGCCTCGGCGGAGGCCGGTGGACAGGTCCAGCAGAAACAGTTCGAAATAGCCATCCGCCTTTGCCTGAATGAGAAACCGCTGGAGCTCCTGGCGGGACAGCACCTGCATCTCCCGGCTCCGTTTGGGCGGTAGCTTGCAGCCTACCGCCGGGTTGGTCCGGATCAGGTTCTCCTGCACCGCCTGATCCAGTGCCGCCCGGCATTTGGCGTGACACATTCGCACCATGCGGTCGGACAGGCCTTTCCCAAATTGTTCTGTGCGGACAAGCCGTCCCTCCTTTTTCAGGTGGGCGTAGAATTGCTGGAGGTCCTTCTGGGTCAGCTGGCACAGTGGGATCTTACCCAGTTGGGGGATAATATGCTGATAGATGGTACTCTCATAAGTGTTCTGCGTGGCGGAGCGAAGGCCGGACTTGATGTAGGTCTGATACCAGAAGTCCATCCACTCCCCGAAGGGCATATCGGCGCAGACCTTCTCTGACTTGGCGCTGCCCACTGTCTCCATCAGTTTGGTCAGCTTTTCCTGGCACTCGTGCTTGGTCTTGGCCAGCACATTCTTCGTTTTGGGCAGACCCTTGTCGTCATAGCCCACCACGGCTCGGCCTTCCCAGCGGCCATCCTTTCGCTGCCTTATGGTGCCGGTTCCGCTTTTTCGTTTCCTTGCCATGGGTTCAACTCCTCTCCCAATAGATTTTTGAGAAAGCCGCCAACTACATCGCTGGCGGCTCTCTGCATGTCCGGCGTCACATGCGTGTAGGTATCAATCGTGAACGATGCGTTGGTGTGTCCCAGGATGCCGGAGAGAGTCTTGGCATCCACACCGCTGGCCAGGGCGTGGGTGGCGAAAGTATGCCGGAGATCATGGAACCTGATGTGAGGCAGTCCTGCCTCTTTCAGCAGCACCTTCATCCAGTAGTAGGCAGCGCTGGGGCGTACCGGCTTCTCCGGAGCCAGTGGTTCCGGGAAGATCCACTGACTGACCGCGTGTTTTTTCCGTTCCTTTAATCGCTGGACAGTACTGGGGGGCAGACGGATGGTGCGTCTGCCCCGCTCAGTCTTGGTCTCACCGATCTCCAGTTCTCCCCGCTTAGGTACATTCACCGAGCGGAGGATTTTCAGCGTCCCTGCGTTTTCATCGAAGTCTCTCCACATGAGACCGCAGATCTCACCCCGGCGCAGGCCGGTGGTCAGCTCTGTGTAGAAGAAGTCCCGCCAGATTTCGTTCTTGTCCACTGCCGCCAGGAACGCATCCATCTGCTCCCGGTCCAGGACCTGCTTGAGCTTGTAGTTGTTCTTGGGCAGCTTGACGCCACCCGTCGGGTTGTAGGGGATGATGTGATCCCGCTCCGCGTCCTTGAGACAGCGGTGGAGCATGGCGTGGATGCGGAGCACCATGCTGTCCGACAGTTCGTGCCCATACTCCGGGTGGTCGTGGACACGCCCCTCTTTCTTCAGTTTCCGGTACAGTTTTGAATGTCCAGCCGTGTGACCCGGGAGACGATCTTGCCGCCGAGATACGGCTTCACATAGCACCGGATGTACTGCTCGTAGCTGCGCAGGGTGTTGGGTCGTAGGGTGACGGCACCGTACTCCTCCATCCAGCGATCCAGCCACTCGCCAAGAGTCATGCGGCTGTCCTCAGTGAGCTGTGCGTCCTGATAGAGATCCATGTCACGGTGGAGCTTAGCCAGCAGTTCTTTTTGAGTTTTGGCCAGCACATACCGGAAGATGGGCTCGCCGTTTTCCTTGTGGCCCACTACGATGCGGCCTTCCCAACGTCCGTCCTCCCGTTTGCGCACCATGCCATCCCCGGATGGTCGTCTCTTTGCCATGTTGTTTCACCTCCAATCGTTCAGTTTTGTTTGTTGTGTGGTTACTGTGCAGCCTATTTCACAGGAGGATACTTGTAAGGCTCTGCCACATACTGGTAGAGCACAGCGCCGCAGCGGCGGCAGATCAGATACCGCAGCCGGTTGCCCAGCATCCCGTGTTTCCTGAATGTGACCAGCGCTTCGCCATGCTGCCAGCCAAGACCGATGTCCTCACACCCGCAGTACTGGCACCGCTGAATGGGAAGCCGATTTGTCATCTCGTTCACTCCTCCTGTTCCATTCTGCGGCAGACGCGTTCTGTCTCCTCCTCATCGAAGGAGTACAGGCCGTCCGCCTCCAGTTCCTTGCTCAGTCCCCAGGCCAGTTTGAATCCGGCGGTGAAGCTGGCCAGAGAGATTTCTTCTTTCAGCAGATTCTGACTGTCCACCAGATGCATGAGCCTGCGCCGCTGCATTTTATCCAAGAAGTCTCGGACCTCCTGGCGGGTGTTCTCGATATCTTCTTCCAACTCTGACACATCCGGTTCCCGGAAGAACCGCTGGTGCAGGGCTCTCATGTAGTCGTTCATTGCGCGTCGCCTCCTATCAGCAACACACAATACCCGAACCTCTTTGCAATATCCACCCCTTATTTGAAACTTTTTCAGAAAGATTTTGCCTCTGCGAAGAGGTTTATATCTTTGTTTTGGCATGTCAGATTTTAATACGCCTACATCCCGCCCATGGTCATGCCGCCCATAGTCTGCTCCTCCTCATGGTCATCCGGCTTGTGGCCCATGGCGATCTTCTTCTGGCGGATCTTCTGGAGCAGTTTGCGGTCCGCTCTCTGACTGCCCGGCGGGCAGGGCGGAATGGAGTTGTCCTGAAAGATCCGGCCCATGTGGTGGAGGAGTTTGGTGGCAGACAGGAGCACATTGGGACTGTGGTTGTCATTGAAGTGATCCAGAAAGAACTGGGCGTACTCGTTTCCCTGGGATGCGGATTCCCAGAACCAACTGTATGCCTGTTCTCTGTCCTGGGTCACATCCTCGCCGGTGAGGTACAGCTTGCCAAGGGCGTACTGGGCATACTGGTTGCCCCCCTGCGCGGCATCGCTCAGATACTCCACCGCCTTGGCTACATCCTTCGGGACATCCTTTCCCTCCAGATACAGCTTGCCCAGCCGGTAGGCGGCGTAGGGATTGCCCTGCTCTGCCGCTTTCTCATACCAGGACACCGCTTCCTCCATCCGCTTTTGACCTTGCAGCAGCTTACCAAGGGCGTATTGGGAGAAGTCATGACCGACTTCGGCTACACGGCGGAACCACAACTCCGCCTGTTCGTCGTCTGGCAGCACTCCCATACCATCCCGCCAACACTTGCTCAGCTGGTGAGCAGCCACGGTGAAGCCGGCGTCCCATAGCTGCTCCAGCATCCGCACCTGTTCCGCTTTTTCTTCCTCTGTGTTTTCATATACCGAGAGGATTTCTTTCACGTTCTGGTAGGCCTCCGCCATCTGCCAGCGGGAGGACCAGGCGTAGTACACCTCCTCCTGATCCTCATCCACTTCGTCTTTCATGGTCGTATCCTCAAAGGTAAAAGCACCCAAACGCAGTTCCTCCGCCTCCCGGATGACCATATTCTTGATGGCCTTGAACTCCTTCTGCTGGGACAATGGTTTGTGTTCTCTCGGTGTGTCTTTGTAGTACCGCTCCAACTCATCCCGCAGACGGTTCCATTGTTCATAGCACTCCGCCACCTCCGGGAGCTTGGCCAGCTCGTCCACGACGGCGTCCACCTGGGCCTTCACCGGCTTTTTTAGATAGCCGTACACCTTTTTGCCCTTGACCTCGGACAGCATTTCGGCCAGTGTTTCCATCTGACCGGCGATGACCGGACTGTCGCAGAGACCAGACTTCATCTCCCGAATGAGACGGCCTATGGCTTCTATGGCCGCGTCCCGTACCTCTTGGTAGGACAGATCCTTCTCCTGATAGAGGGACAACAGCTCGTCCTGGAAGATATCGTTGGACAGTTGAGAACGCATCTGCTCGATGCCTTTCTCCGTTAGATAGCCCTGCTTGGGATCGGCAGACCAGGCCATCATGTGGATGTGTGGGTGGTGCTTTTCATCGTGGAAGGCGGCGCACCAACGAAAGCTGCTGGGCGGAATTTTCATCGCCGCCGCCAGTTCTGTCTGATGGGCCAGCAGCAATCTGCGCCAGCTCTCGCCGTTTTCGTAGCCCAGTCGTGCGGCATCCTCCCGCTTCAGGGAGTAGATGAAGGTCCACACCGGACCGGCGTGTACGTTGATTTCCTCCATGGTTTGCTCCAGGTCGGCAGTACCACTTGCGGAGAACAGACCGTGAGAGCGGGGACGCTCTGCCATGTACTCCAGGTATCCGCTGCCCTCATGGGAGGGATATTGAGCATCCATGAGCTCCACACCTTCCCGAGTGGCGATGTACTCAGCATAGTGTCCGCCGCCGTTTCCCGGCTTGATGTAGCCGGACTTTTGAATGAGGCCCTTCATTCCTCAATCCTCTTCTGAAACTGAAACGCATCCTGGAAATCAATTTCCCCGTTGGTCTCTTTCACATTTTTCACGCAGCGCACCCGGAGTTTTTGCAGCGTATCCAGGTCGACATTGGTATCGTTGGCAAGCAGATTCGCCATCAGATCCTGATCCACCGCCTGCTTGAAAATCAGATGCCCCATGCGTTTTCCGAAAGCGCCCAGCTTTCCCTCCAGCACATCTGAGAGGACACGAGCCAGATACTCCTCCGCATGTTCCGTGTCCAGGTAGCCGGAATAGAACTGGATCGCCTTTTCGATGTACTCATTTTTGGTGGAGCAATTGTCCGCCTGGTAGTGATGTTCCACATCGGCCCAGGCCGATTCGCTCAGCCACACCGAGTGTTTCTTCTTTACCTCTTTCATCTCCAAAATTGCCTCCTTTTCTCATCAGCGCCGCCTGAAATCCCGCAACGGCGGGGATTCAGGCGGCTTTTCACAAGAACAGCGCCAATCCCAAAGCCTACTGGCCGAAACAGCGCCAACTCCAAATCCCCGAAACCGCCCGCACTGTGGGCGGATGTGACTGCCCGGGCGCACAAAAGCGCCAGGGCTTTCTCCTGTTCCTCATCCCCCTGAGGCCACCGCCCCGAAGCCTTGCCCGAAATCGGGCCAAATCCGCCTTGAAAGCCCCAGGCGGTGTATGGACTCTTCCCTGCTCAAAGAGGGCACACAGCGCCTCACAGGCCGTTACACGGGGGAAGACGGCGTCCAGTCTCATTGCCTTTGGGGTTGGAAAAGGCTACGGCGAAGTCTTCCGGGCCAGATACCAGATGCAGGCTGTGCATGACCTGATACAGAATGAGTTCATACACGCTGAGAGAAAAACTGCTGTGTACTTCCGCTTTCTTCTCTTTCGCGGAGGCCCGCTGCTCCTCCGTGAGATCGCCCCGCTGTTCATCACAGAGAAAAAGCATCACCGCATTTTCATCCATGGTGTCGTCATGGCTTTCGTTGTACCGGTTGATGATGTACCACTTTGTTTTCACGGTGCGCCGGGCGGCGAGCACAGGGGTGCGCTCGATGAGACTGTTAAGCATTCGCATCAGCATTGTTAGCACCTTCCTTTCTCTCCAGCGCGGCCAGGCGCTTTGTTACCTTCTGCCGCTCCAGTGCCAGGTCGGCCTCCTGGAACTGCCGCTCGTAGTACTGGTTGATGGACATCTGGATGGGCAGGATGTGATAGAGCAGGCGGCCGTTGCGCTTGCGGCCGTCCTTGGTGGTAACAGTCGTGCGCTCGGTGCGGATGAGCGATCGCTCTTCCAGTTCCGCCACATACTTGCGTACCGTGGTCACGCACATGCCCACGCCCTCGCCGATCTCCCGGTAGCTGAGCAGACACTGATAGGTCTTGCGGTCCTCCCGGCGGAGCAGGAAACTGTACACCGAGATCGCGCCGCGGGACAGCCCCAGATCGTAGATCTCGTTGGGCAGTGGGAAATAGTTTTTGATGGGATCCCGCTTGGGCCAGTTCTGTTTTCTCATTTGGCACCTCCGGACTGCTCCTCCGCCCACTGAATGAACTTTTCTTTCGATACCACCATGCGGCTGCCCACACGCAGTACCGGGAAACCAGGTTCATGCATCACCTCATAGGCGGTGGAGATGGACACGCCCAGCACCTGCGCCAACAGATTTGCGTTGAGAAACAGCGGCAGGTCATCGTAGCTTTTACAGACTGACATCTTCATTTCAATACCTCCGATCATTTTTAATGCAGAGAAAAATTGTTCTTGCGTTTCGGAGGTCTCTCTGATAGACTGAACACAGATAGGGCTGTGTTTTCCGAAACGCGGCGGGCCGTTGAACTGTTGCAGCAGTTCAGCGGTCTTTTTTTGTTTCTGTCCGGCCATCACCATACCCGTTCCTGCCCTGCGGCCTTGTTTGACACGCACGGCGTTTGCTTCCCCTTGGCATGCTCGGCTGTTTCGCCCACAACAGCGTCATGGCGATACTTCTCCGGTGAGTATCATCTCTGGTGATGGGTATTTATTTTTCAAGGTGCTGTTGTCCTTTCGGCTGAGTTTATTGTAAAATAAAAAAAGAATTGCTTACATCAGGAAGTGATCTTGAGAGGAGGCGAGCAGATGGCAGGCGGAATTGCCGCATTGCTGCTGAAGGCAGACGATAAAAATCGATGGTCCGTGATCCTGCACCATGCAGACGGCAGGGAGACCACACTTCCCTCCGCAACTCCCGCCGAGCATCTGATCACCGCTTCGGAAATCGATTACAGTGCGTACCGCCGGGAGATCCGGAGCCTACGGGAACATCATCCCTTATTTGAGGAGCGCATAGATGTCTCACAGGCTGACTTCGAAGATTTTGTTGCCGAGGCCCTTCTGCTGCCGAGTATGATCCGGGATATTGATCCGGTAGGCTACTTTGTGCTGGCGCAGCTCATAGACCAGTCCCTGCGGCAGGAGGATGACGGCAGCGCATCGTTTCTCCTCCATGCCGCGGCACAGCTGCTTCAGATCTTGGAGGAACCTCTTCGGGCTCAGGTGTACTTACGCAATGCACTGGAAATAGCCTGTGACGGTATGGAGCGGGTCACGCAGCAGGAGCGGTATCAGAAACTGATCAGGGCTTATCCGCAACTGCGGAGCCTGTGCGATCCGGCCCTGTTGCCGGACGGGCCAAGTAAGGGGCAGGTATATGCAGCCTATTCCATCTTTGGGCTGCTGGGGCTGGAGCTTGCCCTATACTTCCATCAGGACAAACAGCGCATTGCACGTTGTGATTACTGCTGGCTCTATTTTATTCCCAAGACGAGAAAAGAAACTCACTACTGTGACCGGGAGACGGACGGGTTTCCCTGCAAGCAGAGAGGTTCCCGCTTTAAGCGCAACTTGGACGCAGAGCAGGACGAGGCTTTGCTGGCCTGTAAACGGCTGCGGGATCGCATGTACGCCCGCATGCTACGCTACACCACAGCGCTTCCCGAAAACCGACAGGATCTGATCCCCATAGATTATGACCAGTACGACACATGGAGTGAGAATGCCCGGCTGGCCCGGATCGACTATCTGGACGGCAAACTGACTGCGGAGGAATTTCTCCGGAAGATCGATACCATGCACGATTTGGAGGACTACACCGTGGATGAGACACAGACCTCACCAGCGGAGACAGCTTGGCAGAGGATGGTGGCCGGAAACATTGGCTTTGACCCGGAATTGCACTACCCGGAAGGGTTTATGCTGTTGGATTTAAGAGCCGACGATCCCAAGTGGCAGACCTTTTCAGCGGATGATCTGCGGCGGCGGGACCAGGAAGGTCATCAGAGCCTACGGGAAAAATACGGGAAGAAATAAAATGAGCCGGAGGGCACTTCAGTTGGAGTGCCCTCCGGCCGTATTCTTTGTATAGGCGATGTAGATTTTGTACTGTTTACATCAAGTAGATATTTTCACGGTCAAAACAAATTTGATCTGTGTGATTAAAAATCCGTATGACATCTTCCAGCCGGTCAACAAAGACGCCCGTTTGGGGATTGCTGATTTCAGCAAACTCTTTGATAGACTGGGCCTGCATACTATAAGCGCTTTTTTTCATACGTGAACCCTGATCGACCAAGAATTCGTCCACTGGTCCCTCTTTAATGCCAGGAATGTTGCCGATCAATGTGCCCACCGCTTTGCCCGCAGTGCCAATACCGGCCAGAAGATTCTTCTCTATCGATGAGCCGCTTAGGTTTTCCAGGTATACAGAGCACCTGCCAAAGAGGTCTCGGTAGGCCTCGGACATCTGACGGATCTCATCTTTGATACCAGAGACATATTCCTCGTTGAAGTTACCGCCCAGCATAACCTCCATCAAAGAGGCCATGGAGAATGTGTAGAGAGAAAGCCGGTAGTACTTGAACTTCTTCAGTAAATCTTGTAGTGCAGATTTTACCTGCGCATGGGCAACAATCAGCTTTTTCCCTCCCACAATATCGCTGACTTTTTTCTCATAGCTCAGCATATTCTTTCGTGCTGTGCGCTGGATATCCAGAACCAGTTTGTGGTTGCTGGCGACAAAATGTTCATTATCCCAGTTCAGTTTGTACTTGAATGCAATGCTGAAGATGGTTTCCACATCTGCTTCTATTTCAGATTCTTTTTCGATTTCCAGAAAAGATAGGATCTGTTTCTGCATCTCGCTAATTTCGCCAAGTTGTTGCTCTATGGAGAACAGGGCTACAGCCATCATCATAGTTGCTGGATTGATGGCGGCGACTGACTTGGATGTTGCGGTCAGGGGGCCTGCAGACTGAAGCTGGGCAAGCTTTGAACCACCATCTGCGGTTTTTAAAGCACCCCAGGAGTTCCCGTTCTTAGCAATCTTTAAGGTGTCTCCCACGGCTGGATTGGCTACGCGATACAAGCCTGAGGTATTAAAACTAATCGTCTGTGTTACCGTGTTGAGAGCAGGGGCCAGTGAGGCCACCCCGGCCCCTAATGTGGCCAGTTGCGCAATGGGGACACTCAGCGTGGTTGCTTTGGTCAGTTCCGCACGAGCATCAGCCAGGAGATTACCGGTGAGTTCGAAAAGATTGTTATCACCAACTGGAATTTCTCCAGGAGCATCGAAATTCATGATTTCATCCACACAGCTCTCCCCTTTGTTTTTAGCGTTGTATCGTTATATATAAATTTCTAAGGCAGGAACTTTCTCTCAAACTAATGTGCGACATATTATACCAGATGACAGGATCGTGGACAACCAAGATCATCCAATCATATACTCAGAGGAGGCTGGATGTTTTTTCGCACATTCGTTTTCGTCCTACAACCGTAGCCGTCAAGCTCGGCGCGAGATTGATGAAACTCTCAGACCTGGATTCAGCGGGGCAAGGAGTGAGCAGATACATTGTGCCGCTCACTCCTGTCATTTAACTGATCTTCAATTTTGGGGTGGTACCTCACGACTCCGTCTCATAGGGCCAGGTGTTAATACCGCCGAACTCATAGATGTTGGTGTAGCCCAAATCAGCCAACTTAGAGGATGCGGTCTTACTGCGGTTTCCGCTCCGGCAGTAGACCAGCACCGTGGAGTCCTTCTCCGGGATCACCTCGGCGGCAGTATCTTCGTCAATGGTGCCCACCGGCAGCAGCACGGCACCGGGGATGTGGCCGCTGTCGTACTCATCCTGCTCCCGCACGTCCAGGATGATGACCTCCTGGTTGTCCATCATCTCCTTGGCCTCTTCCTGGGTGATCTGCCGGTAGGCGCCGTCGGCGGCATTCCCGCCGCATCCGGCCAGCAACAGTAGAGAGAGCAACGGGGGGATCATTCGTCTCATCTGAGTTCCTCCAGAAGTCCGGCGGCAAAGGCTCTGTGCCCCTGCTCCGTGAAATGTACGCCGTCATAGGCCAGGGAGATGTCCCACCTTCCGGCATCGGCAAAGCGGATGACAAGCCGCTCCGCCAGGGCTTGGCAGAACCGGGCAAAAATGCGGGAGTCATCTATGAGCTGCGGACTGGGCACCCATGTTCCCTGGGTCACGGACGGCGGTGCGATCAACAGGATCTTGCTTCGGTCCAGAGAGATTCCTGCGAGGAACCGCTCCAATTTCTCAGCGGCCCGCTCAGGACTACATCCCTGGAGCAGATCGTTGGTCCCCAGCATGACGATCAGCAGATCTGTGTCGGTAAGCAGGTTAGGAGCGGCGGGCGGGATCTCCCGGCCATTCTGGTGTGCACCCCGTCAAGTAGACAGCGAAATAATTTACATTTTACGCATGAAAATCCTTCCTGCATACCATATGGTGCTGGGTGCTATGCAGCCAGTAGACGGTCATGGACTTCCATAGGGGTCCGCACACCCAGGCCGCGCTGGAGGCGGTGGAAGTTGTAATAGGTGATGTACTCCTGGATCATCTTGACCAACTGCTCCCGGCTGGTGAACCGCCTGCCATAGTAGCGCTCCCGCTTGAGGATGCCCCAGAAGCCCTCCATGGGGCCGTTGTCAATGCACTTTCCCACCCGGGACATACTCTGTGTAATGCCAGCTGCAGCCAGCTTGTCATGGAAGATCTGAGTGGTATAGGCGCTGCCCCGGTCGCTGTGGAGCAGAGGGCGGGCTCCGGGATTGCCCTCCAATGCCTGAGCCAGAGTGCGATGGACCAAGGCAGCGTCGTTGGTGTCCCGGATGACAAAGGAAACGATGCGCCGGTCACACAGATCCAGGATGGCGCTCAGGTAGAGCTTGCGCATGTTGGTGCCCGTATAGTAGTGAAACTCCGTCACATCGGTGAGCCACTTTTCGTTGGGGCGGTCGGCGTAAAATTGGCGGTCCAACACATTCTCCGCCAGCTGTCGGGGGGATGATGCCGCCCGAGTGCAGCCATGTGGGGCATGTTTTACCACAGACTGAATCCCAAGGCCACGGCAGATGCGCAGTGTCCGCTTATCGTTGACCGGCGTATGGTAATACTTGTCCAAATCGTCCCGAATGCGGCGGTATCCCTTGTCTGGGCTCTCCCGGTGGATCTCCTGCACCAACTGGGCGATGCGCTGATTCTCGGCGACGCGGCCCCCGGCTGTCCCGGAGCGCCACTGGTAATAGCTGGCCCGGGAGATATGCAGTGCACGGCAGGCTGGCCCCACAGGAAATCCCTCGTTTTCCGTACCGTAGCGCACCGCTTCATACTGCTGTTCCTGCCGAAACTGCCTCAGCGATCCCCCCTTTCCAGCTCTTGCACTTTTTTTCGCAGATACAGTTCCATTTTCAGCAATTCATTCTCCTTCTTCAACCGGGCGTTCTCGATCCGCAGGGCCTCATCCCGGCTCCGGGGCGTTTGGTCCGCCAGGCGCTTGCCACGCCGGTCCTCCAATCCCGCGGGACCCAACTCCTGATACTTTTTCACCCAGCTCCGCAGCGTCTGTACGGCTACTTGGTGTGCCTGCGCCACCTCTTGGAGCGCCCGGCCGCCCTCCAGACAGGCTAGCACCGCCTCCAGCCGTTCCTCTATGGTGTGGTCGTTCCTCATGATAGTTCCTCCTCTTTCTCTCTTGGAGTTTCTCTCATGATACGCCTTTACCCAGTCCAATACCAGATTCCCGGAGCGCAAATGATACTTTTCCGCGATGGCCATGGAACTGCCCTGACCGGACAGGTACTCCTCCGCCACTTGGCGCTTGAAGTCCTCGCTGTACTTCCGTTTGGAGCGATTCCCATTCTCCTCCAATGCCGAAATTCCCTCCGAGCGATACCGGCTGATCCAACTCTCCATGGTGGTGTGCCCCACTCCGGCCCGACGCGCCGCTTCCCGCATACGCAGCCGTCCTGCAAGATATTCCTCCACCAGCGAGACTTTTTCCTCAAAAGCAACTTCTTTTCGTTTGCCCATCCTGTATTCACTCCCAATGTTATTTTCCTGTCTGCTTTATTGGGAGCATACCAATTTGTCCCGAAGTTAAATCGTATATCTTGGCGAATAGAACACTGTTGTAAAGCCAATACAAAACGGTAAATTAGTTGAAAAATGTATATTGTTGGGGTAATATATGTATACCAGACCATAGAACACATTCAAGATAGTGGGGTGCAACCATGATTAATACTTTGGATGATATTATTTCTGCTGTTGAAACAGTATCAAGTTCAATTCCTCAAATTTCGGACACAACTAATTTTTGGATGGTGCGCTCCAAGCAAGGCGTTTTTTACAACGAATATGTTGCTGGGGGATATATTGCTATTGGGTGGAACCCTCTAACCGAGGCGGTTTTATCGGGTAGCCATGATGACGATTACTATAAGCAAATCCTTAAGGACAGTAACTATCCGGATAAAATGCCCGGAACTGCCCTTAATAAATGCCGTCGTTTTATAGAGGAGATAAAGTCTGGCGACATTGCGATGATCGTCGGAAGATCTGAAATCGCATTTGCTACCATTGGTGATTACTTTGAGGTTGATTTGGACACCGCAACAGCAGAAAAAGAGTTAGAGATCCATACCCAAATCGAAACAGGAACGTACTTAGGGCTGAATTGCCCATATAAAAAGCGGCGGCATATTTCTATCATATCAAAAGTTGATTTGAGCTCTGCACCTCCCATGGTCTACAAATGCCTGGTTTCCAACCATCACAGCTTGAGCTCTCTAAACGAGTATGCTGACGCTATCTTAAGCTGCTGTTATGATTTGTCCGTCTACTCTAACCGCTTAATCATCAAGTATCATATTAGACAGCCCAGAGATATTAACCCCTTTGATTTTTCACTGTTCACCTTATCCATGGCGGACTTAATCTCAGATGATCGGCGTGAATTAACCGGAAAATATAATTTAAACTCTGAAGGCGATGTAGTTTTCTTCCTCACAAACTTCGGACAAGATATTCTTGTTTTCTTGAAAGACCACCTCGTCCCCATCTTATTAGGATATTTTATTCTGTTTGGAGGAAAAGCCGCTGGAATTGAATTTCCGTCCTCTATAGAAAAAATCAAAGACCTCGTGGCTGATTTTCTTTACAGAAAAGAAACAAGGCGGATTAAAGTAGCTGAAGCTGATAAAGCAGAAGCCGAAGCAGAAAAAGCCAAAGTGGATGCAGAACGCAGTCGTTTTGAATTAGAAGAACTGAAAAAACAGGCCCAAGAAAAAGCCAGTCAAACTGTAGAAAACCTTACTCGTGCCGCAGTACCACTTAACATTAAGCCTCCGGCAAATAATATTATTGATATTACCGTGTTCCTGTCTGTCCCCACCGCCTTGGCGATGGCGCTCTTGCTGGTAACCTCCGGATGCTCCCGCATATAGGCGGCGATGGCTTTCTTCTTCTCACTGATCCCGTCCGGAATAGCATCCAGGTTTCTGCTCTCCTTGATGGCCTTGATCTCCGCCTTCATCTGTTCGATTAGCCCAGGCAGGAGCGCCTCGCACTCCTCCCGTGTTTTAGCGTACACATTACGGGAGTGCTTTTTGCCGTCCGGCCACATTGGGGAGTAGCGTCCCTCCCAGCAGTTTTCGCTGATCTGGGTGATACAGCCGGTGCCGGGCTTCCGTTTCCTTCCTGCATAGGGCTGGAATGTGGTCATCGTCCGCTTCTCTTGCGGCTCCGCAGGTAATTCCTGCGGAGCCGCTTTCCCTATTTTCTGGTCGATTTTGGCCGCTGCCTCAGACCGCATGGGATTTGTGATGTGGGTGTAGATGTCCAGCGTGGTGGCCGCCGAAACATGGCCCGGCATGGCAGAGAGGGTCTTCACATCCATCCCGTTTCCAAGAGCGATGGTGGCAAAGGTATGCCGTAAATCATGGAAACGAATTTGCTTATACTCTTCGCACACCGTAGCGGCCTTTATGCTGTGAGAAAATGTCTTTGATTTCATCTGCCAAGCAATGGTTTCGAACAGCAACTTGATCGGCCTTGCTCAACTCAAAATAATAGGTAGACCGTGCCATCTGCATAGATTTCAACAGATATTTCAATTGGTATCCTTTTTCACGCAGCTCTTTGATGATCGCTGCTTTCTCGCCTTGAGTTGCGCTGCGTGCCTCTCTTCTCTCAAGGCGATCTCTTTTTTTATAACTTCATTCTCCGCCTTTATATACTCGTTTTCTGCCCGAAGCCGGATCAATTCTTCTCGTTCGGATTCATTCAGTGGCCTTGCTTCTTCCTTTTTCATTTGGGGTACCCCTTTACTTGGACGACCTTTTTTCATTTCTACCAGGCCATTATACCCCTTTGTTTTATAGTTTTGAACCCATTGATACAATAGTCTATCTTGAATACCGGCCTCGATTGCCACTGACACACAGGATTTTCCGGACATTACTTGGGATACTAGTTCCAGCCGTTCTTCTGGTGTCCAGTTCCTGTTGAAATTTTTGTGTTTCAGTGCTTCTGGACCGCGGCTATCCTCTGCTCTTACCCATAGTCTCACTTTATCCCGAAAGGATTTATCGCTAACACCTTCCGGCGTTTCTGGCCATTTTCCTTCTCGATACAGTTCTACACATTTCCTTTTGTACTCATACGTGTACCGCATAATAATACCCCCCCTACTGGGTGTCCAGTAAAGGGGGTACATATCAAGCAGGCACTCCGCTTTTCATAGTTCTCTTTGCAGATACACCATATCTACCAGCTTGGCTCCGCACTCATAGATGGGGTGGTCGTAGTGGTCAGTGAAAAAGTTCTTGACCAGATGATGCCTGCAAAAGCCGCAGCTCTCGTAAAACGGGATGGTGGAGGGGCTGTCCCCAGTACCCACCTGTAGCAGCATATACTGTCCCGCGTAGGTTCGAATGAGGAAGTCCACCAGGGCTTTCCCATAGCCTTTGCCCTGAAAGTCCGGCTCCACGGCGATGTTTTTCAACTCCAGAACGCCTCCGCCCTCGTCGGTTACGACACACTCCGCCTTAACTCCGTCATCTTCCAGCACATACATGCTCCCACGCTCCAGGTAACGGTCGATCATGTCCTCCTGCTCATCCGCCAGCAATAGCAGCGCAAGATATTGCTTCTTATTGGTTTCAACCCTTCTGATTTCCACGCTTGTCACCGCTTTTCGTAGACCAGATCCACGATTCCGTTGTAATGTTCTGTTGCCACGAGCTTCAGCGGCAGTTCCCGATGAAGCCCCGGAAACAGCCGCACGCCTTTGCCCAGCACTGTAGGAATCACTGACAGCCACAATTTATCAATGCGGTTCTCTTTCAATAGCTGCCTGGCCACGGACGCACCGCCGCAGATCCAGACGTTTCCCTTCGACTCCGTTTTTAGCTGATCGGCCAGGGCGGTCAGTTCCCCATTCCAGAAGCAGACATTCTCCCGATTTTCTCTCTGCCGGTGGGTCACCACATAACAGGGGCGGCCCTCGTAGGGCCAGATGTCCGGAGAGAGCGCCGTGACGATCTGATGGTACGTAGTCCAACCCATGACGATGGCTTCTACCGTCTCATAAAACGCCGGATAACTGCCGGAGGTATCCGGTTTGCTGCCGTCTCCCTCCAGCCAACTCACGCCGCCCTGCTCGTCCGCAATATATCCGTCCACACTCATGGCAAGATATAACACGATCTTTCCCACAATCATCCCCCCGCTGCCCTATTGTACCCAATGGGCAAAAAAAGTGCAAGGTAAAAAAACATGACAGACAGTTGTGGTGTTCCTGTGGTATAATACAGAAAAATCAGGAAAGGCGGAGCTGCCGGAGCGGGAAGAGCCGGAGAGCAGCTTGGGGATTTGACTGAAACATTGGCCGATCGTTACAGGAGGAATTGACATGGCGTCCCATCCGGATTTTGTGAACTATATGGCCGAGCAGTTGCGGGAGGCCGGAGCCATCCGCAGCCGGAAGATGTTCGGCGAATATGGCCTTTATTGCGACGATGTATTCTTCGCCGTCGTCTGTGACGACCAGCTTTTCGTCAAGGTCACCCCGCAGGGCGAAGCGGCGTTTCCCGACCTGCCCAAGGCCCCGCCCTATGAGGGGGCCAGGGATTCCTTTCTGGTGGAGGATGTGGAGAACCGGGAACAGATGACGGAGCTGGTGCGTATCACCTGTGAGGCACTGAGAAGCGGGCCTCAGAAAGCGGAGGAAATGACCATGGTCTTTGACAACAAGAAAGAGCACAAGGAATTCTATCTCCCGCCCAAGACGCCGGGCATCGTCAACGCGCCCGCTATGAGCTTTCTGGCAGCACGGGGCCATGGCGAGCCTGAGAAGCAGGCCATGTGGTTTTAAGGGAGGGGCGAACAGAATGAAAGGCTTTACCCGCATGGAAACCCGTTTCTCCTGTGCGGTCTCAACTGCGATTTGTGCAGTATGCATCTGGGCGGCTATTGTCCCGGCTGCGGAGGCGGAGCAGGCAACCAGAGCTGCACTATGGCTAAGTGCTCCCTGGAGCAGGGGGGCATCCAGTTTTGTTGGGAGTGCCGGGAGTATCCCTGCCCCCGCTACGATGGCATCGACGATTGGGATTCCTTTGTCCCTCACCGGAGCCGACAGCAGGACATCGCCAAGGTCCGGGAACTGGGGCTGGAGGCCTATCTGGCTCAGTTGGGGGAAAAACGGGCGATCTTGGATTCACTTTTGGCCCGTCTCAACGATGGCCGCCGCAAAACTCTTTTCAACACGGCGGTCTATCTCCTGCCCCTGGAGGATTTGCAGTCCGTGATGGCTGATCTGAACAGCCGGACGGAGCTGGCTGGGCAATCTGTCAAGGAGCGGGCCCTCGCCGCTGTGGAGCTGGTCCAGCAGGCGGCGGACCGCCGGGCGTCAGTCTGAAGTTAAACAAGAAACCGAAAAAGGGGTGATCCCATGGCGGCTTCCAGGGTGACCGTCCACTTCCCCTGCCCGGTGGAGCGAGTGTGGCAGACCGTGACCGACCTAATGAATACCGCTTGGCGCGGCGACCTGGCCCGGGTGGAAATTTTGAATGAAACCCATTTTGTGGAACACACCAAAGCGGCTATGCCACAAATTTTACCGTTACGGCCTGCGAGCCGCTTTGCCGCTGGGCATTCACCATGGAAAACGGCAGCATGTCCGGGACCTGGGTGGGGATCTTTGAGACGGCGGAGGGCGGCGCCCGGCTAACTGCATCGAAACCGTTAACGCCAAACACTGGTGGATGCGCCCCTTGTCCCCGGATACCTGAAGCGGCAGCAGAAACGGTATCTGGACGATTTGCGGCGGAACTGCAAAAATAGGACCGTGTTACTCTGCGTTGCTTGCGGCAACGGGCCGCTTCCTACAATGGGGGTGAAAGGTGAGCCCATATGTTGAACAAAACTATCAAAGCCCTTCGGAAATCCAAGGGTCTTTCCAGCAGGAGCTGGCGGTCAAGGTAAACGTGGTGCGGCAGACCATCTCAAAATGGGAGCAAGGCCTGTCCGTCCCGGACTCCGATCTGCTGATCGCCCTGTCGGAGGCCCTGGAGACGCCTGTGAGGCACGCTGCTGGGCGAGACGGTGGCGGAGTCGGAGGCGGACGAGGTCAAAGCCCTTTCGGAAAAGCTGGAGATCATCAATTTGCAGTTTGCCCGGAGAAAGGCCGTGCGGGCGGACCTCCACTGGCTGCTCATCGCGTGTGCGGGGCATCCTGGCCGTCGCCGCGGTTCTGGCCGCGGTAAACAGTCCCTATCTGGGCTGGGATTACAGCGCCCCGGAAACCGCCGTTATGGTGGCCATCCACGCCTTTGAATGGGGCTTTGTCCGTCTGGCGCCCTTTGCTCTGATCGCGGCAACGGTCGGCGTTTTCCTGACGCGAAAACACTAAGGTATGAATTGGGAGAGTGCACCACTGAACATGGAATAACTACCACGGACAAAAATATAGGCACGGAAAGTCAGGCAGTCACTTACATTCTGCTATGCTGAATCAGAAGGACATTGTGACCAATGGATTAGGTAGCAGAAGTATTCATCAGGCGATC
>SCPN01000409.1_pt1 | contig 62203 bp, 57 predicted proteins | sample 6106831 | NCBI WGS metagenome assembly SCPN01 (sample SAMN10720447, study PRJNA508395) | human gut metagenome | isolation source: Participant 1, 0 month | reverse complement strand
GATGTTTTAGAACGTATAAAACAGATTTCTCCATCTACAATATTTGAGTACTGGAGAAATAACAGATCCATAAAATTAATTCCATTACATAAATAAGAGAAGAACCATAAATCACGAAATTCCTCTAATTCATTGGTAGAATCCTGGAAAGACATGACTCTTTTTATCTCAGGAAGAGTGAGAGCCAGCTTTCGACCATGTCCTTCTGGTATTTCATATTTATTCTTTCCAAAAGGAAATGATGATTCTTTCAGTATTCCATCTCGTACTGCACGGTTTAATATGCACTTTAAGGTTCGAAAATAAATACTCACACTTGAATAGCTCTTACCGTTAGAAATCCAAAACCGCTCACAGTGCTTCAGCCACTCCACAGTAATTCTGTCTAATGGAATATTGGTACCACCAAAACATTCTAAACTCTTCAAAGCACTTCGATAATTTAAATATGTACTTGCCTGCTCATTATCCTCTAATTCCTTCATCTTTAATTCGAAAGCTGTACGCAGATTGATTTCTTTCGTATGCCTTCCAAGTCTGATACTCAATATTTCAAAACTAAATTCTCCTTTTTGGATAAGTTCGCTAACTTGTTGTTTTATAATAGAAAAACTACTTTCGATATCAGTCCTTACCTCCATTAATAACTGACTTTTTGCCTTTAACAATCTATCCCAGTCTTCTTTTGACAATTCTTTCCCCGTAGAATAATATTTCTGCTTTCTCCTAAATACGACTTGAACTTTAACTGGAAATAATCCATTAATTTTAGCCCTTCTGGTGTCTAATATGGTCAATACAGAAACTCCATCTTTTGAATATTTGAACATAAAATGATTCTTTATATCTATCTGTTATTTGAATATATGCAAATTGCATGCAAATGTAATAAATTGAATAGTTTTTCAGAACTACTTAATGCTCTATTTATCAAATGATTATGTATTTATTTTTCAAAAAAATGCTTAGTCTAACCATTTTACGAAAAAAACTTATTTTCGTTTAGTATGGTTGCAGTATCAAATGTATTACTGATGAATAAGCGCTTATGAAAAATCATTTTTAGTGTAACCTTTAAATTTATAAATATGAGAAACAGAGATACATAGATCCTTTGTATGAGTGGCGGTTATATTTATTACCCGCACATGTTTGTTAACTACCTAAAAACTATTTCTAATTAAAAAGAATAAGATGAAAGAAATTATAAAACACAAGTTTCCATACTTGTTATTTTTCCTTTTATTGTTTTCGAGTTTTGCCTCAGCTTATGGGCAGGAACGAATGATTACCCTTAATCTATCGAAGGTACCTCTAAATACTGCATTGAAAGAGATAGAGAAACAAACTTCAATGTCAGTAGTATACAACACAAATGACGTCGATATTAATCGTGTCATATCTATTAAAGTTTCTAAAGAGTCGCTGACTAACGTTATGGGTCAGCTGTTTAAAGGAACAAATATCAGTTATTCAATAGTCGATAAGCATATTGTACTTTCTACTAAGAAAGAAGTAGAACAACAGAAAAAAACACCAATCGTTGCAACAGGAACAGTAACAGATGCACAAGGTGAACCTTTGATTGGAGTTAGTATTCTAGTGAAAGGAACCGCTACTGGTGCAATTACTGATATGGATGGAAATTTCAAAATACAAGCAGCCAAAGGTGATGTATTAGAAATCTCCTATATCGGTTATGCCTCCCAATCAATCACGCTTGCCAACGCCCAACCCCTAAAAGTCACAATGGGTGAAGACACGCAAACCTTGGACGAAGTAGTAGTTACTGCGTTGGGTATCAAACGTGAACAAAAAGCGTTGAGTTATAATGTACAGCAAGTAAAGGGAGAAGCTTTAACAGCGGTGAAAGATGCCAACTTTATCAATTCGCTTGCAGGTAAAGTAGCCGGTGTGCAGATAAGCAGCGGTGCTACAGGTGCCGGTGGTGCTACACGTGTTGTAATGCGTGGTATGAAGTCATTGACCAAGAATAACAATGCTTTATATGTGATTGACGGTGTACCTATGTTTAACACAGGTTCAAGTGGTGGTGACGGTCAGTACGGATCAATGGGTGGTTCTGATGCAGTAGCAGACTTAAACCCGGACGATATAGAAAGTATAAGTATGATGACCGGACCGTCAGCTGCTGCCCTTTATGGCTCTGCCGCAGCCAATGGAGTAGTCCTGGTTAACACAAAGAAAGGGAAAAAAGAAAAGATATCACTTACTGTTTCCAATAGTACGACCTTCTCCAAGGCATATATTATGCCTGAGATGCAGAACAGATACGGAACAAGTTCAGGCTTGTTCAGCTGGGGAGATCTGACAGATAAAAGATATGATCCGAAAGACTTCTTCAATACCGGTAGTAATATCATAAACTCCATTACATTATCGACAGGAAGCGATAAAAATCAGACTTACTTCTCAGCTTCCACGACAAATTCAGATGGTATTTTACCAAATAACAGCTACAACCGCTATAACTTTACCGCACGCAATACAACTAACTTCCTGAATGATAAGCTGACACTGGATATCGGTGCGCAATATATCATACAGAATAATACCAATATGGTATCTCAGGGACAATATTACAATCCCCTACCCGCTTTGTATCTGTTTCCACGCGGAGATAATTTTGATGAAATCCGCCTGTACGAACGTTACGATACAAATTACGGATTTATGAAACAATACTGGCCTTATGGCGACGGCGGACTGTCTTTGCAGAATCCTTACTGGACTCAAAACCGCATCAGACGTACCTCTGACAAAAAACGCTATATGCTGAATGCCTCTCTGAAATGGAAAGTTACAGACTGGTTAAATATCACCGGACGTGTCAATTTGGACAACTCGGATTATCGTAACAAAACAGAAAAATACGCTTCAACACTTGCCACTTTCTGCTCTGTCAATGGTGGTTTTGAAGATGCTATGCGTCAGGAACGTTCTTTATATACCGATTTAATGGCTACTGTTGATAAAACATTCGGAGATTTCCGTCTGAATACCAATATAGGTATGTCACTTTATCACACTTCCATGCAGACAATCGGCTTTGCTGGTGACCTGATTATACCTAACTTCTTTGCACTGAATAATATTAATTACGCTGCAAACTATAAACCACTACCGGACGGATACGATGACGAAGTACAAAGTATATTCGCTAATGTCGAATTAGGATGGAGAAGTCAACTTTACCTCACGTTGACCGGACGTAATGACTGGGATTCCAAACTGGCTTTCTCCAATCAGTCTTCATATTTCTACCCTTCTGTCGGCTTATCGGCTGTACTGACGGAAATGTTCACTCTGCCTAAAATCATATCTTATGCAAAAGTACGTGGTTCTTACACAGTTGTAGCCTCTTCTTTCGACCGTTACCTGACTAACCCGGGATATGAATATAACAGCCAGACTCACAACTGGGCAAACCCGACAGTTTACCCGATGGATAATCTGAAACCAGAGAAAACCAAATCATGGGAAATCGGTCTGAACTTGAAGTTCTGGGAAAACCGCTTCAATCTGGACGCAACCTATTATCGTTCCAATACTTTAAACCAGACATTTAAAGTAGATATTCCCTCTTCCTCCGGATATAATAAGGCAATCGTTCAGACTGGTAATGTACAAAACCAGGGAATCGAACTGGCGCTCGGCTTCACCGACGAATGGGCAGGATTCAGATGGGCATCAAATGCTACTTTCACTCTGAACCGCAACAAGGTAAAACGTCTGGCAGGCGGTAGCACCAACCCTGTAACGGGCGAACTGATCGATATGCCAAACATGCCTGTAGGATGGCTTGGTAAAGAGAATGTAGCTCCCCGAGTAATCTTGACAGAAGGAGGTACAATGACCGACATATACGTGTACAATGAATTAACCAAAGATAATAACGGAAATATAAAAGTGGATGCTCAAACCGGAGGACTTAGTATGCATACGGCAGAGACTCCTACCAAAGTCGGAAATTTGAACGCTAACTATAATTTAGGCTGGACCAACAATTTCACTTACAAAGGAATCAATCTGGGAGTCGTACTTTCCGCACGTGTAGGTGGTCTGGCATACTCAGCCACGCAAGGTGTTCTGGACTACTATGGCGTATCAAGTATCACGGCAAATGCACGTGACAATAAAGGTGTACCAATGAATAACGGAAAAGTAGATACACAGAAATACTATCAGACCATCGGTACCGGTGAAGGCGGTTACGGAAGATACTATTTATACAGTGCCACCAATGTCCGTCTTCAGGAACTCAGTCTTAGCTATACACTTCCCAAGAAATGGCTGAACAATGTAGCCAATGTAACCTTCGGGCTTGTAGGACGCAACCTGTGGATGATCTATTGCAAAGCACCGTTTGACCCTGAATTGTCTGCTTCTACATCCAGTAACTACTATATGAATGTGGACTACTTCATGCAACCGAGCATGCGCAATATAGGATTTAATGTAAAAGTACAATTCTAAATTAATGAGAAAATTATTATGAAGAAATATCTAAGAAATATAACAGTCGGTACTGCTTTGGTATTAGTTGCCGGGAGTTGTACCGGTAATTTTGAAGAATACAACACCAATCAATTCCAGATTCATGAAGCTGACCCTTCTACTTTGATGAAGTCAATGATTGAGACGATTGTAAACATTCAACAGAATGACTCGCAGATGATGGATCAGATGGTCGGTCAGTTAGGAGGCTATCTGACATGTGCGAATGTATGGAGCGGCACTAACTTCGGCACATTCAATCAAAGTGATGCCTGGAATGCAGGTCCCTGGAATACTAATTTCGAGAAAATATACGGTAATTTCTTCCAGATACAGGAAGCAACTAATGAAAGCGGGCACTATTATGCTTTTGCACGTATGATACGGGCCATAACCATGCTGCGTGTTGCCGATTGTTACGGTCCGATGCCCTACAGTCAAGTGAAAAAAGGTAACTTCTATGTAGCTTATGACACAGAAGAACAAGTCTATAAGAATATAATGGAAGATTTTGCAAGCGCTGCCAACGTACTCTATAACTATTACAAAGATACCAATGGTAACGCACCGCTCGCCAGCAACGACCCTGTATTCAGCGGCAATTATGCTAACTGGGCAAGACTCGCAAATTCCATGCGACTGAGGGTGGCTATCCGCATCAGTACAGCATATCCGGAGATGGCAAAAGAAAATGCGGAAGCTGCCGCATCTCATGAAGCCGGACTGATCGAAGCAAATAATGACAATGCCATGATGGATTGCGGCTCGCAGACAAACCCTTACCAATTGGCAGCTGTAAGCTGGGGTGATTTGCGTGTCAATGCCAATATCGTTGATTACATGAACGGATACGGTGATCCGCGTATGTCTAAATACTTCAACCATTCAACATTCACTGGTCACACTCAGGAATATGTAGGCATGCGCTCCGGAGAAGATGGTTTTGCCAAAAGTGACGTTGCAGGTTATTCCATACCGGCCATCACAGGAACTTCAAAGCTATTGGTATTCTGCGCTGCTGAAACAGCATTCCTCCGTGCGGAAGGCAAACTGAAGAACTGGTCTGTCGGCAATAAATCGGCTAAAGAGTACTATGAAGAAGGAATCAAACTCTCCATGGAACAGTACGGCACAACAATGCCTGACAATTATCTGACAAATACCGAAAAACCGACAGTATCACATAATAATGATCCCAGAGGCCATGCATATACCATCTCCAACACCGTTGCCGTTGCATGGAATGACAACAATGAAGAAGAAAATCTTCAGCGTATCATTACTCAGAAATGGATAGCCAACTATCCGTTGGGACTAGAAGCATGGGCTGAATATCGCCGTACCGGTTATCCGGAACTCTATCCTTGCATCGACAATCTGTCTCCATCAGGAGTAGACAGCAAGCGTGGTATGCGTCGTCTGAGATTCCCTTACACGGAAGTACAGAACAACCATTCCAATTATCAGCAAGGTGTTTCGTATCTGAAAAATGGTGGTCCGGATAATGAAGCCACAGATTTGTCGTGGGGAAAAACTAATTAATATAACCTCCTAACTAGAATTAATATGAAAAAGAATTATTTACTATATTTTTTATTGTTAGCGTTGAGCACCCCAATATGGGTGAGCTGTAATGACTGGACAGAATCAGAAGCAAAAGATTACTTCGAAGGTCCTTCAGAAGAATACTATGCAGCCCTGCGCGCATATAAAAAGTCTGATCATCCCAAAGCTTTCGGATGGTTCGGCAACTGGACAGGCGAAGGCGCTTCATTAGTAAACAGCATGGCAGGAATCCCGGATAGCGTGGATGTCGTTTCCATCTGGGGGAATTGGTCGAATATTACAGAAGCGCAAAAGAAGGATCTCAAGTTCTGTCAAGAAGTAAAAGGAACTCGCTTCACCATGTGCTTTATCATCACTTCGGTAGGTACACAGATCACTCCACAACATATATATGACAATTGGGAGTCAATGGGATTCGCAAGCCAACAGGAAGCTGTTAATGATTTCTGGGGCTGGCCTTCGGACGAGTCTGATAAAGAAGCCGTCGAAGCATCTATCCGCAAATATGCAAATGCTATCGCTGATACGATCAACAAATACGGCTATGACGGATTCGATATCGACTACGAACCAAACTATGGTAATAAAGGTAACATTGTGGACGACGATGACAGAATGTTCATATTCGTAGACGAACTTGGCAAACACTTCGGTCCTAAATCGGGAACCGGCAAGTTATTGATCATTGACGGCGAACCGCAAAGTATAAAGAACAGACCCGATGTAGGCCCTTACTTTGATTACTTTATCATTCAGGCCTATAAACCCGGTAATGACAACAATCTGGACAAACGTCTGATAGACGGTGGTGTAGCAGGTCCGGGACTCGTTCAGACTTACGGTAGCGTAATGTCCGAAGAGCAAATCACAAAGATGACCATCATGACCGAAAACTTTGAGGCTGTAGATGCTGCTATGGATGGCGGATATCCTTATACCGACCGTTATGGCAACAGCATGAAATCTTTGGAAGGAATGGCACGCTGGCAACCGAAAAATGGTTTCCGTAAAGGCGGAGTAGGAAGCTATCATATGGAAGCAGAGTATCCGACAAATCCGGAATACAAGAATCTACGCAAAGCTATCCAGATTATGAATCCTTCTACCAAACCGTTAATTAAATATTAATTCACTATGAAACAGATTAAAAACATAAGAAACTTCTTGTTGATATCGCTTATCGCAGGCGGTACATGGATCGGCTGTGACGATGCGAATTATAGTACATTGGACACGCACGTCTTCTTCGAAGAAGCTTTAACTGCAACAAGCACCAAAGTGACTGTTATGGGCAGCGGTGAAACCAATGTCACACTGAACGCGCATATCAGCAATACACAACAGAAAGACAACAGCTATAGTCTGGCAATAGATCAGGCTGCTCTTGACGCATACAACAAGGCTAATGGTACAAACTACATCGCATTGCCGGAAACCCATTACACCCTTCCGGACAATATTACGATTAAGGCAGGTGCTTATAATGCAGATCCTATTTCCATACATATCAAAGCATTCTCCGAGGAAATGAATGCATCCGGTGAATCATATGCTTTACCCGTACGCCTGGTAGCCAAACAAGGTAGTATTGATGTAATGCCTGTTACCGGCAGCTTGGTGGTTCTTGCCAATAGTATCATGGAATTTTCCGCCCCGCAATTTGTCGGAAGTACAGAACTCGTAGCCAAGAAATTCTCTGAAGCTCCTGAAACCTACAACGAGTTTACTGTCGAAGTTCGTTTCCAGGTAAGCAATACTGCCAATCGTAACCGTGCAGTATTCAGCACATCCGGCAGCGACGGCAAGAGCTTGTTATTGCGTTTCGAAGATCCGCAAAGCGACAATAGTGACCACAAAGCTCACTCATTAGTTCAGATTCAGACTCATGAAACCTATCTGAATCCGACCTACTCTTTCGAACCTAATAAGTGGCAACATCTTGCTGTGACATACAACGGTTCTAAATATCGTATCTATATTAACGGTAAAGACGGAGGTTCAAAAGACGTTGCCGGCGGGCCTTGTATATTTGGTAATATGAGTTGGTTCAGTGGCGGTAGCTGGTGGAGCGGATGTAAAATCTTGGTAAGTGAAGCCCGTATCTGGTCTGTATGCCGGTCGGAAATTCAGATTCAGAACAACATGACTATCACAAGTCCAAAATCTCCGGGATTAGAAGCTATTGGAGATTCAATGAAGGTAAAGGTAATGTATTTGAAGATGCTACCGGTAAAGGGCATACTATTACCACAACAGTCACTCCTGTGTGGATAGATAAGATTCTGTCTACAGATGAAGCTACTCCATGGAAATAAAATGATGGTACAATTTTAATATAGTTACTATGAATAAAGTATTTCAATCAATAATCATTACACTCATGAGTGCAATGATCCCTTTCTTCTCATCTTGCAGCGATGATGATTCGGTCAACGAATGGGATATGAGCTATGTTTCTTTATTGCCGGCAGATTATTTGAGACCGACTCCTTCGTTTACACTAAAGCATGTGGAAGAAGAAGGTATTGAAGGCAGTGTTGAGTTTCAGTTTATGGCTACAACACAAAAAGCTGTTACCCAGGATATAAATGTACACTATAGTGTCACCTGTGATGGTATAGATGCAAACAAAATCAATCTGTCTGCCAAAAATCTGTTGATAAAAACTGGTTCTACAGCTTCAGAACCAATTACTTTGAGCATCACAGACTGGAAGTATCTGGAAAATACCAAAGAAGCGCTTGAGTATACTCTGAAAATAAAAATCGCAGATATCGAATCAACATCGGCGGAAGTTACTAATGCAGCATACTATCAGGAAATAGTTCTGAAAATCTCTAAAACCGCAGAAAAGAAAAAGGAAAGTGTGCTACTGACCAACGTCAAAGACTGGATATTCACCTTTATGACCGGAGTAGAAAATTCGGCATCAAACTCTGTCGCAGGAACAGGAACGAATGACGTTGCTACAAATGGAGTACCTTTCTGGTTGACAGTTGACTTCAAAGAAGTTAAAAACGTCACAGGCGTTCAAACAACCCATTGGGGAGCCGGATATGCTCCTTCAAAAGTGGAAATATTCTCTTCGGAGAATGGAGATGACTGGGTATCCATCGGACAATGGGATACTAAAGGAAGAACTCAGACTATCACATTCGACGAGCGGGTTAAGACACGTTACCTGAAGTATCAGATGATTACTGTTCCCAGCCGCGTAGATATCACAAGGTTCTATATTTATGCATGGTAATAAGCGTATGGAATAAGTTTTCCATCAATTAAATATCGGACAAGAGCAGACTTACAAGAAAAATGTATAAGTTTGCTCTTGTTTTTATATAGAGCTACAATCCACCTTTAGCAAACATAAATTAGATAAAATGAAAAAACATCATCTATTAGGAGTCATTCTTTTATGCAGTGGACTATTTTCCTGTTCTTCAGGAGTTATTCAGCAGGCAAACTACGAAGTTATTCCTCTGCCTCAGGAAATCAAAATTACGACCGGAAGCTTTGTACTAAATGACCGTACTTCCATCGTCTATCCGAAAGATAACAAAGAAATGCAGCAAAATGCAAATCTGTTGGCGAAATACATTCATCAGATGTCCGGCAAAAAGCTGAAAGTCATTGACGAGCCAGTCACTTCAAACGCAATAATCTTAGCAACAGGTCTGAATGCAGACAATGCCGAAGCATATCAACTAAAAGTAACCCAAGACAACGTAACCATCACAGGTACTTCAGAAGCAGGAACTTTTTATGGCATACAGACTTTACGGAAGTCACTCCCAATTACAAACAAAGGAGACATAAGCCTTCCTGCTGCCGAAATTAACGACTATCCACGTTTCTCCTATCGCGGAGTACATTTAGATGTTTCACGCCATTTCTTCCCGGCCGACTCTGTCAAACGCTTTATTGATATGATGGCTTTACACAATATCAACCGTCTTCACTGGCATCTGACCGATGATCAGGGATGGAGAATTGAAATCAAAAAACGTCCGGAGTTGACCACTATCGGTTCCAAACGCTCGGAGACAGTCATCGGACATAATTCTGGAGAATATGACGGCATTCCCTATAGCGGTTTTTACACACAGGATGAAGCTAGGGAGATTGTAAAACATGCACAGGAACGCCATATCACAGTAATACCGGAAATTGACCTTCCGGGACATATGCAGGCTGCGCTTGCTGCTTACCCCGAATTGGGTTGCACGGGCGGCCCCTATGAAGTATGGAAAATGTGGGGAGTATCAGAAGATGTGCTCTGTGTCGGAAATGACAAGACACTGACATTTATAGAAGATGTCCTGAATGAAATTATAGATATTTTCCCATCCGAATATATTCATGTCGGCGGTGATGAATGCCCGAAGGTACGTTGGGAGAAATGCCCGAAATGTCAGGCACGTATCAAGGAACTGGGACTAAAAGCCGATAAAGATCACACAGCCGAACAAAGACTTCAGAGTTATATCATTAATTATGCTGAACAGTTTCTTAACGGCAAAGGACGTCAGATCATTGGCTGGGAAGAAATACTGGAAGGAGGACTGGCACCCAATGCCACTGTCATGTCATGGAGAGGCATAGAAGGAGGAATTGAAGCAGTGAAGCATAAACATGACGCAATCATGACACCCAGTTCATTCCTGTACTTCGATTACTATCAGACCATGGATACAGACAATGAACCGCCTGCTATCGGAGGGTATGTACCTTTAGAAAAGGTATATAGCTACGAACCGGTTCCTCAGATACTCACTCCCGAAGAAGCTAAGCATATCGTAGGCATACAAGCCAACTTATGGACGGAATATATCCCTACTTATAGTCAGGTAGAATATATGGAACTCCCCCGTATGGCCGCATTATCAGAAGTACAGTGGACTATGCCGGAGAAAAAAGAATATGCGGATTTCCTGAAACGATTGCCCGGACTGATCGCTGTCTATGACATCAATCAATATAACTATGCCAAACATATCTTCCAGGTAAAGTCCCAATATATCCCTGATACCGAAGCCAACGTATTGAATGTTGTCTTATCTACTATTGATAATACTCCGGTCTACTATACATTTGATGGCAGTGAACCTACAGCCAGTTCCAATATATACACGGACACACTGAAAATCGGCCAAAGCTGCACACTGAAAGCAATCACTATCCGTCCCAACGGCAGTAGTGCAGTGTTGAAAGAGGATATCAAATTCAACAAAGCCACCATGCAGCCGATCACCATGCAGCAGCCCATTAATGAAAAGTATAAATTCGAAGGAAAGAATACACTCATTGACGGACTGGCAGGAAGCAGAAATTACCGTACCGGACGATGGATTGCCTTCTATCAGAACGACCTTGAAGCAGTGATTGACCTGCAACAGGAGATTCCGATAAGCAAAGCATGGGTACGCACCTACGTAGAAATAGGAGAAGAAATTCTTGATTTACGCGAACTTTCCGTAGCCGTATCAAACGATGGAAAAGAGTACAAAGAAGTAAAATCCGAAGTTTACCCCGCCGTCAGTAAGGAAGATAAGAATGGCATCTATACCCATGAACTTTCTTTCGATACAGTGCAGGCACGTTATGTGAAAATAACAGCCCGTCCGGAATATAACATACCGGCATGGCATTGGGGTAAAGGAAGACCGGCATTTATATTCGTAGATGAAATAGGGCTGGAATAAAACTTAAAAAGGTATGTCGCCCAACGACATACCTTTTTTTAACATTCTCTTTATCCTCTTTATTTTTTAGACAATCGAATAATCCGTCCTTCCTTCTTATAGCTGAAGTGATTTGTATGCATCAATACATTCAATATTTCGTCCGGAAGATTATCAGTAGAGAATTCACCGGTAAACCGTTCGGTCTTCAGACTTTCGTCATCATACACAAACTTCAAGTCATATAGTTTCTCCATAATATTTGTAATCTCCAGCAATGAATGTTGCTTGAATTTCAGTTTTCCGTTAATCCACAGAAGAACTTCGGTCGGCTCGGCATATTCTATTAATTCAGCCTGATAGGTCGTTGTATTAATGTTCAACGTTTGTCCCGGTTTCAGCAGATAGCCATTATTGACGGTTCGTGGAGATTCCATTCGTACAGAACCTTGCAACAGAGTGGTCACTACCCTGTCCTCTTCTTCACGTGCCCGTACATTAAACTTTGTACCCAATACACAAGTCTTAATATGCTTCGTATTTACAATGAATGGAGCATGCTTGTCACGAGCCACTTCAAAGTAAGCCTCGCCCGACAAATCAATCTGACGATCCGTACTCCAGAAAGAGTTACGGTAAATAAGCTTCGTAGATGCATTCAGCCAAACCTTACTACCGTCCGGAAGCACTGTTTGCGCTCTCTGTCCACCGGTAGTCATCACTGTATAATCAGAAATTTTATTGGAAAGCAATCCCCACGCAATTCCGCCTGCGAAAACAAGACCTGCCAGAAAAGCGGCTGTCGCGGACGCATAACGTCCCCATCGAACCGATATACTTCTTCGCTTGGCTTTTTTCTCCTTTTCACGTACGAGCGACTTAAACTTCGTCAGTGACGCTTCTGTGTCTACAGCATCCATCACTGCCATACGGTCGCCTACAAAAAGGGTATAATATAGCTGCTCTAGTATTTGTCGGTTTTCCGGTGCTTCTTCACACCATAGTTCTACCTGCTGACATTCTTCGTCATTGCATCCTCCCCTCAGGTAGTTCATCAAGATAGATTCATCCATGTTCAATCATCCTTTTACTATAAAAAAATATAATACCTCTGTTATTAATACAGTTGGCAGCGCAAATATACTAAACTAAAAAAGAAAAAAATATTTTCTCCCGTTTTATTTCGTTTCTTTCATTGCTTTCATTATTTTTGCTCTGCATAAAAAATAATGAAGAATGCAACAACCTCCTATATACCTAGATATTAACAATAATAAATCTATCATCAATGCCTTGAAAGCAGGCGAAGAATATGTATTCGACGCTGTCTACAGGTATTATTTCCGTAGATTGTGCGCCTTTTGTTCGCAATATGTCAGCGAGCAGGAGGAGATTGAGGAGATTGTACAGGACACGATGATGTGGTTATGGGAAAACCGCTGTAGTCTTATGGAAGAGCTTACATTGAAAACGCTTCTCTTTACTATTGTCAAAAACAAAGCTCTGAACCGTATTTCCCATTTCGAGATCAGACGAAAAGTACATCAGGAGATTACAGAAAAATTCGAGAAAGAATTCGACAATCCTGACTTTTATCTGGAAAATGAGTTGTTCCGCCTTTATGAGAATGCTCTGAAACAGCTTCCCAAAGATTATCGGGAAGCATACGAAATGAATCGTAATCACCGGATGACCCATAAAGAAATTGCAGAAAAGCTGAACGTCTCTCCCCAAACCGTTAACTATCGTATCGGACAGGCTTTAAAGCTATTACGCATTGCCCTAAAAGACTATTTGCCTTTATTTATTCTTTATTTCGGGCTTGACATATTCAAACAATCATGAAACAATTCATATCAAAAGCATGAGTGAACTCCTAGTCTATAAAGCCTCGGCAGGTTCAGGCAAAACCTTTACCCTTGCAGTGGAATACATAAAGTTGCTGATACTGAATCCACGTGCCTACCGGCAGATTCTCGCTGTTACCTTTACCAATAAGGCAACAGCAGAAATGAAAGAACGTATTCTCAGTCAGCTATACGGCATTCAGATCGGTGACAAAGATTCCGAGGCCTACCTGAACCGCATCAAAGAAGAAACAAAGAGGACAGAACAGGAAATACGGGAAGCCGCAGGAATCGCCCTCGGATATATGCTGCACGACTACAGTCGTTTCCGTGTAGAAACCATCGATTCTTTTTTCCAGTCCGTCATGCGCAATCTGGCTCGTGAGCTGGAACTCAGTCCGAATCTGAATATCGAACTGAACAATGCGGAAGTACTCAGTGATGCGGTGGACAGCATGATTGAGAAACTGGGTCCCACCTCTCCTGTCCTCGCATGGCTGTTAGACTACATCAACGAACGAATAGCTGATGACAAACGCTGGAATGTATCGGATGAAGTCAAAAATTTCGGGCGCAACATCTTCGACGAAGGATATATAGAAAAAGGTGAAGGTCTCCGCCAGCGCCTCCGCAATCCGGATACCATCAAAGAATACCGCAAGCAGCTGAAAGCATTGGAAACAGAAATCCTGGAGCAAATGAAAGGATTCTATGACCAGTTTGAAGGAGAACTGGAAGGACACGCCCTTACCGCAGATGAACTAAAAAACGGTTCACGAGGAATCGGCAGCTATTTCCGTAAGCTGAACAATGGCATTCTAAGTAATGACATCCGCAATGCCACTGTAGAGAAATGCCTGGAAGATGCCAAACACTGGGCTACCAAAACATCTCCACGGTTTGCCGATATTATTGATCTTGCGAAATCCGGCCTGATGCAGATACTGGAGGATGCGGAGAAGCTGCGTTCTAAAAACAATCTCCTGCTAAATAGTTGCCGGCTCTCCCTGCAGCATCTCAACAAAGTACAGCTTCTCGCCAATATCGACGAAGAAGTACGACAGTTGAACCATGACAACAACCGGTTCCTTTTATCAGATACCAATGCCCTGCTCCATCAACTGGTTAAGGACGGAGATTCCTCTTTCGTGTTCGAAAAGATAGGAACCAACATCCGCAATGTCATGATCGATGAGTTTCAAGACACCAGCCGGATGCAATGGGAAAATTTCAAACTGCTCCTGCTCGAAGGGCTTTCACAAGGAGCAGACAGCCTGATAGTAGGAGACGTCAAACAGTCCATCTACCGCTGGCGAAACGGTGACTGGGGAATCCTTAACGGTCTGAACGACCGCATCGAGCATTTCCCCATCAAGGTAAAGACCTTAGCCACCAACCGGAGAAGTGAGACCAATGTCATCCGGTTCAACAACCAGATATTCACTGCTGCCGTAAATTACCTGAACGAAGTCTACAAAAAACAGTTGGGCAAAGATTGCGATGATCTTCAGAAAGCCTATGCCGATGTGGTACAGGAATCTCCGCGAAGTGTACAGAAAGGATATGTAAAAGCCACTTTTCTGGAACCGGACGAAGCGCACGACTATACAGACCAGACACTGATAAGTCTCGGTGAAGAAGTGGAACATCTGCTTTCTTCCGGTGTACGGCTGAATGACATAGCTATCCTTGTACGCAAGAACAAAAGCATTCCCCGTATCGCGGACTACTTCGACAAAGAGTTACATTATAAAATTGTATCAGACGAAGCCTTCCGCCTCGATGCCTCTCTTGCCATCTGCATGATGATAGATGCACTGCGATTTCTATCCGACGAGAGCAATAAAATTGCACGGGCCCAACTGGCAATAGCCTATCAGAACGAAGTTCTGCAAAAGAATCTGGACTGGAACACCCTTCTGCTCCTTCCGATAGAAAACTATCTGCCGCCCGCATTTCTTGAAAAGCAGAAAGAACTCCGTCTTATGCCTCTCTACGAATTGCTGGAAGAACTATTCAGCATCTTCGAAATGAGTCACATTGAAGAACAGGATGCCTATCTGTTTGCCTTCTTCGATGCCGTAACGGATTATTTGCAAAGTAACTCCTCGGAGCTCGACGGTTTTATCCGCTACTGGGATGAGACGCTGTGCAGCAAAACCATTCCCAGCGGTGAAGTGGAAGGTATCCGAATCTTCTCCATCCACAAATCCAAAGGATTGGAATTTCATACAGTACTCCTTCCCTTCTGCGACTGGAAACTGGAGAATGAAACGAATAACCAACTGGTATGGTGTGCCCCTCAGGAAGCTCCGTTCAATGCCATGGATATCCTTCCCATCAATTACTCGACACAAATGGCCGAATCCATCTATGGGAACGATTATCTGCTGGAACGTCTTCAACTGTGGGTGGACAATCTCAACCTGCTTTATGTAGCCTTCACCCGTGCCGGAAAGAATCTGATCATCTGGAGCAAGAAAGGACAAAAAGGAACCATGTCCGAACTGTTGGCCAATACACTGCCTGTAGTTGCCCTCAAAGAAGGCCTCGACTGGGAGGAGGACTGCTATGAGCAAGGAGAACTCTGTCCTTCGGAAGAAGAAAAAGCAAAAACTTCGACCAATAAACTGACTCAGAAGCCGGATAAGTTGCCTGTCCACATGGAGTCCATGCGTCATGAGATTGAATTCCGTCAATCCAACCGCTCCGCCGATTTCATTCAGGGAATCGAGGAAGAAGAATCGGATGACCGTTTCATTCATCGCGGACGTATGCTGCACACGCTATTTTCTGCCATAGAAACAGCAGAAGATATTGATCCGGCTATTGAGCGCCTCATTTTCGAAGGGGTCATCGCCAGCAGCGAAAAGGCCGAAGAAATACGGGAAGTAGCCCGAAAAGCATTCTCCTCCCCGGAGATTCAGAACTGGTATTCGGGTGAATGGACTCTGTTTAACGAATGTGCCATCATTTACAAAGAAAAAGGGGTGTTGCAAACCCGACGTCCCGACCGTGTAATGATGAAAGACGGTCAAGTAGTTGTAGTTGACTTCAAATTCGGTAAAGAGAACCTCCAATATAACAAACAGGTAAAAGGATATATGCAACTGCTTACTAAGATGGGATATAAAAATATCACCGGCTACCTGTGGTACGTAGATGAAGAGCTAATTGTAAAAGTGAAATAATGAAAGCCGCACCGCTCATAGGAATTAGCCGCCATCGGCTCAGTACTGATGGAGAGGGAGTCACTACTCTGGTGGCTTTCCATGGTTGCCCGCTGCGCTGCAAATATTGCCTCAATCCGCAATCTCTGCACTCAGAAGGTATATGGAAGAACTATGACTGCGAGCAGCTTTATGAGGAAGTCCGACAGGATGAATTATACTTTCTAGCCACTAACGGAGGCATTACATTCGGAGGCGGAGAACCTTGTTTACAGAGCGATTTCATTTATGAATTCCGTCAACTCTGTGGACAGGAATGGCAGCTTTCCGTAGAAACGTCACTCAATGTAACGCAAGAGAATATAGAGAAACTAGTACCTGTTGTCGATTCTTATATCATCGATATCAAAGACATTAATAATACCATATACCAGAAGTACACCGGAAAAAATAATGAAAAAGTCCTGCATAATCTTCAATATTTGATTGAGCACGGAAAAAACGAACAAATCATTGTCCGTACCCCCGTCATTCCCGCATACAATACAGAGAACGACGTCGATAATAGCATCCGTTTACTGAAAGAAATGGGAATCATCCAATTCGATCGGTTTACTTATAAAACACCTAACAATTGTCAGCCATGAAACGAGGAAAACAAACCTGCAAGATATTAAAGGATATCCGCAGACAAATAGCAGAAGCTAATGATATTGAGTTCATTACTTCCGAGTGTCAATATCAGGGTGATTGTCTAGGCACTTGTCCCAAGTGCGAAGCCGAAGTACGTTATCTAGAACAACAGCTGGAACGTAAACGGATGGCTGGAAAAGCCATAACTATATTGGGGATATCTGCCGGACTGGTAGCAATGGCACCGATGACTTCATGTAGTAGTTCTCCTAATAAAGGAACTAACCAGGAAACTATCAGTGACTCTACCAATGCTAGTGTAATGTTTGGAGAAATATGCCCGACTCCTGTAGAAGATACTATACCTATGGTAGAGAAAGATACAGTAAACAAACAAGAATTACCTGAACTACCCCAAGAGATGGGATTAATTGAGATTACTCCTATATCAGGCGATATAATAACGGTAAAAGACTCGCTTTCTGAAAAAGATTCGCTTACCGATGTATTAGAAGTGGCTGCTGTCATGCCTGAATTTCCGGGAGGAGCACGAGAACTAATGAAATTCATTAGTGCAAACATAAGATACCCCTCAATGTCCCAGGGAGGTGTATGTCAAGGCCGCGCCATTGTACAATTTATCGTAGATAAAGAAGGAAATATAGTTCAACCCAAAGTTGTACGTGGTGTAGATCCTTATCTGGATAAAGAAGCATTACGTGTCGTCGGTCTTATGCCTAAATGGGAACCGGGAGAACTGGATGACGGAACGAAAGTAGCCGTCCGCTTTACGATTCCTGTAATGTTCAGGCTGCAATAAACAAATATCTAAGATAGAAAAAACTTATAATTGATATGCAATCATTTCTCCAACTAGTCGCTCACGATTTATATGCCAAGATAGGAAACGATCTGTCTCGTACAGTACTCGTCTTCCCTAACAAGCGTGCCAACTTATTCTTCAACGAACATCTGGCAGGAGAATCCGACCAACCGATCTGGTCTCCTGCCGCAATGAGTATCAGCGACCTGTTCAGGAAGTTATCTGTACAGAAAGCGGGTGACCCTATCCGGTTGGTCTGCGAACTATATAAAGTATTCCGTGAAGAAACAGAAAGCCAGGAAACACTGGACGACTTCTATTTTTGGGGCGAGCTGCTGATCAGCGATTTCGACGATGTAGATAAAAACCTGGTAGATGCGGATAAGCTCTTCAGTAACTTGCAGGACCTGAAGAATCTGATGGACGATTATGAATTCCTTGATAAAGAGCAGGAAGAAGCGATTCAACAGTTCTTCCAAAACTTCTCTATCGAGCGTCGTACCGTACTCAAAGAGAAGTTTATCTCCCTTTGGGACAAACTGGGTACTATCTACCACCGCTACCGTGAGAACTTAGCGGAACTCGGAATAGCCTATGAAGGAATGCTATATCGCAATGTAATCGAGCAACTCGATACCACCCGACTGAAATACGACAAATACATCTTTGTCGGCTTCAACGTGCTCAACAAAGTAGAGACCAAGTTCTTTCAGCTATTACAAGATGCGGATAAAGCCATGTTCTACTGGGATTACGATCTCTTTTATACCAAGCAAATAGTCAAACACGAAGCCGGAGAATTCATCAACCGTAATCTGAAACGATTCCCGAATGAATTGCCCGAAAGTTGTTTCGACACTCTGCGGAAGCCGAAGAACATACGCTATATCTCCGCTTCTACCGAGAACGCGCAAGCCCGCTTTCTTCCGGAATGGGTACAAAGTACTCTTTCCACTGCCAACGAAGAAAAAGAGAACGCCGTAGTCCTCTGCAACGAAGCCCTGCTGCTTCCCGTACTCCACTCCATCCCGCAAGAAGTGAAGAACGTCAACATCACGATGGGTTTCCCGCTTGCACAAACTCCGGTATACAGCTTTATTAATGCCGCTATGGAATTACAAACGAACGGCTACCGTACCGCTACCGGACGTTTCACCTACGAAACCGTATCCGCTATACTGAAGCACCCATATACCCGTCAGCTATCCATCAACGCTGAACCTCTGGAACGGGAACTGACCAAGACTAACCGCTTCTACCCGCTCCCTTCAGAACTGAAAATGGATGATTTCCTAATCAAACTTTTCACTCCCCGAAGCGGCATCAAGGAGCTATGCGACTACCTGACCGAATTAATCAAAGACATCTCCCTTCTCTATCGGGAAGAAAGCGAGTACAACGATATCTTCAACCAACTTTACCGGGAATCCCTCTTCAAGAGCTATACCACCATCAACCGTCTCTATAGCCTGATAGAAACCGGAGAGCTGAATGTACGCACCGACACACTAAGACGCCTGGTCAGCAAAGTGCTGACCGCCTCCAACATTCCTTTCCATGGTGAACCTGCCATTGGTATGCAAGTCATGGGAGTACTGGAAACCCGTAACCTTGACTTTCGCAATATCATCCTTCTCTCTCTCAACGAAGGACAATTGCCTAAATCAGGAGGTGATTCTTCCTTTATTCCCTATAACCTCCGGAAAGCTTTCGGTATGACCACCATCGAACACAAAAATGCGGTCTATGCCTATTATTTCTACCGACTGATACAACGGGCGGAAAACATCACCTTGCTTTACAACACTTCTTCCAATGGGCTGAACCGTGGAGAAGAATCCCGTTTCATGTTACAATTGCTTGTAGAAGGGCCTCACAAGATTACCCGCGAATATCTTGAAGCCGGACAATCTCCTCAAGGTACAACAGATATCAGCATAGAGAAAACTCCGGAAGTATTCGAACGACTTCGCTGCTCTTATGACTGTTCGAATCCCCAATCGTATATACTTTCTCCTTCAGCCCTCAACGCCTATCTCGATTGCCGGCTGAAATTCTATTACCGTTATGTAGCCAGACTAAAAGCACCGGACGAAGTCAGTGCGGAAATCGACTCCGCATTGTTCGGAACCATCTTCCACCTCTCCGCCCAATTAGCTTATACAGACCTGACCGCTAACAGGAAAATAATACAAAAAGAAGAGTTGGAACGCTTGCTGCGCAACGAAGTCAAACTACAAAACTATGTTGACCTCGCTTTCAAGCAAGAGCTTTTCAAGGTTCCGGCAGACGAAAAGCCCGAATATAATGGCGTACAACTCATCAACTCCAAAGTAATCGTCTCCTATCTGAAACAACTGCTGAGGAATGACCTGCAATACGCCCCCTTCGAAATGGTCGCCATGGAAAAACCTGTTGCCGAAAAGATAACGATTCAGACCGGACAAGGTCCGATCACCCTCCGATTGGGAGGAACCATCGACCGTATGGATGCCAAAGACACCACCCTGCGCATCGTAGACTATAAAACCGGAGGAAGTCCCAAGACACCTGCCAACATCGAGCAACTGTTTACTCCGTCAGAAACGCGCCCCAACTATATCTTCCAGACTTTCCTGTATGCTGCCATTATGAGCCGGCAGCAGTCTCTGAAAGTAGCTCCTTCTCTTCTCTACATCCATCGGGCAGCCTCTGAAAGCTATTCGCCCGTCATTGAAATGGGAGAGCCACGCCAACCGAAGATTCCGGTCAACAACTTTGCCTTTTTTGAAGATGAATTCCGAGAACGTCTGCAAAGACTATTAAAAGAAATATTCGATGAGAATGAGCCTTTCACACAGACAGAAGATACAAAGAAATGTGCTTATTGTGATTTTAAAGCCATTTGTAAACGATAAAATGCTGAAAGAATAATTTATAACTATCAAACAAAACCTGTCCTGTTATTCTGAGCTGTCACTACTTCTCTAAAGTAATGTGCTTAGAAAACAGGACAGGTTTTTATCTTATATCGAACTTATATTAGCTTTCCAACAACGGAATCGAGAAACTGAACGTAGAACCTTCTCCTTTCTTCGAAGTGAACCAGAGCTCACCTCCGTTCTTAGTAACAAAGTCCTTACAGAGCAACAGTCCGAGTCCTGAACCTTCTTCATTATTTGTACCGAAAGTACTGAAATGCGTATCGGTATGCAACAATTTCTTCTGATTTTCTTCATCAATACCACACCCGCTATCCTTCACGCTAACTATCGCCATGCTATCTTCTTCTCTCAGTGATACCAAGACTTCCGATCCCTCGTTACTGAACTTGATTGCATTACTTATCAAGTTACGGATAACCGTCTTAATCATATCAATATCCGCACGTACTTCCATACGATCTTCAGGTATTTCCACAGCAATGTGGATATTCTTCAGCCCGGCTACCATTGTAAAGATCTCGCTCACTCCTTCCACTACTTCTACCATATCGATATTCTGGTAAACAACTTTCAGCTTACCAATCTGACTCTTCGTCCACTTCAATAAGTTGTCGAGTAAGGAAAATACATCCTCTGTTGTCTGATTGGCCATTGTCAGCAGTTCATACATTTCAGAGCCGATAGTTTCACTCGGTAAGTTCAGAATCAGCATATTGAGCACCATCTTAATAGAGCCCATAGGCGAACGCAGGTCGTGTGCAATCACAGAGTAGAGTTTATCACGTCCTATGATAGTCTTGCGCAACTCTTCTGTTTGTGCTATGATAATTCGTTTGGCTGCCACCAACGAGATCTGATGCGTTACACGAATAATCAGTTCCTCTTTATTAAACGGTTTGGAAATAAAATCGTTACCGCCCACCTGAAATCCTTTCACGATATCCGCCGTACTATTCAAAGCAGTAAGAAAGATCACTGGAATTTCGCTCATTTCTTCATCGGCCTTCATTTGCTGGGCTACTTCGAAACCGCTGATATCCGGCATCATCACATCCAGCAACACAAGATCAGGTTTTTCTTTCTTCACCTGCTCCAAAGCCTGAGTTCCATTGCCTGCTGTTACAATATTGAACTTCTCATTGGTCAGAAGCACCTTCAGCAGAAGGACATTTGAAATTACGTCGTCCACAATAAGGACCTTATATTCGGAAGGATTAATTTCCACATTCATATCATTCTATTTTTTATGTTACATCAGACATTTTTAAAATACTCAATCATACGCTTCAGCCCATCTTCCAGCTCGACGGTAGGCTGCCATCCCAGTTTCTCTTTTGCCAGTTTTATATCCGGCTGACGCTGTTTCGGATCATCGGTCGGCAGAGGTTTAAAAACTATCTTCGAAGTAGAGCCAGTCATCCGGATCACTCTTTCCGCCAATTCAAGAACCGGAAACTCATTCGGATTTCCAATATTTATCGGACCCGTAAAGTCATCCTCCGTATCCATCATCCGCACCATTCCTTCTATCAGGTCATCGATATACTGAAAACTGCGTGTCTGTTTCCCATCACCATATATCGTGATATCTTCATTATTCAGCGCCTGTATGATAAAGTTTGAGACCACACGACCATCATTAGGAAGCATTCTCGGACCATAAGTATTAAAGATACGAATGATCTTGATGCGAGTCTGATTCTGGCGGTAGTAATCCATAAACAAGGTTTCAGCACATCTCTTTCCTTCATCATAACATGAGCGATAACCTACCGGATTCACATTTCCCCAATAGCTTTCCGGCTGAGGATGAATAATTGGATCACCATACACTTCGCTAGTGGAGGCTTGCAGTATTTTGGCATCCAGTCTCATCGCCAGTCCGAGCATATTGATAGCCCCCATCACAGATGTTTTGGCAGTTTGAATCGGATCATGTTGGTAATGAATGGGTGACGCCGGACAAGCCAGATTGTAAATTTCATCCACTTCGGCAGAATAAGGATAAGTAACGTCGTGTCTTACAACTTCAAAATGATGGTTTCCCATCAAATGCTTTATATTGTCCTTAGAACCTGTAAAGAAGTTATCCAAACATATAACGTCGTGTCCCTCATTTACAAGTCGAGTACAAAGATGCGAGCCTATAAATCCAGCCCCGCCACTTACCAATATTCTTTTCATCTTCTAATTTTAACTATTGTTTTTCAGAGAAGAGAACTTCCCCGTCTTGTTTATAGAGGCAAATGTAAACGATTTGCTCATAATATACAATTTTAAAGGTGGATATTTTTTAAGAAAAGCAAAAATAAAATAGTTTCAGTTTCCGAAACAACTTTCCTGTGTCAAGTGTTATTAATAGAAACAAACCACTAATTCAATAGGATTATGATAATGAATGAACTTAATACAAACCTGATAGAAGCGGCCAAAGAAAAGTTCCCTGCAAAAGGACAATTGGCAAATATATTAATGGATACCCTTTATATGGGCAAGGAAGCTATCTACCGGAGGCTGCGTGGCGAAGTCCCCTTTACATTTCAGGAAGCAGCCATTATTTCAAAAGAACTGGGGATATCCCTGGACAGAATTGCCGGAGTTAGCTTCAGTAACAATGCAATGTTCGATATCAATGTAGTAGATCATGGCAACCCCTTCGAAACTTACTATGATTTCCTCAACAAGCACGTCAAGTTATTCCATACGCTGCGGGAAGATCCGAATGCCTCATTAGGTACAGCATCCAATGTAATTCCGCAGACACTATATCTGAAGCACGAACTTCTGGCCAAGTTCCGTTTCTTCAAGTGGATGTATCAGAATGAACATATTAAGTGCAAACATTTCGAAGAACTGGAGATTCCTCAAAAGATAATCAATGTCCAGCAAGATTTTGCGAAACTTTCGCATCATATTCATTCTACCGATTACATTTGGGACAGCATGGTTTTTCTTCATCTTATCAATGATATACAGTATTTTTCCGACATACATCTCATTTCAGACGAAATGAAGCAAAATCTGAAAGAAGAATTGCTGATACTTACAGATGAGTTGGAAAGGCTTGCTATAAAAGGAAAGACAGACTTTGGTAATGATGTGCATATTTATGTGTCACAAATCAACTTCGAGGCGACTTACAGTTATCTCGAGACAAGTACACTACAACTTAGTCTGATACGTGTTTATTCCATTAATTCACTCACTACACAGGACGTTCAGATGTTTCAAAGTCTGAAAGAATGGATTCAGTCATTAAAGAAATTCTCTACACTCATCTCAGAAAGTGGTGAGATGCAACGCATCCAATTCTTTAATCAACAGCGCGAAATCATTGATGCTCTATAGAGTTCTTCCTAATTTCGATAATCGAAACTAACTGAATTTTATAATTCCAAATCATGAAAGTAGACAAGCTTATTGCCTACTTTTTTCCATTATACGTTCTTTTTCTATCTCTATTCTATCAAATGAGAAAAAGCTCTTACTCTTCAGAACTGTTTTCCCACACAAAACTCTCGTTTACATGCCGTAATTTTGCATAGAATGTATCACATAAAGTATTAACGTATATAAAAGAGAACAAACAATGAAAAATGGTATTGTAAACGAGTTGATTACTGCAATGAAAGAACGGATCCCCAAAGGACAAAATCTTGCCAATTCTCTGGCAGACATTTTGTATATGGGTAAAGAAGCCGTCTATCGCAGACTACGGGGTGAAGTAGCTTTTACTATCGACGAAGTAGCCCTTCTGTCTAAAAAACTGGGGATTTCTATTGATCAGATTATAGGTAACCACCTTTCCAATAGAGTTACTTTTGATATGAACCTGCTGCATTCGCCCAACACTTTAGAAAGTTATTATGAGATTATCAGCCGTTATCAGCAGATATTCGATTATGTGAAAGGAGACGATACGACGGAAGTATATACAGCTTCCAATCTTCTTCCCTTCACACTTTATTCATCTTACGAATACATGTCTAAGTTCCGCCTTTGCCGATGGATTTATCAGAACGGGCAAATGAAAACACCGAACTCACTGGCAGAGATGCAGGTAGAAGACAGAATCGTGAAAGCACATAATAAGCTGAGTGAAAGTGTAAAGCAATGTCGGAAGACCTATTTTATCTGGGATAGCAACATCTTTCTTTCCTTTGTCAAAGAGATCAAGTATTTCGCAAGTCTGAATCTGATTACGGAAGACGACGTGGCACACCTGAAAGATGAACTCTACCAATTGCTTTCAGTCATGGAGACACTATCTGTTAAGGGAGAATTCAGTGAGGGGCGAAAAGTCTCTTTCTATCTCTCAAACATTGATTTCGAAGCGACTTACACCTACATAGAGAAACAAGACTACCAAGTCAGTTTGCTCCGGGTGTATTCCATCAATTCGATGGATTCGCAAAGTCCGCAAATCTGTCAGATACAGCGGAACTGGATTCAATCATTGAAACGACATTCCACACTAATTTCAGAAAGTGGAGAAGCCCAGCGTATCGAGTTCCTGCAAAAGCAACGTACAGTGATCGATACTCTCTAGTACAAACAGCCCGGACATTATCGACCGGGCTGTTCTCCCTTCAGGATATTACTATTTATCCTGTCCCACTAATAATAGTTCCCCACTATTCTTAGATCATCCTATTGATTCTCTTCCTGAATGCGATGCACCCATCCATTGACAACAATCTGTACAGCAAGCCATGATTCAGACAAGAAAAAGATTATATGATAGTTGCTCTGTCGATCCAGATATTCTTGTGTACTCAGATTTTTACCCTCCGCATTGGTCATAGCAAGATAATCAATCAGATTTATATCGAACACTCTCTTTCCGGATGCTTTTTCAGTAAGCACCAAACGAGTTTTCCGGTCTTCCATCAGTCTCATTGTATTCATGTCTACATAGGCAGTCGCAGGATCCTTCTGTTCCATATAGTAAGGTCGGAAACTCAACACATCATCATCCAGTAATGAATTATCATGTCCCAGATGTCCATTAGATTCTATAATCTCATAGTCATAGTCATTCATATCCAGTGTCCAGCTGCCTGTATAAGACTGGAAGCCAAATCGTACGATTTTTGTATCTCTGATCAGATTTATCGTCTCAGTCTGGTGGACGGTCCCATCGAAGTTGACATTGATGACTTCACCATACCAGAGCGTTTCCATCCTTTTATTGATGATGAGAGAGGCTTCACGTTTTAGTTTCAATTTTAAATCCGTAAGAGTAGAGACACCAGGTGTCAATGAAGTGATATCATATGAATCACGTGCACCGGCCCATGCCATAAACTGATATTGTCCGACAGGAAGTTCAACTTCCATCAGATAATTGCCGGTAGACAATGCACTTCCCTCTTCAGCTTGTTTAAACAGATATTTCCCATTCTTATCAAATACATAAAGTTCTACTTTATCTACCTGAGCATGAAACGCATCCGCAAACTCCATGTTATAGTCATACTTGAACTTCACTGACAAGCGGCATTCCGGCAGGTCTTCATTAAAGCTGTCGCATGAAGCTACTATCCCGGAACTCATCAACAGAATACCTAAGGCAACGTAACATATAAGGCTTTTTAGATTCATATTTTCCTTTTTTTCAATTATATATAGAGGAAAAGAAATAATCTCTTTTCTCGTTATTTCCTAATTCAGAGGATAGAATACTTTATTGATTCCATCAAAAGTAATATCCCGAAATTTTAAAAAGTTTTCGGCAACTTTGAAAATATTGGGAGTAAAGTTGTGGGAGAGTTTCTCCCACAACTTTTATTTGAAAAATCTATTTCTATTACTAATTCCGAATTACATAATTTCCTCTTGAGTATACCAAGTCCAAGGATTAGGTATAATTTCAATAGACAACCAGCCTTCGTCACTCTCATCCGGCGTTCCTTCGTCCGGATCCGGAATAGCCGGATATCCTGGATTGTTAAACTTCTTAACATTGATATCGTAAACAGAGTTACGAACAACTCCAAATTCACCTAATTCATTTGTTACAGCACTGGTATCATCATGTTTGATCATAATTTTGTAGTAACTTACAGCACCTACATAATAAGTAAGACCTGTTACAGTTATAGCTCTGTCTTTAGCTGCAACATTTCCTACATTAGCTTTTGTTGCTTTAAAATCGTCAACAAGACTGGTAATAGCTGCAGCATCAGCTGTAGCAGGAAGGCTAATTTCACCTACACCAACAGCAGCTAAATATCTATTATACGCAGTAGTACGAGCAGTCGGGAAGGTAGTAGGCTCTTTATCAGCATATTTAGCTTTCAATTCTGCCTCAATCCACTCCATTAATGTAGCAAAAGTATAGAAGCCACCATTGATTAACATCCAGTCACCGACAAGTTTCGGATCTGTTTCCTGAGCTGTAGATGGAGTACCATCATTTGGCGCAGGTCTGCCATATTCAGACGGAATGAATTTAGCCTTCAACAGTACATGTGTAGTATAAGCATGTACATTATGAGTTGCAGTCTGCGTATTTTCAAGACAATATTCAGCAACTTTATTCACCGTAGTTGTAGGATCATTCCAAATTGAAGGAGCTGAAGTACTGGTATAAGCATTATAGTTAGCCAAAGCTTGAGTACTATAGTTAGGGTCAACTCTGTATGAACCGATCTTATACTGGTCAAACGGAGTAATACATGTACCACGAGCACCTAAAGGTTTATTAGCAGGAGTCTCATTCCAAGTCAACGTTCTCTTAGATACAGGGAAGAATGTCTTGTTAGTAGCATTCAACACCCATCCCGCATCCGAAATAGTTGCCTTTGCATCAGAATCAGCAGTAACATATACACGAACTTTTGATACAACACGGTCAATTCTGATAGATATTGGATTATTAGTAGCTGCTGTCTCAGTTGCATAAAGAGCCAAATCGACAGGAGCACCAAATGTCCCTGAAGCTTCATTTTCATCTGAAGGTTCCAACGAACCCTTAGCGTTAGACATCATAAATTTACCAGCAGTTGTCATAGAAGCCGAAGTATCGTCAAGAGCTGCATTTACTGTTGCATAAGTCGTTCCAACAGGCCATTTTTGATCTGTCTCACTAGCAGTCTTTGCTTCAAATTTAGGAGATGGATTCGCAATAATCAATATTCGTTTAGAAGTTGCAGGGACTTTAAAAGCCTTACCTGCAGCCCCACTAGGAATACCATTGGCATCAAGACCAGCTTCGTCATTATCCAATGTCAAGTCAGCAGTTACAGTTGCAGCATCCTCATTCGCATTTGCCGTAAAGAATATGGCACGCACTGTAGTGATTTTTGATTCGTCCTCTGTTGCAGCTTCCTGATTCGGGTTATGCAATCCACGAGTTTGTACCGGAGTCTTTACAGCTAATGCCACCCATGCGTCTCCTGTCGGGTCTGTCACCAATTGATTATCATCACCTGGATTCCCAGTCGGCACTAAATCTTCGTTACTACAAGCAGCAAAAGCCACAGCAGCAAGCGCTAACATAAGAAAAAATTCTTTTTCTTCATTGTTTTTACAAATTAATAAAAGCGTTTGTAACTAGTTTATTTATCTCTATTTTCTTTTTTTCTTTTCTATTTCAGCTGCATTCTTTTTTTTCTTAGCCAGTTCCTCCAAATTCTGTCCGGCAGCTTGCAGACCCGATTTGGCTGCGGCTTTCAAATATTCTTCCGCATGTTCATACTCTCCTTTTAATAACATTAATACACCCATAGCATTGCTATACTCAGGCAGCTGCTTATTGACATTTACCATATTCAGATAGCGTTCCGCAGATACCAAGTCATTACGCGAAAGAGCAGCAGCGGCAGCATTAATACTGGCGATCTCATCCTTCGGATACATCCGGACCGCAGTCTCGAACACATCGATGAATTCCTGAGAACCCTTCGGATAGCTGTTGGCAACCATAAACATTTCATTCAGGCTCAGATTCTGAGGACGTGTCTTTATGATCTCTTTCGCTTCGTCCAGATTAAAGTTCTTAATCTCATAATTCACCTTACAAATAGCCACACGAAGACTTGGGAATATATATTTCAACATATATCGATAAGGTACTCCGCCACGAAGCTGCATCAACTTAGCTTCCCTACCTTTTTCAACAGGGATATCATTGATAATATTCAGCGCTTCATCTTTATATTCAAAATCAATCGTATCCAGCGCCTTCACCAGTCCATCCCAGTTTTCACCACCAAAGATGATATAATACTGATTTCTCGAGAAATCGTATCTGGATGCCAGATAATCACGTAGCGCCATCGCACGTCCTTCGGACAGACGTTTGTTATTTGCCAATGATCCTTCAGGTGAAGCATAGCCTACAATATCCAATTTGTTTACCTTGATACTAGGATCAGACTTCAATTCATCAATCATCGCACGGATCTTAGCCAGCTCCTTCGGGTTATTCATATATTCCGGACGAATATTAATCTTGTTCACCTCGAAGTCGAGGAAACATTCCGCCTGTATATCACGGCTCTTCACTTCTTCCGCTTTAGGCTGCAAATAGGCAAAGAAAGGTGTTACCACGTAAGGTACTAATATACGTTCCAGTTCAATATCCCCAAGTGGTTCCACATCCATCAGCTGAATTTCGCCGCAGCCGCATTCGTCGCGCTGTACGTCCACCCGGGCATCGTCCATCCACGATTCGTAAGGCAATATATATCTGTATCGAATCGTATCATTTCTTTTCTTGCTACCCTTTTCCACCACATAAGGTTTTTCGTAGCTATCCTTCTCCTTCGCACTCATCAATGAAAGCCAGCGTTCATACGCCAGGTATTCATTATGTCCCTTGATGGATACTTTCGGAAGATTGTAAGTATGTGCAGGAGCAACCAGTTGCGGAATAAAATCCACTCCGTGTGCCGATTTGACCTTTACATCCTCCAGAACGAAGTCAATATTTATATAAACCGATTTACCGCGCTGTTCCAACTGTACCGGTACTACAGAGATAACCCCGTCATAAGAGCGTGTCTGGGCAACTGCCGAATTTATATTCTGACATAAGATAGCCAATACACACACGATGAATTGTATACTTCTGTTCATCATTCTATTCTACTTTATTTAATTACGTAAATAAGTGACACACTCGCTTTGGTGGGACCGAAATAGTTTTTACTGCTGTCTTTCAGTTTGGTACCACACGCCCTGCACGGATATTTGTCATATACAATATGTGCATACCCCACTCCTACCGATGCTTCGATGCTCCAGCGTTTCTTCAGAATCCATGAATGACCGACGGAAACACCCCCGCCATACAGATATCCCTGATAGCGGCTGTTCTGCATATTCTCACTAATAAACGACCAGTCCGGGAACCCACCGACATTGAAGTCCGCATAATGTCCATGCACTCCGATGAACGTACGTCTGAACTTCTCACAAAACCAGTAGCGGACTTCCGGCTGTATTCCCCAATGGCGCAGACGTCTTCCGTTGTCCGGCTTCCAGGGATTATAGTTCACCGGAACGTCCAGCGTCCACTTACGTGCCAGTCCGAATTCCAGCCCGAGATTCATGGTAGTCGTAGCGTCATATAGAAGGTTGCTTTTAAGCGCAACTTTCTGAGCTTTACTCTCGATAAAACATCCGAGCACCAATACTATGAGTATACTAACTTTCTTCATTTATCTTACGTTTATTAATTACCCTTTTGAGTGATATCAATTTTGATACGCTTCACCGTACTTTCACCTGTATATAAACTACCGGGCATAATTGTTGTCAGATACACGATACCGTTTCTCGTTGTTGAAGCCGTATTAGGCATTATTTTAATATAGATATGCCCGTCTTCCACTATGATTTTATCCGTATCATTTCTGTCCACCATCGAAGATGGCAGTAATTTTATCCATTCCTTAGGATTGTCAGTACCATCTTCCACCTCCCCGGTAAGGCAATGATAATCCACCTCACCAGTCGTCGGAAACGGATAACTATTGGCAGGCATGTATTTAAGTATGGTACCGCCGGCATCAATAGCCGCTCTTCGTCTGATATGAACCTGTTTTTCCAAATTTCCAAGTTTTAATGTTATATATGCATTCACTTTATCTCTTCCCTCAAAACTCTGCCCCACTTCACTATACATCAGCCAGCTTTGTATCAATACACTGACCGGAGTGACACGTGGAGAAGTGCTTGCTACTATAGGCAATTTTCCGTCAGCGGGACTGCTTAGCGCAAACGAATTATCAGCTTCGGCCATATTGTCGGTTATTGTACGCGCATCCGGAAAAGCCTTTTCACAATCCGTTATCACTTTAAAAGCCTCATAAGTACTCGCATCATCCGGAGAATAAGCTATAAAGACAGAATTACTCACACCCAGATAATAATCATTGTTAGCTATAATCTCATAAGAATTACTGTCGTCCACTGTAATTTCAAAATCCAGATCCGTATTCGACGGTTTAGAAAGCTTTGCATCCGCTACGGTATCATACCCCCGTCCATGCACTTTCTTTATTGTAAAAGTATACGCATGATTCCGATATATATTCATATAGTTCAGATCCTTATCTACTATCGCCATTTTGTAATAATAGCTTTTGGTTTCATAAATTCCCTGAATGATCAGATATGTACTATAAGTCTGGGTATTGGTTTCATAGATATAAATAGGACTGTTTTCGGTACTTTGTTTATTGGTTATCGTTTCTGCTGACACCAAAGGCAACGAGCATGAAGCATCGTATTGATAATTCGTCAAATTACCAGCATTGCCCATAATAGAAGCAGGGATAAGGTTATGCAACTGCCCCTGTCGCGGAACGTTTGCCACAGCAGACACTCCTTCCAGTTCAAAGTTCGATGCTTCATTAACAACCACGATTTTGGCAACCGCCCGAAGAAGCATCAACGAACTCCCGTCACTCTTTTCTATCTTCGTTGTATTATCCACCTTATCTACTTCCAGCAAATAACTCATCGGTATCGTCTCACCCACACCGCTGAACGGGATGCGGGCAGGAGAAGTACTTGCCGGCTCCGTCAGCAAGTTCGTACATGCAGTAGCCAGGGTAGTTGTTCCCTCAATCAACTTCTCAGTAAGTTGTGACTCATTGAAAACATATCCCGTAGAAGCATTTCCGTAATAAAACTGAGCCATCGGATTAGCTAATATCAGCAACTGGTACTTACTTCCATCAGTCCGCTTAGTTAAAAGGACATATCGCTTTCCTGCAAACTCGAAGGCCTGCACAGCTTCTACAAAAATAGCCCCTGTGCCACTCCCTCTGAACACGAGTACCCAGGGAGTCATTTCGACCGTATTTTCATCCCCTAGTGCCCTGGTCGAAGGCAGGCGGTATGAATTCGCCCGTGCAAAAATCTCAAGCCGCACCTTGTCTTCCGAAATATCTCCCGGATCATCCGGCTCTCCCGTCAACAATGTTTCATGCTCACAGGCGGATATCAGTAAGATGATCACCAGACCAAATATCTTCATTATATATTTCATCATTTTCTTCATCTTTTCACGCAACGTATTGATAATTAACCTCCTGTATCATCGGAATTAATTGTTCGGACAAGGAATAGCGTTCTGAATACACAATATCATTCAGATTATCATAAGCAGTAATATAATTCAATTGGTTTATTACGGGAATATTATACGGTTCATTGGCAAAAAATACAAAATCATACGTTTCCGGATTGACTAGATGTGTACTGCTCTGAACACCTATTCCTCTGATCGAAATAAATGTCCCTTTGGCAGTAGTATTATTAGTGAAAGTATCATCCATACAAGATAATATAGCTACTAATAATAAAAGGTTGAACAACCCAATATTCACTTTAAATCCCTCTAATCTCATTAAACATTCGTATTTACCTGACATTGGTACTCAGTCAAGCCTTAATCTGTAATCAGTCAAAATCTCATAATGCAAATGTCGGGATATTGCATGACTCTGCGAATTTCATTCATTTCTCATACAGACAATGAAAGTTATCTTATATGGCTAATAAAGAGGTCGTCCGAATGGAATATTGCGAAATCTAAAAATAAGGAGTAGTAAAACAGGCATTTTGCACTATTAGAATAAAAAAAAGACAAAAGTTTCAGCATTCGAAACTTTTAGTGTGAATTAATATAAATAAATTCCATAATAAAACAAGCCCCCGGATAATCTCATCCGAGGGCTATGTTATATACTATGATACAGGTGAAAAATCAGAGTGTTTTACGTTCTGTCTCCGTAGGTGCCACCTCATCCGGGATACTGAACTCCCGGTTGGCAAACAAATCCGCCAGTCCCGAAATCTGCTTCAAACGCAGCAGTTCATCCCGATCCATTCCGATATTTTTCATAATCCACTGGTCGGACATGCCGGCTCTGTCCAATTCTGCTACAATGTTACACATCAGCTCAATATTATGCATCCCACGGGCACGGTTGTGCCGGATGGTAGAGCTCATACGATTGGACAAATCCTTATCGATCACCACAATCGGAAGCAATCCGTTCTCACGCTTATAAATCCGTTTCGATGTCTTCAATACCGTATATCGGTGATAACCATCTACGAGGATATAATTATCTTCCTCTTTATTGTAATAACATACACAAGGCATTGTAAAACCGTCTTCCCAGATCGAAAGCTCCAGTAACTTCATTTCGGGAGGAGCTACGACATTCGGGTTATAATCGTTCGCTAATACTTTTTCTACGGGCACTGCTTTCACCTCGTAGACCGGACTTTTATCTACACTCATGATACTATGATTCTATATTGTTCCATAACTTGACTTCTCTTACTCATCTCCTCTTTGGTCGGCGAGAATCCCATGTATTTGCAGGCATGGTCATTCTTGAGGATACAGATACACATACGCTTGTAAGTCGGTATTTCCCTAAATTCCGGAATATCGATATCATCCTGATATTCCATGCGCACCGGCTTCTTGTATGTCTTATAGTTGCTATTGTCCATCACGATAATCGGCACTTTGGCATCAATCAGTTTCTGAATGGTGGAATCACTCAGACAGCCTCCTTTGGTTCGCCAAAAATGTACACTGACAGACAGTTTACGCAGATACCCCTTTCGGGCCCGTTCCGGCAAGGTAGAGAGCAGGAAGTACATAAACTCCCTCCAGGTGTACCCTTCCGGAAGTTTCACCATCTGCCATCCCATAGCGTGCGTGCCTCCATACATACCGGTGAAGTTCACGCCATTCACCCGTCCTATCATCTTCCCCCAGGTGTTAGGGTCAAGCACCCGGTAGAGCGCCAGACTCTCCTGCGCTTCATTGATGAACGGGCTTGCTACCCGTTGACGTTCCAGATTGACTCCGGCACGATAATACAGGTCATACAGTACATTATAGTCCCACTGGAATTTTCCGTTTGCCGTCCACACATCCGTCGTCTTCCAGTCGAAGATGGGATAGGCATTATAGATGTCATTTCCGACCTTTGAAGTCCATCTATACTTATGATACATCTGGAATTTGCGGCTCATATAGATACATCGCCAGCGGTTAAAACTTTCCTGCGTACGGATACCGATCAGACAGCAGGTGCGTACCGCATCCTTTTTCTGATGGAGCCACTGCGCAAAACGCATCTGGAATTCATAATCCCACATGGTCGTATTGTAAAAAGGAAAATCCTCCTTCTTCATGGCCTTCTTAGGCATGGAGCGTACCCAGATATCTTTCTTGTTATCCTCCCAGGGCCGCCAGAAGGACTGATACATAGATGTACACGTAGATACCCGGAAAGGCACGCACACACGGTATACATCCAGGATGTCCTTGTTCGCCTCCAGTATCCTGTCCACATAGTCGATGGTCATCTTGTATTGAATCTCATAGTCCATGTGAAACACTCCCAAACGTATTTTCAGATTATTCCGCCTGATGTAGTCGATACACATATTCAGCAGAACCCCACTATCCTTTCCTCCCGAGAAAGATACATAAATATTATCAAACTCGTTAAATATTACTTTCAGTCGCTCTTGTGCTAATTCATATACATTTTTTGTTCCTGTGATTGTTTTTTTTCCCATAATTCATCTGTTCATTTTTACATAGCGTGTCCACTTCTTGTCCATAGATGCAAACTCGAATTTCTCAAAAGTTTCCTGATCTTGTATCAGCGTGACAGAATTAAGCGTCCAACCCGCAGGTATAAATGCCGTGACTACAGAAGATAGCAGAAGCGACAAGATCTCTTTTCGTTTCTCGTCCACCGCAGCTACATAATAATTATTAATGACAGCCTTTTTCCCGCTTTTCTGTTCAACCGGAATAAAGCCTATCACATCTCTGTTATCAATCGCAATGTACCAAACAAAATCTTCGCTTGTCTTGAACGGATAGTTATTATTTGCACGTATTACATCCGGATCCATTACTAGAGGCGCCAAAAGCTGATATAAATGTTTGTCTTTTCCTTTTAATTGTATTACCTGTATCATAGCATTCAAAAATAGACAGACAAAAATAGGTAAAATTTCCTCGTTTCAGCACAAAGCATGCGTAAAAAATTTATTTTTTAGCAATTCCCCCTCTTGTTTCATAATTATTTCCAATTCTCCCACCATCTGATGAGTGCATTAATCCAATCGTATTTTTATGTTCCGACAGCCGATTACTTTATACAAAGCAATATGGTTTCTTCCTTGTCCCTGCAATATTTTCTCAATCCTTCTTTCCCTTTCCAGTAAAGTCTCTTCATTATTTTCCACATGAAACTTTTTATTATACCTATTTCCATTATACTTATAAAAAACAATCCCTTTTTGCTTCCGGAAACGGAAATAAAGACTATTTTTTTCAATTGGGTATAGCCGTAACAGATCGGTAATTCTCTTCACGATTCTATCAAGAAAATTTCGTTACATCACTTGTGCCGACCTCAATACAGATCTCAACGATATAGCAGTACGTATGTATCCAACTAACGAAACGGCAAACCTGAATAGCATCAATTATCTGCTGAATGGTATCCAAAAACAGACTCTTCACGGCTCAGCACACCATATCTACAGTTGGGAAATTGCCGTTTACGATTCAGTAAAAAAAACCGGAAGAAAATAAAATCGGCGCACTATCTTTGAATCAAAGAAAAGAAAAAGTATAACTCAAAAAGTACAATTATGAAAAAGTTATCAATCTTATCAATGTTGCTATTATTCATTAGCATGGGAAACATTCAGGCACAAACTGTCAAAGAAGAATCCCGCAAACAAAAAAAAGCTGAACAAGAATTACTCGACCAAATGTTTTTCGATGAAGCTAAACAAGCTATAGAAATGAAAAACTTCATTTTGGAAGCAGATCATGTTATGTTTAAATATGGTACCACAGCTTTCGTTTCTCCCAACACAAATTTTGTAGCGGTAAAAGGTAATAAAGCTGTGGTTCAGGTAGCCTTCAATATTCCGATCAGCGGTCCCAACGGTCTAGGCGGCATTACTGTCAACGGGAATATATCCGGATATAAGCAGACTACCGACAAAAAAGGTAATATATCCGTTTCGATGAACGTAATGGGAGTCGGAATATCAGCACAGGTGAACATCCGCTTGAATAAAGGAAGTAATAACGCATCGGTAGACATAAGTCCGAACTTCAATTCAAACAACTTTTCATTAACAGGAAGTTTACTCCCAATGGCTAAGGCCAATGTATTCAAAGGCAATTCACTCTAAGGTAGAAAATGTGTGTTTAGTAAATAAACAAGTTAAAATATTTTAGCTGACTATAGGCATTAAATTAAAAACAACTATGGTTTAACACTTAAAAGAAAGAATATGAAAAAGTATCTGTTTATAGGATTAATGGCAGTACTTGCCACTTCGTGTGAAAAAGATCCGGATTTAAGTAAGCTTGACAATAATTTCACAGTTTACACCAATTATGACAGCAAAACTAATTTCAATGATTTCAAAACTTATTGTTTGCCCGATAGTATTCTACTGATAGGACAGGGAATGAAGGCGGAGTATTGGAAGGATGAGAATGCACAAGAAATTATTAAGCAGGTTGCTGATGAGATGGATACCCGTGGTTATACAAGGGTTAAAGTGATTAAGAATGCTAACATTGGGTTACAGCTCTCTTTCACGCGCCAAACAACCCAAATAATAGGAACCGGCGGATGGTATGGAGGCGGATGGTATAACGGCTGGTGGGGACCCGGTTATTGGGGACCATATTGGAACGACTGGTATTATCCGTATCCTGTAACTTATAGTTATAATACAGGAACATTGATAATGGAAATGGTAAATTTGACAGACCATCCCGAGGATACAAGTCAGAAAGTAAAGTTACCGGTAATCTGGCATTCATACGCAACCGGACTATTATTTGAGAATTCCAAATATAACATGCAACTAACGTTGGATGCGGTCAATCAAGCGTTTGACCAATCTCCTTATATCAAGAAATCCTAAAAAGCAAAATTATGAAAACAATAAAATTTATTCCGAAGAAAAAGTATATTCTGGCATTCATGATATCGGGCCTGTTTTATTTCAGTAGTTATGCACAGGATATCAGCGATAGATTGCATTTTAATGTAGACTGGCAGATGAATGCTCCTCTCAATACGAATTTTGCCGATAAAATCAGTGGTTGGGGTATGAACCTGGAAGGAGGTTATTTCCTTACTCCACACTGGAGTCTGGGGGCTTTCCTTGATTTCCATACAAATCATAAATATGTTCCGCGTCAAACCATAACTGAAGGTACTGCTTCGTTGACTACTGACCGACAAGAGTCGGCTTTCCAGCTACCATTCGGGCTTGCCGCTTCATACAGATTTATCAGCAATGGATGCCTGAAACCTTATGTTGGCACCAAGATAGGAACCATGTATGCCCAAAATACAACATATCTGAATACTATAAGTCTGACAGATAAACCCTGGGGGTTCTATGTCTCTCCAGAAATTGGAGTGAACATTTATCCGTTTTCCCAAAGCCGATTTGGTTTCCATCTGGCTGCATATTATAGTTATGCCACCAACAAAAGCGAGTTGCTGACCGGTTGTCAGGATGGAAATAATAATATTGGATTCCGCTTAGGTGTTTGTTTCTGACATGATCTAGATTCTCTCAAAAAGACAAGAGGAAGTACAAAATGTTATAGTTACTTTTGGCGACCTCTTGTTTTTTTGTTAAATTTGTAATATATAAAGTCTACGTTCAATATGCGGCAAAAGTTCAATTATCTGTTTATTGGTTTGCTATTCTCAGGATTGGCATTTTTCTCATATCTGTTTCTCTTGCTTTATTCCGACTTCACCCCGCAACATCTGGAAGTACTGATTTCTTTCAAGTCATTTATCCTGATACTTGCCGCTTTTAATCTAGTCGGTTTCGGAGTATTAATGATTCACAACTGGCAAAAGCGAAGCTTTCAGTTTCTGGTCAAACGAAAAGAGCGATTGATTATCGATTGCATTCTGACGGCAATTATTCTGTTTTTAATGAATTATCTGGTCTTGTCAATAGTCAAAGCCATATTTGAGGTTCCTGCACCATTTACTCTGAAAGGGTCCGGGCTGAGAATGATAGCCTTAGTCTGGCTGGTAGAAATGGTAATAACCAACCTTACTTTGACTATCAATTTTTACAGGCAGCTAGTTCTTCTGCACGAAAGAACGGAACAAGTCGAAGAGAATTCCATTAAGGCACAGTATGCAGCTTTGCAAAATCAGCTGAATCCTCATTTTCTCTTCAACAGTCTCAATACACTTATATCCGAAATAGAGTATGCTCCCAAAAACGCAATTCTATTTACCCAACGTTTGTCTGATGTATACCGATATATATTACAAAGCCAGCAACAGCGTCTGGTTACTATAGAATCCGAACTCTCTTTCATCGACTCTTATATTTTTCTTCATAAAGTCCGTTTAGGAGACTGCATCCGGATAGAGAATAGAATAGAAGCTGATAATTATGATTTGAAACTCCCCTCATTAACCCTGCAGCTATTGGTAGAAAATGTCATTAAGCATAATATAATTAATATGGATATGCCAATGAATATTTTGATCGATTATGATTCTGAGAATGGAAAAATATTGGTAACCAACAAAATCAGGATAAAGCCCAATGTGGTCAGCACCGGCATGGGATTAAAGAATCTTTCAGCCCGTTACCTCCTGATATGCAATCAGGATATTACCATAGAAAACAATACGAATTATTTTACCGTTAAAATCCCAGTACTGAATGAATAAAATTACAGCAGTCATTATTGAAGACGAAATTCCGGCCGCCCGTCGGTTAAACAATACATTAAATGAGTTACGCCCCGAATGGCAAATTACAGTATTACCCGGTAGTGTAAAGAAGAGTGTAGAATGGTTTGCGGAAAATCCCCATCCGGATCTTGTTTTTCTCGACATACAATTGACAGACGGCATTTCATTCACATTCATCGAACAGGCACAACCAGAAAGTACTATCATTTTCACCACTGCGTATGATGAATATGCCATTCGGGCATTTACAGTCAACAGTATCGATTATTTACTTAAGCCGATTGATAACATCCGACTGGAAGAAGCAATTGTAAAGTTCGAACATCTGACTACCAAATACCTGAATCAGGGGCAAAAGCCAATTGACTTAATGGAAATTTTACAAAACATCACCCAACCGGGAAAGAAATACCGTACCCGTTTCCTAATCTCAGGCGATGACAAACTTTTTACCTTACAAGTGGAAGACATTGCTTATTTTTATTCAGAAAATAAAGTAACCTTTGCCGTAACCAAGCAAAATAGAGAATTTATCATTGACCTTTCTTTGGACAAGCTTATGGAACAACTCGATCCAGATGTTTTTTTCCGAAGCAATCGGCAAACAGTAGTTAGCATCAATGCCATCGTAAAGGTTGAGTCATATTTTCTGGGAAAAGCAATCTTACATGTAAAGCCGCCTTTTAAAGATAAGATAATTGTCAGCCGTGACAAAATAGCTCCTTTAAAACTTTGGCTAAATTATTAAATTTCAGCAGAGTTAATTCTGCATGTCTCAATATTCATATTCCCAATCAATTGCTTTTTCACTCAGTAAGATTAATAAGAAAAGCTCCGATCCCGTTAAGAACCAGAGCTTTTCTAATTATAAAAATCAAAAGAAGCGGTGCGTACGGGACTCGAACCCGTGACCCCATGCGTGACAGGCATGTATTCTAACCAACTGAACTAACGCACCAAAATTTCCTTTTTAATTCGCATCTCTCTCGATTGCGGATGCAAAGGTAGACATTTTTTTGAAACCTACAATAGCAAGAGTATCTTTTTTCTGAAAAAGTGTGTTTATTAAGAATTATCATGTACATTTGCAAGCATTACTATAAATAGAAAATAGAATGAAAAATACACCAATCGAACGAAATGTGATTGACGAAACGATTAATGAGTTTCAAATTGTCGACTTTTCGAAGGCTACTATCCGTGAAGTGAAAGCGATAGCTTCAAAGGCGGAAGCAGTATCAGGCGTTGAATTTATCAAGATGGAAATGGGTGTTCCGGGACTTCCGGCCTCTGCCGTAGGAGTAAAAGCGGAAATCGAAGCGCTGCAAAACGGAATTGCCAGCCTGTATCCCGATATCAACGGATTGCCGGAACTCAAAAAAGAAGCGTCCGACTTTATCAAAGCATTCATCAATGTAGATTTAAGCCCGGAGGGATGCGTACCCGTTACCGGCTCTATGCAGGGAACATTCGCTTCGTTCCTTACTTGCAGCCAGTGCGATGAAAAGAAAGACACGATCCTGTTTATCGATCCGGGATTTCCCGTACAGAAACAGCAGTTGGTAGTGATGGGACAAAAGTATGAGACATTTGATGTCTACGACTACCGCGGTGACAAGCTGAAAGAAAAGCTGGAAAGCTATCTGAGAAAAGGAAATATATCGGCTATTATCTACTCAAACCCCAATAACCCGAGCTGGATTTGCCTGAAAGACGAAGAGTTGCGCATCATCGGCGAACTTGCCACCCAATATGACGTAATCGTACTGGAAGACCTGGCATACTTTGCAATGGATTTCCGTCAGGATCTGAGCACTCCTTATCAAGCTCCGTTCCAGCCTTCGGTAGCTCACTACACAGATAATTATGTGTTGCTGATTTCCGGTTCCAAAGCCTTCAGCTATGCCGGACAACGTATCGGCGTGAGCTGCATTTCCGATAAGTTGTATCACCGCAGCTATCCCGGACTGACGAAGCGTTATGGCGGGGGAACATTCGGCACGGTCTTCATCCACCGCGTACTCTATGCACTGTCTTCCGGCACAAGCCACTCCGCACAGTATGCGATGGCTGCCATGCTGAAAGCTGCCAATGAAGGTCAATACAACTTCCTCAGCGAAGTGAAGGTATATGGTGACAGAGCGCAGAAGTTAAAAGAGATTTTCCTCCGTCACGGATTCTATCTGGTATATGACAATGACTTGGGCGATCCGATTGCCGACGGATTTTACTTCACCATCGGCTATCCGGGAATGACAAGCGGCGAACTTGCCAAAGAACTGATGTACTATGGAGTGAGCGCCATTTCACTGGTCACCACCGGAAGCCACCAGGAAGGATTACGCGCGTGTACCTCTTTTATTAAAGACCACCAGTACGCACAGCTCGACGAAAGAATGAAGCTGTTTGCCGAACATCACCCGATTGCCTGACAGCCGAATAGCGTATTTATGCCGGAACTGATGTTCATGTCAGATGCGGATATTCATAAAAGCTGCTCTTAAAACAAAAAAAATGGGAAAGTATGGCTATTATTCCATTTCTTTTCTTATATTAGTGGCACGAATATCAATCTGATGGCATGAATATAGACTCTGACATATTTAAAATTCAATCGAATAATGTATTGCCATCACGAGGAAAGATTCTCATCTCCGAACCTTTCCTTCGTGATGCCACATTCGGCAGATCTGTAGTTCTGTTGATCGACCATACCGAAGAAGGCAGCATGGGGCTGATTATCAACAAACAACTGCCGATATTTGTCAACGACATTATCAAAGAATTCAAGTATATCGAAAATATACCTTTATACAAAGGCGGACCTATCGCTACAGATACCCTGTTCTACCTTCATACACTGGCAGACATTCCGGGTGCCATACCTATCAGCAAAGGACTGTATCTGAACGGTGACTTTGATGAGATAAAGAAATACATACTGCAAGGAAACAAAGTAGACCGCTACATCCGCTTCTTCCTGGGATACTCCGGCTGGGAAAGCGAACAACTGAGCACCGAACTCAAAGAGAACACATGGCTCGTCTCCAAAGAAGAGAATGCCTATCTGATGAACGGAGACACCAAGGATATGTGGAAACAAGCCTTGGAGAAACTAGGCAGCAAGTATGAAACCTGGTCACGCTTTCCGCAAGTGCCGACTTTCAATTAATGTCTCTTCGGATTCAGATACTGGAAGATAGCAGCATCTTTGTAACATCCACCGACCTGTAACCAATCCTTCAACAGTCCGCATTGGACGAAACCGCAGGAAGTAAACAGTTTCATACAGACTTCATTGTCCGTAGCCACATGGGCATAAAGCTGAGTCAGCGACAAGAAATCGAAAGCATACTCGCACAGCAACTGCAATGCGTCCGATGCGTAACCTTGCCGGCGATAGTCCTTGTGAACGGCAATGCCAACCTCGCCACGAGAGTGGAGAGGCACAAAATCCGTGATATCAATCGTCCCCAATACCCGATGATCGGACTTGCTCATTATCATCAGGCGCAACTGCTTGTCGGCAAACACATCACACTGGGAACCCTCTATATATTGCCGCAGCACGTAGCGTGAATAAGGAACGGTAAAATTACTGATATCCCACATGGAAGGGTCATTCTCCATCTCATACATCACATCCATATCTTCCGGCTCTACCGCACGAAGATAGATGCGGTCATTACTTAAAAAAGACTGTTTCATACCGGCTTATTCTTTATTAATATGGAGTTCGTTACGAAGTCTTTTCTCGCTGGGCAGACAAAAAAGGGAAGCGGTCAGCCCGATCAGCATACAGAGATTTCCGGTGTTGCTAAGAGTCAGATAATAGCATAATACGTTGAGGACGATAGCCACTTCGAGCAATCCGAGGCGTACCATGCTCCACTGCACATAACGCTTCAATGCAAGAGGAATCGTCAGGAGGTCTATCTTCTTTTTCAGTACCAGACTGAACAGTTTCAAGGCAAGCGGCACACACAAGGCGGTCAGCAAGATACCTGCCGTCTCCATATAATAGGTGGCCTGTGGGTTATCGACCAAAGCTCCCACAGGAAGAAGGTCGAACTCCCCTGCCCCAAGCAAAAAGGCGGGAAGCACCCAAAAGAAAACATAACTGATATTCAAATTTCTCACTGCGCGTTTTATCTGTTCTTCCATGTTAGTTACGATATTCGTTCAAATAATTAAGTTAGATTATACGGTTCCGGTAAAAAGAGTCCGGTTGACAATACTGCGTCCCAGCGTGATCTCATCGGCATATTCCAGTTCGTCGCCAACGGAGATGCCCCGTGCTATTACGCTGAGTTTGACACCCATCTTCTCCAGTTTACGGTAGATGTAGAAGTTGGTGGTATCTCCTTCCATCGTTGTGCTCAAAGCGAGGATGACTTCCTTGATTCCTCCTTCGGACACCCGCTGTACGAGACTTTCTATTTGCAGGTCGCTCGGCCCTACCCCGTCCATCGGAGAGATCACTCCGCCCAGTACGTGATAAAGTCCCCGATACTGCTGGGTGGCTTCTACCGCCATTACGTCACGGATATTCTCTACCACACAGACGGTAGAGGCATCACGCTGCGGATTGGCACAAATCTGACAAGTCTCGGTATCAGATATATTATGACATACTTTACAGTACTTTACTTCATGTTTCAGCGTAATGATGGAGTTGCCGAATGCCTCCACAGTAGCCGTTTCCTGCCGGAGCAGATGTAATACAAGCCGCATCGCCGTCTTGCGCCCGATGCCCGGAAGTTTGGAAAATTCGCCTACTGCCTTTTCGAGCAGTACGGAAGGATATTGTTGGTTCATAGATTACGAATGAAATTCTATCTGTTTCGGGCGCAAAGATACGGATTATTGTTTTTAATACAAAGAAAGTATTACCTTTGCAGCCGATATGATGATATTAGTCATTATTATATGCTATTTTGCGGGCTTGTTGTTAATAGCCCACATCACCGGACATAAAGGCGGATCAAATGCAGCGTTCTTTAAAGGAGAAAACAAATCACCCTGGTATATAGTCTCCTTCGGCATGATTGGCGCGTCTATTTCCGGCGTGACCTTCGTATCCGTGCCGGGCATGGTTCGCGGAATGGACATGACGTATATGCAGACCGTATTCGGATTCTTCTTCGGCTATATGATCGTAGCACACATATTGCTGCCTCTTTACTATAGGCTGAATCTGACAAGTATCTACGGATACCTCGGTACACGCATCGGCGTGAATGCCTACCGCACCGGCTCTTTCTTCTTCCTGCTCTCCCGTATGCTGGGAACGGCAGCCAAACTGTATCTCGTCTGTCTGATCCTGCATACGCACGTATTTCAGGATATGCACATCCCTTTCTGGGTGATTGCCGTCGGCTCCGTGGCCCTCGTGTGGATATATACCCACAAAAGCGGCATCAAGACAATCGTATGGACGGACACCCTGCAAACATTCTGTCTGATCGCAGCCCTGCTATTCATCATCTACTTCACCATACAGAAGCTGGATATAGGCTTTGACGGCATCGTACAGACCATCCGCCACAGCGAACACAGCCGCATCTTCGTATTCGACGACTGGATGTCCCGCCAGAACTTCTTCAAACAGTTCTTCAGCGGCATCTTTATCGTCATCGTCATGACCGGACTCGATCAGGACATGATGCAGAAGAACCTCTCCTGCCGCAATCTGCACGAAGCCCAAAAGAATATGTACTGCTACGGATTCTCGTTCATCCCGCTGAATTTCCTGTTTCTGTGCCTGGGCATTCTGCTGATTGCATTAGCGGGACAAATGCAACTGGAACTACCGGCCATGAATGACGATATCCTTCCCATGTTTGCCACACAAGGATATCTGGGACAGTCGGTACTGGTTCTTTTCACCATCGGCATCATCGCCGCAGCTTTCAGCAACTCAGACTCCGCGCTGACCGCCATGACCACCAGCGTATGTATAGACCTGCTGAACACGGACAAAGACACGGAAGAAACAGCCCGTCGCAAAAGAAAGAAAGTACACCTGTCCCTCTCCATCCTGCTGGCTTTCTTTATCTGCCTGGTGGAGATGCTGAACAACAAAAGCGTGATTGACGCGATCTACATCATCGCCTCCTACACATACGGGCCTTTGCTGGGCATGTTCGCCTTCGGACTGTTCACCCGGCGCCGGACTAAGGACCGGCTGGTCCCGCTCATCGCCATCGCCTCCCCGGTGCTCTGCTACGCTCTGGACTGGTGGATAAACAAAGAAACCGGATATAAATTTGGCTATGAATTGCTAATGTTGAACGGAAGCCTTACCTTTGCGGGGCTCATGCTGCTGTCCGGAAAAGAGAAAACGGCGAAAACGCCTTGAAAACTGGCGTCCGGAGTTTATAATAAAAAGTAGTGGAGTTTATTATAAACGTGACCATAGTTTATTATAAACGATAAGAGAGTTTATTAGAAGTAGAAAAACAAAGAAATAAATGACAATAAAATGGAAATAACGAGTGCAGAATTTGTGATTAGCAACACGGACGTGAAGAAATGTCCGACAGGAGTATTTCCCGAATACGCCTTCATCGGGCGGTCGAATGTAGGAAAGTCGAGCCTTATCAATATGCTGACTGCCCGCAAAGGACTGGCGATGACCTCCGCCACACCGGGAAAGACAATGCTTATCAACCACTTCCTGATCAACCAAAGCTGGTACCTGGTCGATCTTCCCGGATACGGCTACGCCAGACGCGGACAAAAAGGAAAAGACCAGATACGTACCATCATCGAAGACTACATCCTCGAACGGGAACAGATGACCAACCTGTTTGTACTGATAGACAGCCGTCTGGAACCGCAGAAAATAGACTTGGAATTTATGGAATGGCTGGGCGAAAACGGCATCCCTTTCTCCATCATCTTCACCAAAGCAGACAAACTGAAAGGCGGACGTCTGAAAATGAATATCAACAACTACCTGCGTGAACTGAGCAAGGAATGGGAAGAACTTCCCCCGTATTTCGTATCTTCTTCGGAAAACCGTACAGGACGCACGGAAATCCTCGACTACATCGAAAACATCAGTAAAGAAGTCTATAAAAATAAGTAAACGAAAATGAAAAAGAACATTTTATTTATTGCATGGGTTGCATTATTCTCACTCTTTGCAAGCAACAGTCAGGCACAATCATTAAAGGATCTGCTCAACAAAGACAACATCTCCAAAGTAGTAAATGCCATCACCGGAACACCCGAAACGATAGACATGACAGGTACATGGACTTACAGCGGTTCGGCAGTAGAATTTGAATCGGACAATCTGCTGATGAAAGCAGGAGGAGCCGCAGCCGCCACGATGGCAGAAAACAAATTGAACGAGCAATTGAGTAAAGTGGGCATCAAAGAAGGACAAATGAGCTTCACGTTCAACGCCGACAGTACTTTCACCAGCACCGTCGGAAAAAAGAAACTGAACGGCACTTATTCGTACAATGCTTCCACCAAGCAGGTAGACTTAAAGTACTTGAAACTACTGAACCTGCACGCGAAAGTGAACTGCACTTCCAACTCTATGGATTTATTGTTCAACTCCGACAAGCTGCTTAAATTAATGACATTCCTTGGCAGCAAGACAAACAGCACAGCACTGAAAACTGTCAGCTCACTGGCTGAAAACTACGACGGGATGATGCTGGGATTCGGGTTGAAGAAATAGTGTTTTATTTGCAAAACCAAAAGCTCTGAAACGCCTTCTGGCAGGGCTCGAAAACCGAATCCTAACCGAAAGGGAAACCGAACCTTAACCAGTAGAGAAGAGTAGAGTATATAATTCTATTCTAAAGAAATAGAATTACTAAGAAAGAGAAGAAAGAATTTCGCCGCCGATTCACTTTCAGAACAGAAATGAATCAGACCAGTTCATCTTTGATTCGATGTTCTTTCTGTTCTTTACGTTGTTGAATGCGTTTGTACAACTTAACAATAAATGCTATGAAGTAATTCAACTCATAAAAGGGAGTCATATGATAGAAATCAAGTTTTGTTTTCATAATAGCTGGATTTTATGGGTTTGTTCCAAATATAGTAATTTTTTATGCGATAAACAAAAAATATGAGTATTCATTAGCGTGTTGAAATGAATTAATTTAGTGAACAGAGATCGGCAGTATTCACCTCGCTGCCCACTTCTGCTCGTCTCGGCGCTCAGCGTTTTTCACCTCGCTGCTTATTCTCATCCAGCTCAGTGCTCAGTGTTCCCCACCTCGGTGGTCAGGATTGCCAAGCCCAAGGACGATGATAAACAGAAGTTATTTTATTCCCTTTTTCGATAAAATTAACTCTGCCGACGGGATAGTTTCAGGGAAAAGCGTTACCTTTGGCGTTTGTAATCAATAAAAAGAAGGAAAAATGAAAAAGATACTTTTTTTAATGACCTTGTTAGTGGTAGGAGTAAGTTTCGCTTTTGCCCAGACTAACGCTGATATCAAGTTTGACAAAACAACACACGACTTTGGAAAATTCTCTGAAAACAGTCCGGTAGTAAGCTGCGTATTCACTTTCACTAATATCGGTGACGCTCCTTTAGTTATTCATCAGGCGGTAGCGTCTTGCGGATGCACAGTGCCCGAATATACCAAAGAACCGATCCAGCCGGGAAAGAAAGGTACAATCAAAGTAACTTACAACGGAACAGGTAAATATCCGGGACACTTCAAAAAGTCGATTACCCTGCGTACCAACGCAAAAACCGAAATGGTACGCCTCTATATCGAAGGCGATATGACCCCGAAAGACGAGAAGTAAGAAAAAATAGACATAACGTAAAGGAGAATCTTTCGATTCTCCTTTTTTTTTGTTTACTTTGAAGTCCATTAAGCATAAACTACTAAAAATATAATATGAAACAAGAAGAAGACAAATTCACCGGACTACCCGAGAACGCGTTCAGAGAGTTAAAAGCAGGAGAAGTGTACAATCCCCTGATGAGTCCTTCCAAAAATTATCCGGAAGTAAACTTCTGGTCAGTAACATGGGGTATCGCCATGGCCATCCTTTTCTCGGCAGCCGCCGCCTATCTGGGGCTGAAAGTGGGGCAAGTATTCGAAGCCGCTATTCCGATAGCCATCATTGCCGTAGGAGTCTCCGGTGCAGCCAAAAGAAAAAATGCGTTAGGAGAAAATGTAATTATCCAGTCTATCGGAGCGTGTTCCGGTGTAATCGTTGCCGGAGCCATCTTTACCCTCCCCGCCCTTTATATCCTTCAAGTCAAATATCCTGAGATGACAGTCAGCTTTATGCAGGTATTTATCAGCTCGCTGCTGGGTGGCGTACTGGGTATCCTGTTTCTGATTCCTTTCCGCAAATATTTCGTCAGCGATATGCACGGCAAATATCCTTTCCCCGAAGCAACCGCTACCACACAGGTGCTGGTGTCCGGAGAAAAGAGCGGCAGCCAGGCCAAACCGCTGTTGATGGCGGGAATGATCGGTGGATTGTATGACTTCATCGTGGCCACTTTCGGCTGGTGGAACGAGAACTTCACCACCCGCGTATGCGGAGCCGGAGAAATGCTGGCTGAGAAAGCGAAACTGGTATTCAAAGTAAATACGGGAGCTGCCGTACTCGGTCTGGGCTATATCGTCGGACTGAAATATGCTTCCATCATCTGTGCCGGATCACTGGCAGTATGGTGGATCATCATTCCGGGAATGTCCGCCATCTGGGGAGACAGCGTGCTGAACGCATGGAACCCCGAAATCACTTCTACGGTAGGCATGATGAGCCCCGAAGAAATCTTCAAGTATTACGCCAAGAGCATCGGTATCGGCGGTATTGCCATGGCGGGTGTCATCGGTATCATCCGTTCGTGGGGAATCATCAAGAGTGCCGTCGGACTGGCTGCCAAAGAAATGGGCGGTAAAGGCAATGTAGAAAAGAATATCGTGCGTACACAGCGTGACCTTTCGATGAAAATCATCGCTATCGGCTCTATCCTTACGCTGATTCTGATCGTGCTGTTCTTCTACTTCGATATCATGCAGGGAAATATCGTCCATACGCTGGTAGCGATTGCGCTGGTAGCAGGCATTTCCTTCCTGTTCACGACGGTAGCTGCCAATGCGATTGCCATTGTAGGCACCAATCCGGTATCGGGAATGACATTGATGACACTGATTCTGGCTTCCGTAGTGATGGTAGCTGTCGGACTGAAAGGTCCTTCGGGCATGGTGGCCGCACTTGTGATGGGTGGTGTAGTATGTACGGCACTGTCTATGGCGGGCGGTTTCATCACCGACTTGAAAATCGGTTACTGGCTGGGTAGTACGCCCGCCAAACAGGAAACATGGAAATTCTTGGGAACCATCGTTTCTGCTGCCACGGTAGGCGGTGTAATGATTATACTGAACAAGACATACGGCTTCACCAGCGGCGCACTGGCTGCACCACAAGCCAATGCGATGGCGGCCGTTATCGAACCGCTGATGAGCGGCGTAGGCGCCCCCTGGTTGCTGTATGGCATCGGTGCAATCCTTGCTATCGTGCTGACATTCTTCAAGATTCCCGCACTGGCCTTTGCGCTGGGTATGTTTATTCCGTTGGAGCTGAATGTGCCGCTGGTAGTAGGCGGTGCCGTCAACTGGTATGTGACAAGCCGCAGCAAGGATACGGCACTCAATACGGAAAGAGGTGAAAAAGGAACATTGCTGGCATCCGGTTTCATTGCCGGAGGCGCATTGATGGGAGTAGTGAGCGCGGCAATGCGTTTCGGCGGTATCAATCTGGTCAACGAAGCCTGGCTGAACAATACCTGGTCGGAAGTGTTAGCATTAGGAGCTTACGCTTTATTGATCCTCTACTTTATCAAGGCTTCCATGAAAGTAAAATAAGATGAGGAAACTGTTATCTGTTATAGTATCACTTATGACTGCAATGGCATTTGCACAACAGCCCGTCGAGCTACCTTTGTGGCCCGACGGTGCTCCCAACTCCAACGGACTGACCGGCGGGGAAAAGGAAGTGTCACCCCACAGAATCAGCAATGTCACCGACCCCACCATAACCGTTTACCGTGCACCGCAGCCGAACGGAATGGCTGTCATCATGTGTCCCGGAGGTGGCTACAGCCGCCTCGCCATGGATCATGAAGGGCACGATATGGCACCCTGGTTCTGCGGACAGGGCATCACTTACGTTGTATTAAAGTACCGGATGCCGAACGGTCATTGCGAAGTCCCTTTGTCGGATGCGGAAAGAGCGATTAGCATTGTACGCGAGCATGCCGGAGAATGGAATATCCATCCCCGCAAAATAGGAATCATGGGAGCATCCGCCGGAGGACATCTTGCCTCTACCCTTGCCACCCATTACAGTGCGGCATCGCGTCCCGACTTTCAGATTCTGCTTTATCCGGTGGTCACCATGACGCAAAGTACTCATGGCGGTTCGAGAAAAGAGCTTCTGGGCGGAAATCCGACCGCAGAACAAGAGGTACTCTTCTCCAACGAACTGCAAGTGACATCCGATACTCCGCAAGCCTTTATCGTCCTGTCTTCTGATGACGGTGCCGTGCCTCCTTCCAACGGAGTGAACTATTATCTCGCTTTACAGAAAAACAATGTTCCCGCATCGCTTCATGTCTACCCTACCGGCGGACATGGCTGGGGATTCCGGGACAACTTCAAGTATAAGCAACAATGGACACAGGAACTCGAAAAGTGGTTGCGTGACGGTGTCGTATTTCCGAAGGAAACAGCACCGATGCTGAGAATCGGAAAGACGTACCTTGGAACAAAGTATGTAGCCAACACACTGGATCAGGGAACGGAAGAAAAGTTAGTCATCCTGCCCCAGACGGTAGATTGCCTTACTTTCGTCGAATATACGCTGGCTCAGGCAATGGGATCTTCTTTTGCCGATAATCTGCAAAAGATACGTTATCGGGACGGTGTGATCGACGGATACACTTCGCGGTTGCACTATACCTCTGACTGGATTGAGAACGGTGTCCGCCAAGGATTTCTGGAAGACGTTACTGCACAAAACAGTACGCAGACCACCAAACTGTCTCTCTCCTATATGTCCACCCATCCCCAAAAGTACAGGCAACTGGCGGATTCGCCGGAGAACGTGAAACGGATGGCCGAGCACGAAAAGGCATTGTCCGGGAAAAAGGTACACTGGCTACCTAAAGGAAAACTCCCCGACGCAGGACTTCCGTGGATCATGGACGGTGATATCATCGCCATCACCACGAATCTTCCGGGACTGGATGTAGCTCATGTAGGGATAGCCGAATATATAAACGGAAAGTTGCATTTGCTTCACGCCTCTTCTACGCTTGGCAAGGTTGTTGTCAGCGAAGAGCCTCTCAACCAAATGCTTCGCAATAATAAATCATGGAGCGGCATACGTGTCGTCCGGATGTCTCACCCTTAAAACAAATGATTATGAAACGAGTAAAACATTTACTTCTCGCGTCGTGTCTGTTGCCTACTTTTCTGGGAGCACAGGGAGTGGCAAGCGCCTCTTTTCTGGAGATTACTCCGGATGCCCAATCGGCAGGTATGGCCGGCACAGGACTGGCTATCACTGACAATGGAAGCACGGCTATCTTTCATAACGCTTCCACCATCGCTTTCTCGCAGGATGTAATGGGTGCCAGCTACTCATACGCTGACATAAATAAAGACTTTGGAATGCATAGCGCATCCCTTTTCTACCGCATCGGACGGGAAGGGAAGCACGGATTTAGCGTAGGATTCCGTCACTACAAAGATGCCGATTTTCATTGGCAGGACGGTGCGGAAGATCATGCCCGCGCATGGAACGTAGAAGCCGCATACTTTAGAAATGTAGCCAAAAACCTGTCCCTTTCATTAACACTCAGATATCTGCAGGCAAAAGCCTATAAGGATGCGGACAGCAAAGGGTCAGTCTCCGTGGACCTCGGTGCCAGCTATCATCGCAGCATGGGTATTCTGGACGAAATGGCTTCATGGACAATCGGATTTCAAGCCGCCAACCTGGGTAGCAAGCTGGACGGACAAAAACTGCCTGCCCGACTGGGACTGGGTGGTGCCATCGACCTGCCGTTCAGTATGGACAACCGCTTGCAGGTGGCTCTTGACTTCAATTACCTGCTCCCGTCCGAGTACCGCCATCTTCAAGCCGGCATCGGAGCGGAATATAATTTCCTGAAATATGGAATTATCCGTGGAGGATATCACTTCGGGGATAACGACAAAGGAACAGGCAACTACGGTACACTGGGCTGCGGAATCAACTTCTGGCCGATTCGCGCAGATTTCTCTTATGCACTGGCTGATAAAGACTGTTTCATGCATAAGACATGGCAGCTCGGCATTGGAATCGTTTTCTAGGCTTTTCCTTCGGGCAGTCCGCTAAGTTTTATCATTGAGCAGAGTCTGCTGGGTTCTTTCATTGAGCAATCTGCTGATTTTTTTCGTTCAGCAGCCTGTTAAGCTCGCCTTCGAGGCGTTGCTTCACTTCGTCCATAGGCACTTCGTGCTTCAGCTCCTGACGAAGAGAAGTGACGCCTTTATCTATAAAGCCACAAGGATGAATATAGCTGAAATAGCGTAAATCCGTATTCACATTCAGAGCCAGTCCGTGCATGGTGACGTAATGACTGCTCCTCACTCCGATCGCACAAATCTTACGGGCACGGGGCGTACTCCCCTCCAGCCAGACACCTGTTGCTTTTTCAAGCCGTCCCGCTTCAATGCCATAGGAGGCACAGACACGTATCACAGCCTCTTCGAGCAGGTGCACATATTCCTTCAGCCCCAAATGAAACTCTTCCAGATTCAAGATCGGATAACAGACTAGCTGTCCGGGACCATGATACGTGATATCCCCTCCCCGATCTATATGGAAAAGGGTAGCCTGAATGGCTTTCAGCTGATCGTCATTCAACAGCATATTCTTTTCTTTTCCGCTACGTCCCAAAGTATAGACGTGCGGATGTTCGCACATAATAATACGGTTTTCATAGGGTTCTCCCTGCGCTTTTGCACGGACAAGGGTATCAAACCATTCCGTCTGCCGCTGCCATGCCTCGGCGTATGGAATCAAATTCCAGTCTACTAATACAGTTTTCATGAGGACAAAAGTAAGAAATAAAAAGAAAAATCGTACATTTGCGGACCGAAGTTACGAAAAGAGTGTAATTTATTGGAAATGAGCGTAGGCTAATTACTCTTGATAGTAATAGGTTACGATTTAGTTAGTTATCTACTGCATTATCCTTCTGCGCGTTGCGTAACCTTCAAAGAACTCTTCGTATGCAAAAGTAGCTATTTAATCCGAGATTTTGATATAAACTCCCGGATTTTTTTATCCCCTCATTCATAAGATTTTTCCGTAAAAGCGGTTTTGTCCGTCGGAACACCATTGCCCAAAACGGGTTTGAGCAAACGTGTGCCGACTGCATGCACAGCCCTAAACGATGTTTAGACTGATGATGCTGTGCCTCTTTCTTTTTGCGCCTATGCCAAGAGGTGCTTTTACGGGGTTTCAGACGGTTTCCTCTTTTTACGGATTTTCCCCTGAAGTTTTTTCTACCCAATCTGCCTCTGTTTTCGTTTACCTCCATTTTCGCGCCTTTCAGTGAGCCGCATCATTCAGTCATTTTCGTTCTGGGCGCAAAGGTAATTCCGGGATAGGACGGAGAAAGCAAGGTCAAGCCTCCTGTTTTCGGTAAAAATCTCCAGCCCTGCGGGTAGTATTTTGACCGGAAAACCTTGTATTCCCTAATCCCTACCTTTTCAAGCACCCGAAACGAAAACGACCGATGCGACAGAAAGACGCATTAAAAAAAAAATGTCGGATAAACGAGAGGCATATAAGGATAGAAACTCAACTCCCTCAGCTCTTGAATCCGCATTAAAAAAACAAAAAAATCAAAAACAGCGAAGATATGACAGCAACGGCAAATTTCAGACAAGTGGCGCAATACATCGGGTTGGCGATATGCGGCTTGATGATGCGCACCGCCTTCGGGGTGTTCGGCATCCTTTAATCATCAGAGAGATTGTAAACGGAGTGTTCCGAGTGGCGATAGGTGTAATCGTGGCTATCCTTTCCACCATTGCCTACTTCGGCTTCATCCTTTGGTTATTAACCCTTTAACCCTTACCGACATGGCAAAGAGAAACAGCAAGACGGTAGCGCAGCAATGCAGGTACTACGAGGTGGGCAACATCTTCGTGTATATGGTGGAAACGTACATCAACGGCAATTTTAGCACTTTCCGAAGATTGTACCACGAACTGAACAAGGACGCACGGAGGGACTTCATGGACTTCCTTCTTAGCGAGGTAGAGCCTACCTATTGGAGAGAGATACTTAAACAGACAATCTAAAAACGACAGCGGTATGAAAGGAACAGACCATTTCAAAAGAACGATACAGATGTATCTGGAACAGCGTGCTGAGGAAGATACGCTCTTTGCGAAGAAGTACCGCAACCCTGCCAAAAACATAGACGAGTGGTGACCCACATTCTGAACTATGTGCAGAAAAGCGGTTGCAGGCTTCACGGACGGAGAGATATTTGGGCAAGCCATCCACTACGAGGGAAAACGAGATAGGTGGGCAACCGCGATGGTGCCAAGTGGTGGTGAACCATGTTGTGGAACTCACAGAAGAGGAAAAGGCGGAGGCACGTCAGAATGCAGTCCGCAGATACCAAGAGGAGGAACTCCGCAAGTTGCAGAACCGCAACAGACCGTCAGCGAGAAAAGAAAACCACCCCCAACCCTCATTATTTGATTTAGGCTTATGAAACCGAAGACCAAGATATAGCAGAAAGAGGTAAGACTTTCAGCCAACCTCCGCCCCATATCAACGACACAAATTGAATGGGCATACCGCCACTGCGTTGAACATATCGGCTACCGCACCAAGAAAGGGAACATTACCTGCTCCGACTGCGGTCACGAGTGGCACAGCGACAGCGCACTGTGCGACACCCTTGAAGGCTGCACCTGCCCCCAATGCCATGCCAAACTCAAAGTGCAGGACACACGCAAACGTATCTACAAGGAAACGCAGTATTTCAGCGTGATAACCACCTGCAAAGGCTATCAGGTAATCCGTGTGATGCAGGTCAGATGCGAGAGCAGGAAAGGCGAGCCGATGCACTTCTACTGCCACGAGGTTGTGCAGCGTTGGATTTCACCCGACGGTAAGGTTACAGACATGGCGTTGCTCCGTGGCTTCACATTCTATTACTGCGATGTATGGGCATTGTGCAGCGCGATGGAGATAAGACCGCACAACAGCCTATACGATGATGTTGTGGCAAGAAGCTGTGCATATCCCAAGATGAGGGTATTACCCCAACTCAGACGCAATGGCTTCAAGGGCGATTTCCACGGCATTTCCCCCGTGCGTCTTTTCAAAGCCTTGCTTTCAGACCCAAGAATTGAAACCCTTATGAAAGGCGGTGAGATTGAGGTTATGAAACACTTTCTTTTCAATGCCCGTACTGCCGATGAATGCTGGACATCATATCTGATTGCCAAGCGTCACAAGTATCGGATAGACAACTTCTCCATGTGGTGCGACTATCTGCGTATGCTCAACAAACTCGGTCAAGACCTCCGCAACCCGAAGAACATCTGCCCCGAAGATTTCATGGCGGCACACGACAACGCAACCCGAAAGATTGAAACCATACACGAGAAGGAACGAGCCGAGCAACGCCGCCGCTGGGAGATTGAAAGGCGTGAGCGTGAGCAACAGCGGCAACTGCAAAGGGAAAAAGATGCGGAAGATTTCATCGCCAACAAATCCAAATTCTTCGGATTGGTAATCACGGACGAGGAAATAATCATCAAGGTGCTTGAAAGCATAGACGAGTATTACAGCGAGGGCAAGGCACAGAACATCTGCGTGTTCGGCAGTGAATACTACAAGAAAGCCGACACCCTCATACTCTCGGCAAGGATTGGCGGTGAGATAATTGAAACCGTAGAGGTGGATTTGCGGACACTCAAGGTGGTGCAGTGCCACGGCAAGTACAACCAAGACACCGAATACCACGAACGTATCATAGACATTGTGAACAAGAACGCCAACCTTATCCGTGAGCGGATGAAAGTGGCATAGCATAAACCCTAAAACAACATTGATATGGAAGTAAGAATTGAAAGTATGATTTGTGTGTGGGATGATGCAATCCCCACGATGTTCATTGAATTTGTAAACCTCCTCACTCTCACAACGAGTGAGGAGGGATTGAGAAAAAGTGTGAAGGAGTTTGCCGAGAAGCACGAACTTGACAAGTTTTTCCTTTACGGCTTCGGCTCACATGTAGCTAACACCATTTCTACCTGCATCAACGCTACACGAGCAACCCCGAAATGGTGATGAAGAACAGAGTTCTGTCAGTACATTTTTAATCATATAAAAAGCAACATTATGGCAACACGAATGACCATCAACGGAGTAAGCACCTGTACGGAAGCAGGTACGGAGAAATATGAGCGTTTCCAATCGGGTATCGGCAGACGCAGGCGGACACTTGTGCAGTACGACTACCGCCATACGGACGGAGAACTGTTCGCTTGTGTCAAACCCACATTGGACGAGTGCCGAACCGCAAGGAACAAGTGGCTGAACGCAAAGCAGGGAAAGGAGGGCAACCGATGAACACAACCTATCAGACACTGATTGTCAAATTCAGCGAACCTATCACGACATTGGACGGTATCTTTGACGATGCCCAAGCGTGGGGAACGGACACCCTCAAAGGGTGGATAGATGATTACGAAAGCACACGTTTCACCGCCACCGACAGCCATACGGCAGTCATCACGAGCGAGTATAATATGGAGTGGCTGAAACGGCAGACACCCATTGCCGAGATACAAGAATTTTGAACGTGTTGGCGGTGCGGACACCGCCAACACATAAACCCCTAAAAACAACGGATATGATAGCAAAGACAATTTTTCAGCAGATAGGCGGAAGAAGATTTACCGCCATGACGGGCAGCCGTGATTTCATCGACATGGGCAACGGCTTACGGATGAGCCTTACACGGAACAAGACGAGTGCCAACCGCCTTGACATCATCTACGATGCGGAAACCGACCTCTACAATATGCGGTTCTACCGCAGGACATTCAGCAAAAAGACTTTCGAGTGCAAGGAAAAGGACATTGCCGTACACGAGGGCATCTATTTTGATATGCTGGAAGAAATGTTCACTATGGTGACAGGACTTTACACACGCTTTTGAGTGGTGGCGGCGAGAGCCGCCCTACTTTCTTTCGGTGAGCAGGATGGCGGACAAAGAAAGTAGCAAAGAAACCTCTGTTCCAATCTGCGATGCCATTCACAAAAAAACAAGTTTTAATCTATGATAATATTATTTTTTTGTTAGTAAATTCCAAGGAGTTTCAGATATTAGTTTTTTCACCATATCTTCACCTATTTCTTGTGAAATAGTAGCACCTGATACAGCAAAATCATCTAATAAATTATCAACTCCTAATTTATCTACCGAGATACCTTTCCATTCCCTTACAAATTCTTCACTCCAATCTTCTTCAATATCGCCAGTATAATAGTTTACATACGGTGTAAACTTCATATCAAACTTTACGACCAAATGGTTTAACGAGTTTATATCGGGAGCAATAACAATAATCTCTCCTTGAGGAAAATTAGAAAAATTAAATGTTTTTCCTTTGATTCTCCACTCTCGTAGATATTCAAAATCATAAGAGTCCACATTTAATATATCAGTTCTCCACTTTAAGTGTTCTGGTATATCTTCATTACCATCCGTATAAATAACATTTCTTGCCCCAAAATCACGAACTAATATATCTCTTGAAAATCCTAATCCCCATGGTAAATACATAGGTTGTCCGGTGCTTTTGGTTTTTACTTCAAAGAAACGTTTAATCGCTGTTATGGGAGATGCCGAAAAACAAATATATCCCTTATCGCTAATCAATTGTTTTTCCTCTAAAATCTTTTGTAACGTATCACAAGGAGAATGGTCACGTCCATTTATGAAATGAAACAGATATGGACTTTGGTCCAATCTTGCTCGCTTAAATTTATCATTAATTATTGCCATATAGTTATAAACGTCCTAATTTTTACAGTATTGCAAAATTAGCAACTAATAAGCAGACTAAGAAATTTAGTTGGGCTTATTCCAGACCCTACATATGTCATACAAAAAGATTTCAGAAAATATAGTTATTCGGAAATATATATGACAGCTTCATAATGAAATTATCATCCCCACCACATTTCCGTAGCAGGGATGATTTTTTATGCACACTTCCTTTTATGGTACATACAGCAGTGCAAACTCCGCCTTCCTCCGTTTGAGCAGCATGGAGTGGCGTTTTCCCTTGTAGTTGCAGAAGGCGATATACTCCCGGTAGATGTTCCTGTCGCCCGCCTCCAGCTTTCGGATCAGCGAGCTTTTGGGTATCTTTCCGCTCCCCAAAAGCCGGTATGGTCCGACATTGTAGGCAAGCGTGGCAAGCAAAAGACTGTCTTTTCCGAACTGCCGGAACATCGCGCAGAAGTTCCGCATGTCTTTCCGCAGGAGTGCGTCAGCCTGCCGCTTTGTCATGGTTCGTGCCGAATACCTTTCGCCCGGCAGCAAGCGGTGTCCGTACCCCACATACGGGTGGTGCTTTTCCGAGTGCCAGCCCTCAAAATACTTCGTACGCAGCGCACCGCCCGCTCGAAAAGTGGCAGCCGGTAGATTGCCGCCTGCCCGTCCGTTCCCTCTTGGCGGCTGATCCGTGCGGACACGGAACAGACCGCCAGAAGTGAACAGAGCATTGTCATGAATACACGCATCATTTCAGCAAGGGTCTGAAGTTACCGATGGAAATGGCGGTAAGACCGTCATCCTTGATATTGCGGTTGTTGAAGTCAAATTCCAATTCGTATGAATTTTTGAAATTGTCCTCCACCACCACGATGAAATTATGCGCTTCGTCACCCTCCGCCGTGTAGTACAGGCGGAACTTTTCGTTCTCCAGCAGGTAGCGGTCGTTGGGCAGGAAGGTGATGCCGTTATCCATTTTGAGCGAGCCTTCCCCCTCGAACTGGAAATAGCGGATGGTATAAAGCGTACCCGCGAAGTCGCCCTCCTTTTTCAGTTCACAGCGGATTTCCACTGTCTGCCCCTTTGTTACCTTATTCGGCACGGGCATGACCTCCACCGTGAAGGGATAGGACTGCTGGATGTCCATGTCGTCGTCACACGACACAAGGGTGAATGACACAGCGACTATCAGGCATAACGCCACTGCCTTAAAGATGTTGGTTCTCTTGTTTCTGTTGTTCTGTATGTTCATTTTTCTTCGATTTTTAGATGGTTGTTTTTCTGTTTTTTCGTTGTCAGTTGCAGGTACTCGTTCAAGTCCTTGCAACCGTCATAGAGGGAGGAACGGTCGGTGACACGCTCCCCATATCGCTTGGTGAGTGCGGCAAGCGTTCGCCGTCCGGCTTCGTCACGGTCGAGGAAACAGCCGATGCGCCCGTAGCCCTCCAGCATCCCCGTCGCCTTCTCCACGTTGGCGACAGAGTTCAGCACAAGACAGTCAGCGTTACCGGTTACGCCAAGCGTCACAGCGGAGAGAAAGTCCATGAAGCCCTCGAACACGAGGTACTCGTCAGCCGGGATGTCATTCGCCTTTACCAGTGATACAGACTTCGGAGGTATGCAACCCTTGAAATATCGGCTTCTGACTTCATAGCCACCCGCCATGTTCGGAAAGCCAACGGCAAAATACCGTTTCCCACGCACACCGTAGTTCAAGCGGCAGCAGTGACGGGATGCGATGGCGTAAGGGATGCCCCGTTCCTCTAAATACTCCGTCAGCAGTGAGAGCAGCGGAGCGACCTCCACATCCTGAAAAACGGATTCGGTCGGCTTCGAGAGATACGGTCCCATAACCGTCATATTGGCGGCTTCCGCTATGAATTTCGCTTGCTTCATGAAGTCATCGCTTTGCAGAAACTCCCCGGCAAGCGTGAAGATGTCGCCGCCCTTGCCCAAACCGAAGTCGTACCAGAGCTGTTTCGCCACGTTCACACGGAAAGAGGGTGCTCGCCCCCTGTACGGGCGATATACCACAGCTCGTTACCGCTACTTCTGACAGGCTCATACCCCAACCGTGCGAGGAATCCGCAAGCGGCATCTGTCTGACAGCATCTATTTCCGTCCGTTCCATGCCCGTGTCAGTTGATGATGAACTTGATACCGACCCCGAACTGCGTGGAACTTCCTGCCAACCCTAAGGCAACGCTCACGCAGATTGGCAGCAGGGCGATACGGTCTGCCACGTAGAACACTCCACATCGAGCGTCAGCGCGCCGCCGTAGATGAAAGCGTCCGGTCGTGCAGCGTGGGCCGTCATGCAGCAGCACCTCTTCCCCACCACCGTCTCATATCCGGCGAGAGCCGAAGCCCCGGTATAGACGAACACGATCTTACGGGCATCGGACAGTATCTTGAAATAGTATCCGCCCTCCGCCGTGAACTGCGCCACGGGTATCTTCCCGTCCTTATAAGGATTGTTCTTCAGGAGGTACTCGCCGCCGAACACCCACTTGTGCCCCTTCTTCGTGTAAGTGGAGAGAGCCGCGCCGAGGCTGTAACCGCCACATTGCCGCCTACCTTGAAGCCGTCCGCCATGTTTGCCCTCACCTCGATGCCCTGCATCTTCGGCAGGCACCGCTGGGCGTGCGCTGCCCTGTGGGCAAGACGCGATGATTATTGCGATGTACTTTCATGGTCAGCGCACTTGAAGTTCATTGATGGTACCCGCGCGTACCAAACTCGTTCTCAATCACGAAGGACTGGTGACGGCCGCCGTTCTTCTCGTTCAGCTCCACCACGAGGCACTTGCCGTCGGGGATAGTGAACTTCGCCATCGTGAACACTGTGCGCTCGCTTTTCCTTCCCGGCACGAGTGTGACGTAGTTCTGCGCACGGAGCGGCAGGACGATTTGCTCCTGCACGGCGGTACGCTTCGCCACCTTCTTGTCCACGATTTTCCAAGTGATGTAGTCCACGTCGAAAGGCACGTTGCTCTGGTTCCTGATTTCCGTGTGAAATAGAGCAAGCCGTTGTGCGTGTAGATGCCTTTCAACAGGTATTGATGCCGAAACGCTTGCAGCCGATATGCTTCACCTCCCGTTTGTTCTGTTTGTGGATGGACTTCATGATAAGGCGCACCAGCATCGGGCTTTCGCTGCCCAGCTCTTTCAGATAGATTTCCTGCGTTGTTCGGCGGTTCACCGTGCTGCCGTCGTGGATGAAGTCGCGCATCTCCACGTTGAGCAGCAGCGGTTCCTCGGCATATTTCACATTGAAAGTGTAGAAGCTGCCGTCCTCAGTAATGACGGACATGTTCGTCTCGTTAAAAATTCCTTACGGTAGCCTTTCACACGATGATGATGTTCTCTGCCCGTCGGCTTTTCCGGCTATCAGGTTCGGCGAGCCCAGATCGACGTAGCGCACCTCCGCCGGAAAATGACGTGGACGGTCTTGTCATAGGTCACTTCCAGACCGTGCGGCGGTATCATGCGGTCGAAGGTCAGCTTCCTCGTCAGCCCGTGATACAGGTCGCCGTCCGCCTCCTTTTGCGGATATACCTCCTTCGTCAAGGTCGGCTGTTCATTACCTGCTGTTCGGTCTGGCATTCGCGTTGGCAGTTGCGATGCCCATAGCGAGGGCAAGACATGATGATTACTTTTCT
>SCPN01000730.1_pt1 | contig 62597 bp, 51 predicted proteins | sample 6106831 | NCBI WGS metagenome assembly SCPN01 (sample SAMN10720447, study PRJNA508395) | human gut metagenome | isolation source: Participant 1, 0 month | reverse complement strand
CGACATTTTCTTCATACAAAGGCGGTGTATAAATATAGGCATATTTTGTCCTTCCATTCACGGATGAATGATAAAGTTCAATGCGTACCGTCCCATGCGGCACTTCTCTTCTGAAATAGAAATCATCCTGTGTCTCCGGAATATCGAAAAAATTCATCATTCGAAAGCCGCCATAAAAACGTCCATCCGGATTTGAAACTCTTACTCCGTCTACAAACCAGTCACAATAATGGAATCCTGCAGGAATGCCGCTGAGTATTCTGGTAAAATACCCGTTTTCTTTTTTGAATAAAGGTATTTTATCGCTTTTAAACGAACCTGTAACTCCTGCCACTTCCACGCACTCCGCTGAGGGCGCATAAAAATTAAATTCAACATCGCCATTGTCAAATACATTCACCGCCTGAATTCGATCGATGTAGTGTAAAAAATCAATCCCTTTTTCTCCGCCTGCCGCCTGTTTGGCGATTGGTGAATAGGCCAAAGGATGTGACAACAGCGCTGTATTGGTAAGCCTCTTCATATCATAATTCCCCTTACGCTTTTTCTTCTATTTTACCATTCTCAGTTCATAAATAATTATGAAAAATTGCTTACAAATCTATTAAAGTTGCTTTTTCATTATCTTATTAGGAATAAATGCAAATTACATACTTGTACCTGCCGTTTTCATTCACCTTTTCATGTTTCATAAAGTGATTGCACCTTCACTTTTTTTTGAATAATTATATAGATTTATTGCTCTTTTTTTGGAATAGTTGTCCTTGCTAAAAAAACAGCTGATAATTATAATTTAATAAAAGGATGATATTTAGAATCGTCTTTTGGCAGCATTTTACTAATTGTTCTTGTGTCATTCAATTCTGCTTTATAGAATTGGAACAGATGCACAGAAAGGGGGATTATTTTGAACTACACGAAGCTTCAAGCAGGAACGTCATGAATTTTTTGGATTTGGCTGGACTTTCCATTATGGAGATCTGGATATTCACGAAGCAGAACTGGGAGAAAAAGATTTTTCACCGGTTACACTTCCGCATGACTGGCTTATGGATTATGAAGCAAACGGGCCGGATGAAAAAAGCGGTTCTATGAACTGGAAATATGGGGTGGGAATATATCGTAAAGAATTCATTATTGATAAATCAAACAAAAATCGTATTATCAGCCTGTTGTTTGATGGTGTATACCAGGATGCCACCGTGTATTTAAATGGGGAAAAGCTTGGAAATAATTACTATGGCTATATTCCTTTTGAATTTGATATTACTAATAAAGTAAATATAGGTGAAGTAAATACATTGCTTGTCAGGGTGGATAATTCCGCACAACCCAATACAAGATGGTATTCAGGAAGCGGAATCACAAGAGATGTCTGGATTTCATCACTCCCCCCTATACACGTGGCTTCTAATGGTACTTATATCGTAACGGACTCACTGGAGAATAATATTGCATCTTTATCAATTACAACAGAAATCAGCAACAGCGCGGCCGTTGATTCTGAGATTGAAATAAAGAATAAAATTTACAGCCCCGATGGTCTTCTAATTGCATCCATGTCCGAAAAAATGACAATCGGAGCAGGTCTCAACAATGCACTTATCAAACAGAATCTGTCAATAAGAAATGCCCTTCTCTGGAGTCCGGAGCACCCCTGTATGCACCAGATGATAACAGAGATTATAGTAGACGGTATCATAGAAGACCAGTACGTTACCCCTTTTGGAATCAGAACCCTTTATTTTGATGCCGACAAAGGTTTGTTAATCAATAAAGAACATATAAAAATACATGGTATGGCCATCCATAACGAAGCAGGACAATTAGGCGCCGCAGTTCCCATTAAAGTATGGAAAAGGCGTTTTGAAAAACTGAAAGGCATGGGCTGTAATGCAATACGGACAGCGCATAACCCGGCCGATCCTTTAATATTAGATTTAATGGATACTATGGGACTTCTATGCATGGATGAATTTTTTGATGAGTGGACCATTTGTAAATGGAGTAAGTCCAGAGGCACTAAAGAAGTCCCTCCCCGCGGTTATGCAGAACATTTCGACAGGCTGCATATAAAAGATTCCGAGACAATAATCAGGAGGGACAGGAATCATCCTTGTGTTATTTTATGGAGTGTCGGCAATGAATGTGAAGAGGTTAACACGGTAGACGGTTGGGAGGTAATGAAGGAGTTACGTGATATCTGTCACAGAATGGATCCCACCAGACCAGTTACCGAAGGTACTAATATGTTGGCTCATAACAGCAAATATACCTACGAAAAATTTATGGAATATCAGGATGTCCGAGGATTTAACTGGGTTAATATCTGGAATGACAGGGCGGAACTATTCTATGAACCGGATAAAATCCGTCATCCCGCCGCCCCTATGGTCATAACAGAAACAGGCGGCATTCCGGGAAGCCGGGGAAATTATCCTCTACCTCAAAGAAGAACCGGTCCGACCGGTCCTTTCAGAAGTTCACCGTACTATGCATGGCCGGTAGAAGCCAGCAAACATATGCGTTTTATTGAGACCAGAGATTATATTTCAGGTGTATTTTACTGGACTGGTGTGGATTATATGGGCGAATCTCCTTATCCATTCAGATCAGGTGAAATCAGTCCTGTGGATCTGGCAGGTTTTATAAGGGATAACTGGTATTTTTACCGTTCCTTATGGATGCGCAATGAACCTACAGTACACCTGCTTCCTCATTGGAATATGGATGTTGAAAAGGGAAAAATCATTCCTGTTATCTGTTATACCTCCTGTCCTTCTGTAGAGTTGTTTTTAAACGGAAAAAGTTATGGAGAAAAAGCTTATTTGTATCCTGCCGTTGGAATTGACGAATGGCCAAACTTTGATTTAACAAAACCACATGCCAATACCGATGATCTTTTCCTTTCCTGGGATGTTCCTTTCGAAGAGGGAGAATTAATTGCCATAGGCTACGACCGGGAAGGTCATGAAATAGCCCGCCATGAGGTGCGCACTTTCAAGGAAGCAAAAGAAATAAATCTGAAATGTGATTCTGCCTGTATTAAAGCTGACGGGCGTGATATAGCTCAGCTTGAAATATCTCTGACAGATGAAGATGGGAATTTGGTAATGACCGCGGAAAACGAACTCGTTGTCAAAGTAACCGGTTCCGGACACCTTTTGGTTCTCGAAAATGGAAACAGTACGGATCATACCATGGGAAAATGCGAAACCAGAAAAGTACATTATGGCCTGCTCCTCGCTGTAATACAGTCTAACCGGGACGAAGCCGGAACAATATATGTAGAAGTTGAAGGAAACGGCTTTAAACCCCGGACATTAGAAATCATTACAAAATAAAAACATACCTTCCGCATCCATAAATAATTCCCGCCCAAGAACCTAAAAAGTGTTTTGGGCGGGAATAAACTTTAATTTTCAATAATAACGGAATATTCAGGTATCAGCTCAACGCCCGTAATCTCGCATCCTGATTCTACAGATAAGTCATAGTATACATCCTGACCAAAACAACAGGGAATTGTATGGGCACTATCATATATTCGTATTTCTAACATTGCAGGGTAGTGAAAACGGCGGAGAGGAATATTCCAGGGCTTACCCGTATTAAACCAATCGTCGATTAGCCTTTCTCCATCATATACCTCAGCGCGATCTCCCAGGAAGTGTACATTCAGGTAAATTTGGTTTACCAACTCCGATGACAAATGTTCTAAATTAATCTGATAGGAACGATACTTAATATTCCCGTTTTTATCCCTTTCTTCTCCTGTCAGCTCGAATTCTGCCCGCATCCTGCACACCGACAGCAATGCGCTTTCAGAAGGCCCTGCCATAAACTTTTTCACAGTTCCATCTTCATGATAAATTTTAATTTCCTGCTTTTCCTGCGTAATCAGCTTCTTTGTGCCATCTTCCTAATAATGGCTATTGTCTCTTTCCACTACTATATAAACCATCATCTCGAACAGGAAGCCTCTGTCGGCTTCTGACTCTGTAAGTACTGTTACCCAATCAATACAAGGCATTGCTTCTATATGCGGTTTTTCATCTGAATACAGAAAAACTCTTTTGCCGAGCCTGCACAGAAGGCTGCAATTTGTTTTTTTAATTATAGTATCGCTCATCTTCAGTTCAATTGGAATAACATAACATCTGTCTGCAGCAAAATGCAAATGTTCCACAGAAAATTGTGTTCCATCAGGCAAATGGATATATATATTCACGTCCGGATGTTCCTCCATAAGGCGGTTCCTGACATGATTATTTACAAAAAGGAATCCTGTTTTGGAGGTATAGTTCCAACGTAATGCAGCGCGTATTGTTTTCATATCTTCCGCAGATTCAGGAACAGACGCTGGAAGAACTGTTTCAGCCTCTGCAATCTCCCTTTCAAAGGATGAAAGCAAAAGATGATACTTTTTTAATACCCCGAAACTCTCATTTATTTTTCCCGCCTCATTAATACAGGCATCGAAATCATAACTCTTTCTCGGAACTGTGGTATTTCCTCCAATACTTTGTGCTTCATTCAAATCCGAATATTTACCATCAGGATTAATGCCCCCATGATACATATAGTACCCGATTAAATTAGCGCCAGCACCGAGCACGCATATAATATGCCCCGCGTTATCAATAGCTTTTGAAACAGGTCTCCTGTGGCTTGTCACCTGCAGCCCTCCGCCAAGTTCGGCGGTCAAATATGGATAATCCCTCCGGATCGTTCCGTTTTTTTCATCAGCCTTATGGAAATCAGAACCTGTATTGGCATCATCACGATAAGGAATAAAAAGGAAATTTTCCATCGCGGGTAATTCTTTTGTAGAATTATCCCAGGGAGCATCCACATATCCGGATAACACCTGCAGTGTCTCATCTATCGTACACGCTCCGCCCCAGGCAGTCGCTGTATAATAGGGTGTATCCAATCCTGCTTTTTTTGCAAGATACAATAATGTCTTCATATGCCTGGCCTGTTCTGCTTTATCGTTCGGGCCTCCACAATGTCCATATTCATTTTCCAGCTGAATTCCAATTACAGGACCACCCTCTTTACACATCATCCCCCGTGATTGTTCACCAATCTTTGTATAGAGTGTTTCTACAAGCGCCAAATACTTTGGATCATCTGTCCTTTTCTCAAAATCGTCTGCATACTGTACATAATCAGGGAACCCGCCATGACGGCACTCACCATGCGCCCAGGGTCCTATTCTAAGCCATACCTTCATATCAAGCGCCCTGCACACATCCAGGAATTTCCTTAAATCCCTGCATCCTGAAAAATCCCATTCTCCTTGCCGTTCTTCATGATGATTCCAAAAAACATAGGTAGCAGCGATATTCACGCCTCCGGCTCTCATTTTCAAAATAGCCTCTTTCCATTCTTCCGGTTTCAAACGTGAAAAATGGATTTCTCCCATAACCGGTATAATACGTTTTCCATTAACAAGCAGACTTTTTTGATCCGCCTGATATAAATTACCGGCCAAATCTCTGCCTCCCATATTTAATAATTCTGGCGTATTCTTAACTGCCGGAATTTGAAACATTAATTTTTCCATTACAAATCAATCTCCATTTCTTAGTATTTTATTTTAAAATTTTGAAGTCTTTGTACTTGTCAGTTTTAGAATTCTTGCTTATAATATAATTCAATTAAATCCAAATTACATAATTTTTTGCCTGTTAATAATCAAAAATTGCGTTCAGAGGAAAATATGAAATCGGTTGAAGACAAAATCGACAAAAAGTCTCGGATTATTTTATTAATTCCCCGACAGATGCCATAACTGAATATTTTTTATATCCTACCCATTTAGGGCATTTTTTTTATCAGCCAGGTTACAGGCAGCATCGTATGCATTTTGACAGTTTTTTGCTTATGTATGTACTGGAAGGTTCACTTACTGTAGAATTCGAAGCTAAAAAATGGCCAGCTGAAAAAAACAATTTTATTCTTATTGACTGTTATCAGGAGCACAGTTACTATTCAGATACCGGCTGGGAAGCGATATGGATTCATTATGACGGATTTTCGGCACGCAAAATGTATAATATGATCGTAAGTAAACTCAGTAATATATTTTCTCTTGATGATCCATTGCCAATTATGAATCGCATGGCAAAAATTTACCAGCCTTTTACAAAAAAGGAACCTGTAAGAGAAGTATTGCTTTCGAAATACCTCAACGATATCCTGACGGAACTTATTATTTACACACCTCTCCAAATAAAAGAAGTTCAACGTGCCTCTGCAATTGAAAACGCGAAAATATATATTCAGGAACATATACAAGAAGAACTTAGAGTTGAAGAACTTGCAAAAAAAGCGCTGATGAGCACCTATCATTTTATACGTGTTTTTAAAAAAGAAACGGATATGACGCCTCACGAATATATTATCAATTACAGACTCCGCATTTCAAAAATTTTACTTTTGGAGAGCAACATGTCAGTCAATGATATCTGTTATGAATCCGGCTTTTCCTCTGCCAGTATATTTTGTGCCGCATTTAAAAAAAGTGTAGGCCTGTCCCCAACAGCTTATCGAAAAAAAGGACGCATTGATTAGATGCGTCCTTTTTTGTCACTATTGCTTTACCCCTTCACAGCTCCTATTGTCATTCCTTTAACGAAATAACGCTGGACAAAAGGATACAATAGTACAATAGGACCGGTTGCAATCACCGTCATAGCCATTTTCATACTTTCCAAAGGAACTGTAGTAATCGGAATGCCGGATTTTTCTGCAACTAAACGCATTGCCTCCGCACTGCCCAGCATTCTCTGCAAATAATACTGAAGCATAAATTTATCTTCATCCGTTATATACAGCATACAGTTATACCAGTCATTCCAATATGCTAATGCCGCAAAAAGACATAACGTAGCAATTAAAGGCTTAGACAAAGGTATAATCAATTTGATATAAATTGTAAAGTCGTTCGCGCCATCAATTTTAGCCGATTCTGTTATAGATGCTGGTATTCCCGCCATAAATGATTTAGCAATAATCATATTCCATACTGAAAAAACCATCGGAAGAATTAAAGCCATATAATTATTTTTAAAATGAAGATATCGCATACAAAGCATGTATGTCGGCACAAGCCCACCGCTGAACAGGGTTGTAAAAAAGAAGAAAAACGCAAACTTGTTCCTCCATGGAAAATCTTTTCTGGAAAGTACATATCCCGTCATAGTTGAAAGAAATACCGCCAAAAAGGTTCCTACTATGGTAACACATACAGTAGTTCCATACGCACGAATAATCTGTTCCGGATTCTTCAGACACAGGCCATAGCTTTCCAGGCTGAATACCCCTGTAGGAATAATTGGATATCCGTTTTTTATTAAGGATGTTTCCGGTGTAAAGGATGCCAATATAATTAAATAAAATGGAAGTAAGCAGATTATAGCAAAAATGCCGATAAATAAATAAGCAACTATATTAATGGAAATTACATCCGCACCAATGTGTATACGATTTTTTGCTGCATTTGCTTTGCGATTATTTTTCATACTGCCCCTCCTCCTTTAATACAATGCATAATCAGGATTTGTTTTCTTTACTAATCCATTTGCACACATAATCGTAACAAAACAAAGTACTGACTGAAACAGGCCTGCAGCTGCCGATACTCCTACATCACCGGAAGAAATCAATAATCTGAAAACATAGGTGTCAATAACATCAGTTACAGACTCAAGTAAAGCACTTGACTTTACTGTCTGATAAAACAATCCAAAATCTCCTCTGAAAATATTTCCGATTGCCAAAAGTACCAGGGTCATCATCGTTGGTATCAAAGATGGTATGGTCAGATATCTGATTTTCTGCCATGCATTGGCCCCATCCAGCGAAGCTGCTTCAAACATTTCCTGATCCATAGACGTAATGGCCGCAAGATATACTACCGAGCCATAACCCGTCTGTTTCCACATTTTCAAAAAAGTCAGCAAAAACGGCCATGCGCCGGGAGAGTTGTATAAATCAAAAGGTTTTGCTCCAAGACTTGTAAGAATATTATTTGCAACACCGCGTTCGAAACTAAAAATATTATAAACTATTGCTCCTGCAACTACCCAGCTGATAAAATAAGGAAGGAACATAAATGATTGTGCCGTTTTCTTAAAGATTTTGCAACGCAGTTCATTCAATAAAATTGCACTTCCCATTTCCAGGACCACACCAAGAGATATGAATATAATATTATATAGAATCGTGTTTCTTGTTACCATTCCAAGTTTACCGGAAATCATCAGTGCCTTAAAGTTATTGAGACCATTCCAGGGTGAAAAATAAATTCCGCCATTATAGTTATATTTTTTGAATGCCAGTACAACACCCGTCATAGGAATATAGGAAAAAATCACCACATACAAAACTGCAGGAAGAAGCATCAGAGTATCCAATGTCTTTTCACTGTTTTTAAAAACGGTGTTTTCACTGGTTTCACTTTATTAATCCCATCCATTGTTTTTCCTCCGTCAATGCATATTTAATGAAAAATGGCGGGGTATCCGCCATTTTTCTTACTCTCATTTAACGAGCTGCAAGCCATTCATTATATTGTTTAAACAACTCTTCCTCAACAATCTTAATTCCAGCTCCGTCCAGTTTGGCATTCATTTCTGCAAGGTATGCATCTACATCATCTACCAGGCCTAACTGAAGCGACGGAATATAATCACCAAGGATTGCTTTACATGCAGATGCATAATCAGACACTTCTGTATCATTAAATACGAAAGTTATCGTTGGATTGGAAGTTATCCTCGGCTCCCAGGAATCAACCATTTCCTGTTCACGCGGTTCTACTCCGGTTTCCTTATAAATTCCATTATTTATCCCCCAAGATAAAGAAACACTGTTAGGCGGATATGCTTCCACATTCGCAGCCTTAGCATAATTAAAAGCCATCAATTGTATAATGTCATTTCAAAGCCCAGAGTAATAAGTCTGTTTACATATGTATCCATTTTCAGAATATCGAGTACCATAGCCGTACGTTCAGGATTTTTGAAGCTGCTGCAATAGCAATATCCGAATTATTGTACCCTCGCAGGCCACAATATTATCTTTCGTCAAATCATAGGCCGCACACTTAACACCCTCATTCTTTTCGGCCATCCTCATATAATTAAATACCGTGCCGTTCCAGGCTATAGAAGCTCCCTGCAGTGCACCAAATGCATCATCATCTGAAATTGTGTTGGAAAGTGCACCGCGGGACCAGCAGCCTGCGTCAGCCAAAGTTTTCATATCCTTAGCAAATTTAACAAATGATTCTGAATTCCAGCAAAGTTCAATATCATCGGCAGAAGGCAGTTCTCCTTCTTTATATTCATATTGATAATGCAAATAATTATCCTTAAGAATATAGAAGACATTATATTGCTGACGATACACTTCCCAAAGTTCCGCATTATTCCCTGAAGAAGCCTGTGCAAGAATACCTGATTCCGGCGTTTCTTTTTCAGCAATTGTAAGCATAAAATTCATATAGTCTGACCAGTTGTCCAACTTCTCTATGCCATATTTTTCAGCTAAATCCTGACGAATCGCCACAATTTTAGTGTCAGCTTTTTCAGCATTACAGGGAAGCGCTACAATTTTACCATCAATTGTGGATTCTGCATAACTTGTCTCAGCCTGATACTTATTTGTCAAAGGCATATTCTTTGCTACAAAATCCCTGTCAAACGTATAAAAAGAGCCTTTTGCCGCTTCAGTATACATATAACACCATGGAGCCGTATAAATTGCATCTACCTCTTCACCGCCTGCCAGAACCAGTGAATATTTTGTACCGTAATCAGCCCAGCTCATAATCACTGTTTCAAGCTTGGTATTAAAAGGCTCCAGGTATTCGTTAACAGCTGCCATAACCTTATCCCAGTCCTGAGGCGTATCACCAATTAAATATAAATAAACAGTATAGGGCTTGCTTAAGTCAACATTTGTATACATTTCCGGTGTTGCTTTAACCACTCCGTCTGTCAATGAAGCCGGAAGTTCCGCTAATACATCAGCCGCAGGTTCTGCTGCATCTACTGCTTCTGTACTTTCCTGTGCTCCTCCTGTTGCCCCTCCTGTTTGTTTACTCGTTCCTCCACATGCCAGGTGCAGTACAGCAACAAGTAAACACGATAACCTTTTTTTCATAAACTGTGTCCCCCTTTATTTTTTCACTAATTTTTGCTAAATCTTAGCAATGATTTATATAGATAATATAGCATTAACTTATCCTGTTTTCATTCTTATTTTTGCTTATTTTTATAGAAAAATTGCTTTCACACAATCTTAAATTATGAAAAAAAGTTGGGAAATCCATATTATAACCAAGGGTATAGTTTTCTTTTTCTCCTTTCCATTCAGCATAGGTATGAGCCCGTTGCAGACAAATAATCATATTTTCTCCTTACTAAATTTTAAAATATAAATAACCCTGTCGTTTTCGTTTTAATTGATTGGATTATATGATTTATTTATTCCTTCAATATTTATTCTATAATCAATATATTATTTTGCTAAATTAATAAATTTGTGCTAAAATAATTTTAATATACCTAATTCGTCTCTATAGCTATAATCAACAGCAATTTTCTTATTACTCAGAAAATCTCATATAATGAACAGAATTTTAGCTATAATCCTTTTGTTCATTTATGATATTTTTATATCAGAATTATTTTCTACATATCAAAAGGAGGATTCTATGGGTACTTTTAAAAATCTTGACAGGCTGCTTGATTCGTTTACACAGGGTTCGATTCCCGGCTGTGCCTGTGTCGTCATGCAGAATCATGATATTCTCTACGAAAGCTATTCCGGCTTCGCCGATATCGAAAAGGGGACAAAAATCAACGAACGTTCCATTTTCCGCCAGGCGTCCACAACAAAACTGTTTACTTATGCCATCGGCATGATGCTGTTTGAAGAAGGGGCGTTCCGTTTCACGGATCCGATATATGATTTCCTGCCGGAATGGAAAAATACTACCAAATATGTGCAGCTTCCGGGGCGCGCAGCCCAGGTGGTTCCTGTGGAGCATCCCATTACTGTAAAGGATGCCTTTACCATGTCCTGCGGCCTTCCCTACTGTATGAGACCGCTTGATCATGTGACCGATAATCCTACCGTCAATGCCATGTCTGAAGCGGTCAGGCCCTATTGTAAAGATGGGAAAATCCCCACGCTGCGCGACGAGGTCCGCGCCATGGGATCCGTTCCGATTATGTTTGAACCCGGCACCCATTGGCTTTACGGGCTGGGAAGTGAAATTGTGGGAGCTATTGTGGAAGTAATCACAGGAAAATCTGTGCGTCAGAACATGAAAGAAAGGCTGATTGATCCCCTTGGCCTGAAGGATACCGCCACTTTCCTGGATGAGGAAATGATGGGCCGACTGGTCACCTGTTACCAAATCACTCCTGATAAAAAGAAAGAGCCTATGCCCCGGGAACTGGACGATATCATAAAGATCGGCGGTGCTCCGGAATACTCCAGAGCCAACTTAAACTGCAGCTGCAGAGATTTTGCTGTATTTATGAGCATGCTGGCAAACGGCGGCCGCTACAAGGGTGAAAGCCTTCTGGGAAGGAAGACCATTGACCTGATGAGAACGAATCAGCTTGGGCCGGATCAGCTCAGGGATTTCTGGCATTATAACGGCGTGGATATTCTCGGTTATGGCTATGGAATGGGAGTACGGACCCTGATGGACAAAGCCCCAGCGCATCAACGGCGCTCATGGAGCGCCTTCAGCCTGGTCCAGCGGTTACGGAAACTCCTGGGCGGAGGCCTCTCCTGAAGATCATCTCTCTATTGTTTATATGCACAATACACAGGGAGAACATAATGAGCTGTTTCATGTGAAGGTCCGGGATGTTGTTTATGGATGTATCGATTAAACGTCTGTTTTAAGGTGAAAATAAGGGGTGCCCTTGCGCTGAGCCAGCACCCTTATTACTATGGCTAAAATCCGAAACAATCAGTCAGTTCCTTTATCTATTGGCCGCAATATAGCTCAACTCTTTGTTATATCTGCAAGCTCTAGCTTCTTTATTAAAATTCACCATAGTACATACAACAGCAGGAGCTGTTACTTTTAGTTGTTCCTGTTTTCTTAAATTTCCCATTCTGTACTTATTTCTATTATTAATTTTCCGGATTGGGAAAACTCTCCCTGAACACAAAGTCTGCCGTCTTTATTTTTGCCATCGGCTCCTTAATATTATTTTCAAACATTGCAATCAATAACGATATAGCGTCTTCAATCATATCATTAACAGAAAATCGAATACAGCTAATTGTAGGCTTCATGATGTTCAGCAACTCATTATCTCCGTAACAGATTATACTCAGATCCTCTGGAACCGATAAATTTTCTTCATTAAGAGTATAAACAGCTCCAATCGCAATTTTATCCGACATAATAAACACTGCCTGCGGAATTTCCTGCTGGCTCAGCAGCTGTTTCATCGCCGTTCTGCCGCAATCAAAGGTGCGTTCCTGCGTATCTATTTTCCAATTTTCTTCAACCCGGATTTCGTATTCTTTACAAGCCTGCAGGAATCCTAATTGCCTCATTCCAGGGCCTCGCCCTTTATAAATTGCATGCGTGAATTCCTGCTGTGCAGAATAGCGGCAAAATAGCTTTGCACACTCCCTTCCTACCTGATATTCGTCCACATATACACTGCTGAAGCCTTCACCCGGCACATTCATAACTACCACAGGCAAATCCAATTGCTTATTATTCAGGTAATCAATATCCTTCTCAGATGTACCGACTACAAGAGCGCCATTATACATGCTGGAGCTGATTACACTGTCGCATTCTGAAAGATTATCATATTCAAAAAATTCCAGAATATAATCAAGCACATATTTCTTATTTTTTTCAGCTGCCCATAAACCTTCATTGATACCGGCTATTCTCTCCCCTGTGGTACGGATGTTCATAAAAATTGCGATGACAAAATGAGATTTTTGCGTATCTGCATTCCGTAACCGTCTCGCATACACATTAGGATGATAATTCATTTCCTGCGCCATCTTCTGCACAATTTCCTGTGTCGCTTTAGAAATCCTCATTTCATCGCCTTTACCGCTCAATACAACAGAAACTGTGGAAGGTGATATATTTTGAATCTTTCAGCAATCTGCTTGATTTGAACAGTCTCATTTTTTTTCTTCATCCGCCATATGTATGAGTTCAACAAAAGGCAATCAGTACTTCTTCCTCATGATTTATCATTGCTAGTTCAAGCGCTTTTCCTGATATTGATTATTATAATACAATTATTCAATATCAGTAGCAAATCCACTTTATAACTCTTTTCCTTACGTTTTTGATACATATTAAAAATTACCAATGAAGCGATCATTATTATCCCTGTTACATAAAACATAATCTCATAATTAGTGTTTTCCGCAATTTTACCGCAAACTATAGGTCCTATTCCCTGACCGATGTCTGCCCCAATATAATAAGTGCTTGTGGCAATACCAACTCTTGCCGGACCCGCTTTTTTGATACATGCTGTCTGAAGGGATATCTGACCGCCTCCCTGGCTGAATGCTTTAAGCACCGCCGACAATATGATAAGCGGCATTCCATAAGCGGCCCCCAGCAGCGCCATGGAAACCGCGCCTGCAATAAGCGAAAAGTTTACTACGCCTGTTAATCCGCTCTTGTCCACCACCTTCCCCATAAAAAGCCTGAGAACAAATAATATAATGGCATTCACAGAAAAGAATAATGGAATTCCGGAAATATTCCTGCTCGTTCCAAGAAGCTGCAAAAAAGAATTTACAACACCGTTACACATGGAGAACATGCCTGCAACCAGGGCATATATAAGACAATCCCTGGCAATGAGATTTTGAACGGAAATTTTTTCTTTCTTTTCCGTACTATATTGCGCCGGCGCATACTTCAGAAGCAAAAGAACAGCTACGGCAATAAGAGTAAGGAAACAAATACAGTAAAATAACGTATGATATCCAAAACGGTTCTTTATCGCCACCCCAAGGCTGGGGCCGCAAACCTGTGAAAGCACCTGCCCCATACCATAATATCCTAATCCCTCTCCCATCCTTTCTTCAGGTATATATTCGCTGATTAAAGACATATTAGCAGTTCCGCTGATACCAAAGGCCGCGCCGTGAATAATCCTGATAATCATCAGAGCGCCAATATTTGCCGCCAGACCATAACCAAGCATAACAAAACATATACAGATGTAGCACAAAAGGCACATATATTTCCTGTTTACCCTGTCTGCCGCTATACCGCTGAAGGGGCGTACCAATAATGCTGATATCGAATATATTCCTGCTGCCGTACTGCTATAGTTAAAGATGCGCCTATTTCCACTGCATAAGAAGAAATCAGGGTTGAAATCATACTGTAGCCGAATGCAATTAATAATCCAACCAGCATCATCATATTATAATTTCTGTTAAAAAGAACCTTTTCCTTTTTTCTCATATTTCCCTCACTTAAGCTGTTTTAGATTTCTTCCCCCTCAATTGATCTTAATAAACCTTTTACATATTTTTTTAAACGCAGGACATTCCTGATATTCCTTCATAAGAGGGAGCAGCAACAATGATGCATCCCTAAGCCGGACTCCGGATGTCATAACAAAAGCTTTTCCTATCTTCATCGTATTCAGGGTACCATTTCCAACCTGCTTCCAAAAATTTTTATTATCTTCTCCATTGGGATTTCCTGAACGGGCAAAGTCATACCATGCATTACGTATCTGCCTTTGGCATTCTTCATCAGCAGCACTGTCTTTCATAAATAATATGGGGATTTCTGCTCCATGCGGGCATCTTGTATTCTCCCCCCTGCCCGTACCCTGTAAAGCAAGATAATAAAGATAGGAAGAAGAGCCTTGTTCTGCAAATATCATTCCATAGCTTAAAGCCCCCATCCGCAGATAAATATCATTTTTTAAATCTCTGTATGCATCGAAATCCGTCCTCGCCATTTTTTCATTTTCTGCATATAAAGATATAATATCCTCCCTTCCTCCATGTAACGGATCCAGTTTTGCTTTACAATGGTCCAATAACATTTGTTTCGCTTCGGCCCATTTACCAGGTTCTTTAAATCTTTCAAACTGCTGGTCATATTCCCCCTCATTTGTCCCTCCAAGGAAATCTATTCCGCAGCATCCGGTCTGTATGAAGTAATCCCAATAATTTTCCGGGATTACAGCATTATCAATAACAGGGGAAAAAAGCTTTGAATTTACGCCTGAAAATATCGGTGTCCCCCCCATAGAATGCTTTATAATCTCATTCTGCACTCTCAATAAGGTCTTCGCTTCCAGCCTTTCAGCCTCTTCCACAGATTTCACATGAAGGCGTTTGAAAAATTCATCAGATATCGTAATACTATCCTGATATGAGGTCAGACTCAAATCCATAGCGAACGAACTTTCACAGATAACCCTTTTAAATAGTCCTCTGGCCTCCGGCATCAGAAGCAGGCTGCTTATATTGGCAGAGCCAGCTGACTGCCCAAATAATGTTACCTTGTTTTTATCACCGCCAAAGGCTTCAATATTTTCATGGATCCACTTCAGGCACTGTACAATATCCAGTCTCGCAAGATTATTACTGAATTGATAACGTTCTGTAAAACCGTTCAATGTGGAAAGATTTACAGAACCCCAGATTCCAACCCTGTAATTGGGAACCACGACCAGGATATCAGAATTATTTTCCACTATCTTTTTCCCGTCAAACAGCGCTTCTCCGGAACCTGTTTTGCAGCCAATATTATTTCCGGCTACCTGGGCCCCTCCATAGATCCAAACCATTACTGTTTTTCCGGTTTGTTCCAAATCCCTGCCAAACAGATTCAGGTTCAGACATTCCTCATTCATTTCGACGGGAATCCCATAGTCCTCCTGTACAATGTCCTGCCAGGGGGAAGGCCCGTAACTGCATGCATTGATTTTAACTTCCGGTGTTGTTTTCACGTCGGCTGCTCTTTCCCACCGCGCGGCTGTACCATATGGAATTCCCAGAAAGGAACAGGTTCCTGTCTCCTTCTCTGTTCTTCCTATGTAAGTTCCTCTTTTAGTGACAATTTCTTTTATCCCTGTACTTCCCATATCTTCCTCACACCACAATCCTTATTATAACCCGCGATCTTCACAAAAACGGACAATATCCCTGACGACCTCATCTTTATGTTCCACATCCAGCCCATGAGTTGCATCTTCATATATAATCATTTTAGAACCTGTAACCGCTTTACATGAACGTACTAGATTTTCAGGCAGACAGATGGGATCGTGCATACCGCCCATCATCAGCACAGGAATCTTAACCTGGCTTAAAACCGCAATTAACTCTTCTTCTGTTTTTTGCTTCGGAAAAGGTTTTCGCGGATTCAAACGTGCTTCTTCCAAAGACATATTCCGCATATTTTCGATTTGTTCCTCATGGAACCGCAGTTTCAGTTCCCAAAGCTCTTCGCTCATCCCTTCCGGACGTTCTCTTGAAAAATCAGCGTCACAGGCGTCGCAATGTGCTTTCCATGTTTCTTCTGTCTTTGCTGCCATTATGGTTTTCATACGTGCAGAACCTGTTTCCTGTCCATCCTTACTATGAGGTCCTCCCACAATAGAAAAAAAGGCCCTGACTCTTTCCTGATGATTTACGCAAATATGCCATCCTATTCCCGCGCCATGGGATACTCCCGAATAAAAAAACTTGTCTATTCCCATTGCATCTGCGAAATCACAGGCATCCTGTGCCCACATATCATACCATGTATCTCCCAAATCTTCCGTAATATGTGTTGACCTTCCAACCAAGCGAATTACAATATCGTACACATGGAAACCTGCCTTCTCAGCAAGATCAATTGTCCAGTTTACCACTTTTGAATGGCTTTGCTGGCAGCAAAGTAAATATCTTTCTCCTGTTCCGTATTCTTCATATTCAAGCTCTATATCCTTTATTTTACAAACCGCCATTTTACTTCCTTTCCGCCTGCTCCTGCAAGGCTCCAATTTAACAGGACTTTTTTACAGCAAAGCATGCTACAAAATGTCCCTTTTCAACTTCCTGGAAATCCGGGATCTGCTGTCTGCATTTTTCCGTTGCCAGCTCACAGCGGTTACTGAACGGACAGCCTTCGGGCCTCTTTACAATACTCGGGACTTCACCTCTCAGTTCATAGTTCTTCTCTCCCTCCTGAAGAACAGGATCCGGTATTGGAACTGAACGCAGCAACGCTTTTGTATAAGGGTGTAATGGATTTTTATATAAATCACTGCTGCTGGTTAATTCTACAATTACCCCCAAATACATCACCGCCACCCGATGACTGATATGCTTGACCACCGATAAGTCATGCGCCACAAATAAATAGGAAAGTCCCAGCTTTTCCTGCAAATCTTCCAATAGATTAATAATCTGCGCCTGTATTGAAACATCTAACGCGGATATCGGTTCATCACAAATAATGATTTCCGGTTCACAGGCCAAAGCTCTGGCAATCCCAATACGTTGTCTCTGCCCTCCGGAGAATTCATGGGCGTACCTGGTTTTGAGTGCAGGCTCCAAACCGACCAGCTTAAACAGTTCATCCACCCTGTTATCATACTCTTCTTTGCTCTTCACCAGGCCATATGGAAACAGCGGTTCCCCTACAAGCTCTTCTGCCGATTTCCTGGGGTCAAGAGAACTGGAGGGGTCCTGGAATATCATCTGTATTTTTCTTCTTTCCTTCCGGAACAAACGCTCAGGTACACCCAGTATTTCTTCACCATTAAGATAGACCTTCCCCACTGTTTCATCCAATAATTTTAAAACCGCCTTTGCCGTTGTTGTCTTTCCGCAGCCGGATTCGCCAACCAGCCCCAATGTTTCACCTTTATATAATTGAAAATTTACATGATGCAATACATTGAGATTTCCGCTTTTTTTCTTGAAAAAGCCTCCCTTTACAGGAAAAGATACATCAATATCCTTTGCCTCCAGCACCACTTCATCCCCCGGCAAAGATTTATGTACCGATTTTTCTGTTTCCCAGCTTTTTTCTTTTTCATCCAGTTCTTCTTTGCACAAATAGCAGGCAATAAAATGTGTTTCACTTTCCTGTCTTAAAGCCGGCATAGCTTTTCCATAACATTTCTCACATGCATATCTGCACCTGTCGATAAACTGACAGCCTTCTTTTCTGTTTGTTGGCGTCGGAGGATTTCCGTCAATTGGAATCAAACGGTTTTTATCATCGTCCAGTCTGGGGACTGCTCTCAATAACCCTCTGGTATATGGATGCGACGGCTCATGGAATATTTCCATTGTGGTTCCGGCTTCCACAATATTCCCGGCATACATAACGTATATCCGTTCTGCATATCTGGCTACAATTCCCAGATTATGGGTAATCATCAATAATGCTGTATTTTTTTCTTTTGCAAGCGTTTTGAGCAGATCCAGTATTTGTGCCTGCGTCGTAACGTCTAACGCTGTTGTTGGTTCGTCCGCAATGATCATATCCGGATTCCCCGCCAGGGCTATGGCTATCATAATCCTCTGTCTCATACCGCCGGAAAACTGGTGCGGATAGTCATATAAACGTGTTTTCGCATCAGCAATGCCGACTTTTTCCATTAATTCGACGGCTTTCTCTTCCGCCTTCTTTTTATCAGTATCAGAATGCAGAAGAATTGATTCTATAATCTGAAATCCTACTGTTTTAACCGGATTAAGCGATGTCATTGGTTCCTGAAAAATCATCCCGACACGTCCGCCCCGAATTTTTCTCATCTCGCTGCTGTTTGGTTTTGAACTTAATATATTCCTTCCATTAAGCAGCACCTCTCCATTATCAATTTTCCCCGGCGGTGTCGGAATCAGCTGCAAAGCCGCCAGCTGTGTCTGGCTTTTCCCGGATCCGCTTTCTCCAACAATCCCCACAATTTCTCCATGATCAACATAATAGGATACATGATCGACAGCTTGTGTAAGTCCATCCAAATTTTCATAGCTCACCGAAAGATCTTTCACTTCCCAAAAGTGTTCCATAGCAACCTCCTATAATGTTCCTCTTAATCTTGGATCTATTGCATCCCGGATTCCATCACCCAAAATATTAAAACCAAAAACCAACAGCATAATACATATGCCCGGCGCCATCGCATAAACGGGCCTTGATAAAAGTAATGTATACGCTTCACTCACCATACCGCCCCAGCTGGCTACAGGAGCGGATACCCCTAACCCTAAAAAGTTGAGGCTGGATTCTGCTAATATTGTAAATCCTATATTTGCTGTTAATACCACTAAAATCGGCGATATGCAATTGGGAAGCAGATGTGACATTATTTTCTTTTTATTACTGATTCCCAACACCTTCTCCGCCGTCATAAAGTCAGAATTTTTTATCTGTAATACCTGTGCGGTCAGCAGCCTTGCATAAGTAGGGACTGTGGATATTCCCAGTACAAGTACAAGCCCTAAAATACTTCCGCTGGAAAACATTATACTCAGCGCCATGGCAAACATAATATTGGGAATTGCCAGTAATGCATCTACAATTCTTGACAAAACAGTATTGACAATACCTCCGTAGAAGCCGCTTATCAAACCAATTGCCACTCCCAGAATACTGGAAAGAAAAACCGAAAGGACGCCAATACATAAAGAGGTCCTTGTTCCATACATCAACCGGGTCAGCACGTCCCTTCCCAGTTTATCCGTACCAAGCCAATGTTCCGAAGACGGCTTTAACAGAGAACTTGTCATATCTGTTTTATATGGATCATAAGGGGATAAAACCGGAATGAAAACGGCAATCAGGACAAATAAAACAACAAGACAGACAGCAAATACCACTAATTTCCTGCTGAACAGCACTTTCAGGCTGTAGGTAAAACGGGACTGATGCTTCATAATATTTTCTCCTTTATTGTAATCGGATGCGGGGATCAAGATAACCATAGCAGATATCCACCAACAGGTTAGATAATACGACTACTACAGATATAATCAGAACACATGCCTGAATAACCGGATAGTCTCTCCCAACAATGCTGTTAACCAATAAAGAACCTGTGCCATTAATTGCGTATACCGTTTCAATGGTAACTGCTCCTGAAACAATCCCCCTCAGATTCATTCCCAATAATGTAACTACCGGAATAATTGCATTTTTAATAGCGTGCCTGACGATAACCTGGGATTCCTTCAATCCCTTTGCCCGTGCAGTCCTTATGTAGTCCTGCCGAATGACTTCCAGCATGCCTGAACGCATTTGTCTGGTCAGGCTGGCAACAGCGCCAACACTGAGGCAGACCACCGGCATAATCGTCTGTTTTATACTTAATCCCACGCCTGCTGTCGGAAAAGAAAAACCATAAGAAGGCAGCCAGCCAAGCTTAATGGAAAAAATATACATTCCAACAACAGCCAGCCAGAAGCCCGGTACAACAGAACCAATATTGGCCAATACAGTCAAAACATTATCCACCGTTCTGCCTCTGTTAATTCCGCATAAAGTTCCCAGAATTATTCCCAAAAACACACTGATAATCAGAGATATCCCCCCAAGATACATGGTTACCGGTAATCGCTGCCGCAATAAATCCATTACCGGTTTCGTATATTTATAGGATAATCCCATATCTCCCTGCACAATCTTCTCAACCCAATGCCAATACCTTACCAGCATAGGTTTATCTAATTCCATGAGTAAATATTGTTTTTCATACTGCTCTCTTGTAATATCACTGCCTAATATGGCATAAACCGGATCCCCCGGCACTATGTACATCAGCAGATATGCAAAAACAGAGATCAATATAATAGTAATAGCAGCCTGTCCCAAACGCTTTATTATATATTTCTTCAAAATCCTGCTCCTTCCGTTAAAAATGATCGGCAGATATTTTTCTGCCGATCATCCCTAATCATTTACCTGGTGAGATACGCAGATTCCGGTGTCCAAATAATTGCGTTAATCTGATAAATACCGTGATCAACTAAATTACCATGGGTAAAAATTGTATCGCTGGAGATATACAGCGGCATTAATTCACAGTAGTCATCAATAACTGTTTTGGATAATTCCTGACAATACTTTTCTTTTTCTTCAAAAGTTTTACATGTGGTTGCAAGATTAATTAATTCAACGATATCTTCTTCATGCGTAACCTGGTTGACCCAACGTACACCATCCGGTAAAAATGTCCGATTGTAATATGTAGTAAGATCTACTTCAGCACGCCCGGCGCTAAATATCATCCCGTTAAAGGACTCTCCATTAATACCGGATAACTCATTTGTTATAGTGGAGTCAATCAATTCCAGCTTCGCATTAATTCCAACTTCAGCCAGATAACTTTGTGCCAGAGAACAAATTTCCTCATCATCGCCGCCGTTACCATAATAAATAATCATATCAAATCCATCCGGATAGCCTGCTGCTTTCAAATATTCCCTGGCAGCTTCAGGGTCATATGGATATCCTTTTAAGTCAGGATTTGCAGACCATACATTATTCGGTCCCCACTGCGCAGTCCTTTCTATCACTGCACCGCTGTTCTCCTTAATATAATTTACAATAGCATCCTTATCAATTGCAGAACATACAGCCCGGCGGGCATCAACATTCCCCATAGGGCCATCATCCTGACAACTGAACCAGAACATAAATGACATACCGCCGCTTATTAAGGATTTCGCCTCAGGAGTAAAACCGGCTTCTTTCAGGGTCCTGCTCGCATCAGAGTTACAGTTCAGGAGAACATCTATTTCCCCGGTCTGGAATGCGGATATCTGGGCGGCCTCATCCGGAATAATAGCGAACTCAATGCCGTCAAGATAGGGCAGACCTTCGATCCAGTAGTCCTCGTTTGCTTTAAATACTATCTTTTCATCAACAACCCATTCCTCAAATTTAAACGCTCCGGTTCCCACAGGATTTTTATCCAGCGCATCTGTGCCATTTGCTTTCGCATACTCTGCAGAAACCATAATTCCTGCAGTATAGAGGCAGGATGTTGCTATATTATTGGACCATTCACTTAAATGTACCACAACTGTATAGTCATCAATAATTTCATAATTATCAACACAGTTAAGTTCAATATTCCCTGCATTTGTCCATTCCTGCCAGTTCCAGACTACAGCTTCAGCATTAAAATCACTGCCGTCATGAAATTTTATGCCTTCGCGTAAATGTACCGTCAGCGTCAGATTATCCGGATCCTCTTCATAAGCAGTACAAAGCCAGGGAGTAAGTGTTCCGTCTTCCGCGTATCTGCATAAATGCTCACAGCAGGTATCCAGTATCATTGCTTCTGATGTACCAAGCCCGGTATGAACATATCCTAAATGAACAATGGCATTTTGGAGCCCGATTTTTAATGTTCCGCCGTAATTGCTGTTTTCCGCATTTGTTTCAGCGGCCTGACTATTCTCTCCGGCCTTTGCTGCCGTTTCTGTTACCCTGCTTTCATCCGCTGAGCTAGAGGCTGTGTCTTTCGTTCCGCCACATCCCGCTGCAGATAGCGCCATAGTTCCCGCGAGCAGTAATGCAACCCATTTTTTAACTTTCATCTGTTTCCTCCCAATAGATTTTCTGATTTACATTTGCTAATTCATATTGCTAATTCGCTAAAATAATTTTTGCCGTTCGCTGCAGTCAAACAGCATATTATCTCATTTATTATTTTTGCTAATTAGCTGTAACGATTTAGCTAAATTTATTATATAATCTACACATCATATGTGTCAAGATATTTTAGATAGTTATATTTTTTATATGAGTCGGCTAAATAAGCTAAAACGTAAGTGCAATATTACTTTTTTCGGGGAATCTGAATCGGTTCGCCGCCATTCTATCAGTGAAACTCAGAAAATGTCATACAGGAAATGGGATTTTTGCTATAAATGACCGAATTAGATATGCTATTTTAAAAGAATAGAAAATAGATTCCAAAAGGAGGAGAAGATGGAAAGACTTAAAAACTTTGTCTGCCGCGACGGCTTTGCCGAAGTCAACACAAATGCCGGCAGAATACGGGGCTTCATGGAAAATGATGTATATACCTTTCTCGGCATTCCCTATGGTAAAGCAAAACGTTTTAAAAAAGCAGAACCGGTCAGCCCCTGGAAGGGGACATTAACTGCCACAACTTATGGCTACACCTGCCCCAATATGGATGATAACTTCTTACCGGATGAAATTATGGGCATGCCCAGGCTGTGGCATAGCTCGGAGGGATTGCCTGAATCTGAATATCTGGACCACCTCCTGGATAAAGAAGCGCAAAAACCGGTAATGGTCTTTCTGCGGCGGGGGATATTTTTCCGGAAGCGCCATCCATCTTACCTGCTATGAAGGTAAGGAACAGGCTCTTTTAGGAGATGTGGTTTCCGTAACCGTAAACCACCGGCTTAATGTTTTAGGTTTCCTTGATTTATCTCAATATGGCGATGACTTCCGGGAATCCGGAAATGTCGGTATTCTTGATCTTGTGGAAGCCTTGAAATGGGTACAGGAAAACATTGCTTCCTTTGGCGGAAATCCTGATAATGTTACAATTTATGGACATTCCGGCGGCGGCGGAAAGGTGACCACGCTGATGCAGATGCCCTGCGCCGATGGTTTATATCACAAGGCCATTATCATGAGCGGCATTACCAGGATGGAAGGACCTGTTGACGGTCTTCCCATGAGGATTACCAGAGAAACCGCACAAAAAAATGCCAGGATTCTGGTGAATGCCGCCGGCGGCACAGATAAGCTGCAGAGCATGCCTGTAAATGAACTAATGGCGCTTGTTCCCCATACCTTTAAAGATTACTTTTTCTGGTCACCGGTGCCAGGCGCAGGAGACTATCCCGGAGATCCCGGCCAGGCCGGAATCAGAGAAGAAACCGGAAACATACCTGTTATGATCGGCAATGCATTGTGCGAATTTTCAGGTCCGGCAGACAGCCGGGATAAATCACAGGTAACGGAAGGTGAGGTCGTTAAAAAGCTTTCTGAGAAATACGGTCTGAAAGGTCCGGCGCTTTATGACATTTATAAAAAAACCTATCCGAACCTGAAACCCTATTATGCGCTTACCCTGATTCCCATGGCCTTCCGCCAGGATGTTAATCTCTTTTCAGAAAAACGCGCCGATTTATCCGGCGCTCCGGTATACGAATATCTGCTCGCATATGAAAGTGCCTATAACGGCGGTACAATCAGCTGGCATGGGGTGGAGCTTCCTTTTGTTTTCCATAATGCAGAAGACAAGGGCTGTGTCTTTAACGGAGAACAGACCTGGATTACGCAGGAAGAAATCTTTAACGCCTGGATCCATTTTGCAAAATATGGAAATCCCAATCACGATTTGCTGCCCAAATGGGATCCGTTTACCAGAGAGCACCGGGCATGTATGGTTTTTGGCGCGCCATCTGCCTGCCGGGTCAATCATGATGAAGAACTGCTTTCAATTATTAACGAACTGAAAGGGTGACAAATGACGGCAGCCCCCTTTTAATGAGTCTGTGTCCGCACAAAGAGAGACCTGCCATTTCAGCAGGTCTCTCTTTGCTTGCTCTTATTATATTAACTTCAGGGAATTCACCAGATGAATAATTCTTTATCTGTCAGTTTCATCAGCGCTTCCAGGAAAAAGTAATCACCGTAGATGATAGAAAATTCATGCTTTTCATCATGATAGGCGGCGGTACATTTTGTCAGCAGATTGTCTTCCTCCTCATTCCAGTTGAAGCTGTTTTTCGTGAGGGCCTGCAGCATTTTTAGCGCAGCATTCAGGTAAATTTTTTGCTGCCGGCCATCTTTCTGCCTGGCCAGTTCAATCAATCCGCAGGATGCAATAGCTGCGGCTGTGGAGTCTTCCAGTTTCACATCTTCAGGCTGCCTGAAATCTACCGGAATCAAACCGCTGTCGGGAATGTTGGCAATGAAATAATTCGCGATTCTTTCCGCCGTTTCCAGATAGGCATTGTTTTGTGTATGCAAATAGCTGAGCATGAACCCATACAGCCCCCAGCTCTGGCCTCTTGTCCAGGACGAACCTTCACCGTAGCCCTGGCCGCCATAGCTTTTGATCATTTCTCCGCTTGCCGGGTCGAATTCCACAATGTGATTTGCCGAACCGTCGCCTCTGATAAATGCTTTCATTGCCGTATCTGCATGGTTCGCTGCAATCTGGGAAAATCTCGGATCGCCGGTTTCTTCACTTGCCCAGTACAAAAGAGGCAGATTCATCATACAGTCAATAATTGCCCAGCCTCTGCGGTCAACCTTGCTGTTTGGCCAGTCATTCCATGCCCGGATAAATTTTCCGGCACAGTTATATCTTCCTGCCAGGTTTCCTGCCGCCAGAAGTCCTCTGTTTTTGGAACTTCTGTTTCCTGTTACACGGTAATCGGCCACTGCCGTAGGCAGCCATTTGAAACCATTGTCATGATCCAATTTCTCATAGTCCATCAGATCGGCATCAAGTTTCTTTTCATTTTGTTCCGCAATATTCCTGTAAATCTCTTTTCCGGTGAGTGTGTACATCTGCCACATGATGCCGCCCCAAAAACCATTGGTCCACCAGCCGATTTCCTTATCTCCCGATTTGTCATCGTGGACTCCGTCAACCGTAGTATAGGGGATTTTTTCTGCTGATCTTTGAGCCACCTTTTCAAGCTTATGCGCAGTTCTTTCCAATGTTTCCTGAGCCCATGCCAGGTCTTTTTCTTCCAAATACATTTTAAACCTCCCACATATCGCAGCAAATCTGTGATATTGTATTATTCAGTCATATGAAATGGCCTTTCAACTCTTCTCCATCTGCCTAGCCCTTCACGGATCCAATCATAACACCCTTAACAAAATATTTCTGTACGAAAGGATATATCAGTAATACAGGAATCATACTAACCATAATGAGTGAATATTTGATTACCCCAACCATATCAGCCAGTCTCGCCTGAAGCTCAGGATCCTGTACTGTGGAAGGATCGATTTGGCTGGACATAAGGATTTCACGCAGATACAGCGTCAGCGGATAGAGTTCTTTATTATGCAGATAAATCATTGCGTTAAAATATGCATTCCAGTGCCCCACGCCGTAAAACAGTACCAAAACCGCTATAATCGCTTTAGACAGCGGGATTACCACTTTTATGTAATACATAAAATCTGAACAGCCATCCATCTGGGAGGCTTCCAGCAGTTCATTGGGGATACTGTTTACAATAAAGGTTCTTGCAACAATCAGATTATATACACTGATGGCTCCCGGGAGCAACAGGGACCATCTGGTATTAAGAAGCCCCAGGTTCTGCACTACCATATAGTTGGGGATCAGGCCGCCGCTGAAAAACATGGTGAAGGTAAAAAGCAGCATAATCCCGTTACGTCCGGGCAGATCATGCCGGGACAGGCAATAAGCCGCGGTTAAGGTCATCGCCACATTGATTACTGTTCCTACAACCGTATAAAAAAGCGAATTTCTGAAGCCTATCCAAACCGTATTGGTATGAAATACCGTCTTATATCCCTCAAGGCTGAAATCTACCGGGAACAGCACTACCTTGCCGGACTGCACCGCGGTTCCTGAAGAAAAAGAGGCGCTGATAACAAAAATACAGGGATAGAGCACCATAATAAAAAACAGGGTCAGGATTACGGTAATCACAATGTAAAAAATCTTATCATTTAAACTATAATTTTTAAACTTATGCATGTTCCGCCCTCCTTAGAATATACCGCTGCCGTTCAGCTTCTTGCTTCCCCAGTTTGCTATAATCAGCAGGATGAAGTTAATGACTGAGTTGAACATGCCAATGGCTGTTGATAATGAGAAATCAGTAATTCCGCTGGCAAGGCCCACCTTATATACATACGTGGAAACAATCTCACTGTAATTAAGGTTCAGGTCATTTTGCATCAGCAGTACTTTTTCATAACCCACGTTCATAATATTTCCCACCGCCAGCACCAGCATGATACTTGCTGTAGGCAGAATCGCCGGGACATCAATATACCTGCAGGCGCTGAAACGGCTGGCCCCGTCAATCATGGCCGCTTCATGAAGGGACTGATCCACTCCTGACAGAGCCGCAATATAAATAATAGCGCTGTAACCGGTAGACTGCCACACACCGGACCATACATAAATATGCTTAAAAAGGCTTCCTTCGGAAAGAATATTCGGCGCTGTCTTTCCTGTAAAAAGGCTGTACAGGCTGCCATAAAGGCCATTGCGGTAATCCAGCAGCTGGAAAATCAGGCCTACCATAACTACCGTGGAAATAAAATAGGGAACATAGGTAACTGTCTGGATTACCTTCTTATATTTTTGTCCCAACATAGCATTGAGCAGCAGGGCAAAAATAATGGGAATGGGAAAGGATACTGCCAGGGAATACAGCGAAATTGTCAAAGTATTCTTCATGACAATGGGAAATTTAAAGGAATTAAAAAATTTACTGAAATTATCCAGTCCTGCCCAGGGGCTTCCCCACACTCCCAGCCCCGCATTATATTTTTTAAACGCAAGCACCAGCCCGCTCATAGGTACATAAGCAAAAATTATCAGCCACAGTACCGGAAGCAAAAGCAGCAGATACAGCTGCCATCTGGAAAGAATCCGTTTGCCCACTTTCCTGTTGCTTCCTTTTTGATGTGTTACCGGATTTTTTGCCATATTCATCCTCCTTTTACGCTTTGCCTTCCGCAGCCGGAAAGAGTCTCTGTAAGATACAGCGCGGCGGGCAAATGTGCCCTTTCACCGGCGCCTTTGCCCGCCCATGCTGTTCTTACTACTGCTTTTTCGCTGCCGATGCAGCTGCCTGTCTTCTAAATCAACAGAGGGAAACTCAGCTTCTGTCGTAAGCTGTCTGCGCAGTTGCAATCCACTGCTGCAGTCCCATGTTATCCAGTTCTTTCAGATAAGTGTCCCAGCCGCCTTCTATATCCCTTGCGCCGGTAACAAACTCTGCCAGGCTCTGTTTTACAAAATCCGGAATTGTAGTCAGCTGATCCTGTATCTGTTCAGCTTCCTCAATCGTATACTTCAAGGCAGGAAGCACTTTTTCAGGATGTTTATCATAATAAAGTTCATAACATTTTGCATTCAGCTGTGTCGGATCATCCGGGTCAAAAGGCCGGCCGGATGAAAAATCATAAACGGTGTTGCCCATTTCAAGGCTGGCGTATCTGGGGCCATGATTTCTCCAGGTCTGGCTCTGGTTATCCGCCCATACGGTAGAGGTGACAAGCATGGAAAGACCGTCATACAGACCTGCTTCCACATAAGCATTTGTGTGCTGCGCAAGGATTTCAGGATCCCGGGTCCAGTCTACGTTTTCTTCCCCGAAACGTTCGATGATTGAGGTATCATGATCATAAAACTGATCCGCAAATTTCAGAGCCATATCCAGCTTATCCGTACTTGCAAGAATCATCAGTTCCTGACCGGGAGTATACTCTGAGTACGGGGTGTACTGTATTCCTTTCGGCCCCTTAAGAGGCGCTATCATTTCCATTTCCAGGAAATTCTTGTTATTTATTACATCCGGCCAGTTGCTCAGGGAGCCTGCGGTTGTCAATCCTACAATAGGTGTTTCCTGATTCAGGATTGCTTTAAACTGCGTACCGTCATCTGTAAAAATATTAGCGGAAAGAACGCCTTCTTTATAAAGGTCATTCATATAACGAAGTCCGTCACGCCATTCTTCCGTCGTAAAAGGTGCAATCACCGTTGTACCGTCATCGGAAAGGGAAAGGCCGCCGTTTATGCCACCGCCATTCCAGAACACGAAGGAGTTCATCAGGGCAGCCGATGTATTTTCACCGTAACCGCCTCCGGAGAAACCATAAACACCGATTTCATCCTGCACACCGTTGCCATTGGGATCTCCGTCACGGAAAGCAATGAGCACCTCTTTGAGTTCTTCCGTAGTGGTAGGCTCTTTCAGTCCAAGTTTATCCAGCCAGGCTTTATTAATAAAAATCCGGTTGGGAGTCAGATTCCAGGTTTCCGGTTCATATGCGGCAAGGCCGTACATATTGCCGTCTGCCATGGTCTGCGCCCTTTCCATAATTTCCTTATCCTCAGCAGGAATTGCGTTATAATTGGGCATTTTGGAGGCATCGGCCAGATAATCGTTTAACGGAAGGAAAAATCCGCTGGATCCATACTGCAGAATCATTTCATTTGTCAGATGGCCGTCTACTACCAGCACGTCAGGAAGTTCTTCTTTAGAAGTCGCCATCAGCGCAACCTTGGTACGTGTTTCTGCCGCATCTGCGGGAAGCATATAAAATTCAAGTTCAAAACCAAGCTGTTCTTCCAGATAATTCGTAAAATAATTATTCTCATAATCTGTAACCATACTGCTCTGGGTAAGCCCTACCAGCAGCTTATCGCCTGAAGAGGCGCTCTTGCCCGCATCTGCGGATTCCGCAGCCGCTTCGTTTCCTGCCGCCGTCCCTGCGGCAGTATCCGCGCTTGTTCCCGAACTGCCGCCGCAGCCTGCCAGTGCGCTCACCACAAGCGACGCGGCCAACCCAAGCGCTAAAAATTTGTTGGTCTTTCTCATATTTCTTACCTCCTAAAATTTTTTCATGTCCTGCAGCCGATGCAGGCATGTTTTTTTATGTAAACTCCCTGGAATCCGCCCTGGTCCTGCCTGAAATTTATGAAATGAGGCTCTTGGAGCTATACAGTCTGTATAATTTCTTGTTCCCGGAAAGCAATTTCCGTTCCATCCTCAAAGGAAATAACAACGCTGTCCTCCTCCGGCATCGCAGAAGCCGTTACCTTGTGCACTCTGCCAGATAAACCTTTGCAGGGTGATAATACAGTAACTATCCTTATCTGTCCGGCATCAGCCTTTATGCTTACGCAGGGGAGCTTGCGGTACATACCCTGTTTGGTTCCCACTGCCTTAAATCCCTGCCATTCCGGTTCTTCCCTGCCCTCTATAACCTCAGCCTCACCGGCGGAAAAGGCGGCATCTATTTCATGAAAAGAAATTCTTCCCTTCTGCACAGCTTCCAATTCACTGTCAATATGCCACAGCCACTCATACCTGTGAATTTCATCGCTTGCCATCCGATCCACTACTACCAAAAAAGGCGGTTTTCCTTCCTTCTGGCTTTTATTAAAAAACACCCTCCGGTTATGGACCGTTCCCGGACATGGATTTTCACCATACCCCTCCCGGTAATTGCTCTCCCCATAATCCCATACCGGACCAAGCTTCCACTTTAAATCTGCTTTTTCCCGGATATCTTCTTCTTTCCATGCATAATTTTTCAAGCGGTTCTGATCCTTAGCATCTACCCTAACCGTATTATGCGCCCTGGTGGAAAGAACGTAGCGGCGCATTTCAGAAGTATCATAGGCATAATTTCCGCCCTCGGTCAGAAGCAGCTTCCCGTTTGCATAAAACAGAAGGGAAAGCTTATCTTCATGCTGATGGGCTTTACCAAAAGGGGCAGCATCAAATAACGCCCAGGAATCCTCCGTGGTCCATCCTGTCCTCATTACCAGAAACCCGGACCAGGGCAGCGCAATGGATGTAAAATCCGGTTCCCCTGTCTCAAACTTTTCTGTGATCCAGCGGATTGTTTTATTTTCCGGAAAGATTCTTTTTCTGCACTGAAAGGTTTCTTCCACATTTCTGTGTTTTCCGTCATTGATATCCGGCACACATCCGTCCGGCATCATCAGCTTCACATCCAGTTCACATGCTTTGGCCAGTTTTTCCAGCATTCCTTCCGAAACCGTCTTGCCGAATGCTTTTGCCACTTCAATAAGCCGCTGATAATTATTAACCACGACATCCGCATATCCGGTAGATAGCTCATACTGGAAGCCATCCGGGTAAATCTGTCTGTCCAGTTCCTCTTCCAGGCTGCCCAGCGCCTGCGAAAGCCACTGCCCGGACAGGATGAACTGGGGATAAAGAATACCGATCTGGGCCAGCCCGTTCATTTCCATAATCAGCCAGTTTCCCGTCATATGGTTCCTGCTCAGCCGTTCCCCATGTTCCCAGACCGACTTATACCAGTCAATTAATATATCGTCAGTAAAAGGTTCTGTATTGTAAAAAGTAAACAGAATATATGGCCAGTTTGCTCCCATCCGGATTCCGCATTCTATAGTTCTCCAGCAATCCGTGCTGTATCCCGGACAGTCTCCCGGATAAACCGCCTGTCTTACCCAGGAAGTAAACAGCTCCGCCGCCGTCTCTGCAAGCCGCCTGTTATGGGTCCTTCTATATTCATGGGCCAACAGCTTCCAATCATTGTGGCGGTTCAGCTGCCAGGTCCATTCCCGGTAACCGTTATAAGTAGGATTTGCCTTCCAGTCTACCGGCTTCCCTTCCCCGTATTCGCAGGGAACCCCTACCGAAATCAATGTATGGCGGCAGATTCTCCTGCAGGCATCCTCATCGCTTTCTTCCGGGAATTTGTAAATATTCTCCGGTGCCTCATAAGGAATTGTAAAAAAGCGTTCCGGATCCAACGTGCGCCTGATATACGCTGCCATTGCCTTCCTGGCTCCACAGAAATCTTCTTTCAAAACGCTGGCCTTAACCTCTTGCATGCCCCCATATTCCAGATTCAGGCATTCCTGGAAAAAGCGTCTGTCGCTCAGAAGAGGTCCTGTAACATTTTCCCCCATAACTAATCCCCCCTATGTCAATATGTTCTGTTCCCGTATCTCCTTCTAATCAGCGGCCATTCCAACTCACAAAACTAACCTTGTTACTTTCCGCACTAAATTCACCTAAACTTATCAAGTGATAAAATATGAATACATATGTCAATATATACAATTTATATTATAATTATAGATTTTATTAGACATTTTTGTATCATTTTGTTCTATTCTTTATACATTTTGCCTGTTTTCTATCTGTACATATATTACATCATTGACACATTGCTGATAATAGCCTATAATACTAAAAAACTAACCTTTTCTATTGTTTATTTATTTAAAGGAGCTTATTTTATGATAGAAGCAATCAAAGGAGGTTGCGAAACCAGACATCCCAGTACTTACCGGATGTCACGTCCCAAAGGCCTGCCTAATTATGTTGTACTGATTATCAGAACCCACGGTGAATTCCAGATTGGCATCGAATCATTTTCAATTACCCCTCCCCAGGTCATTATTTTAGCCCCGAATACTCCATACAGTTATGGTAATCCAAATGGAGAGTATATAGATGACTGGCTGCATTTTGAAATCAGTGACTCCCCTTATCTTCAGAATTTAATCGCCATGTGCAACAAACCTTTTCCGATTGATAAACATAATTTATATACCTTCTGTATCAGGCAGATTTTATGGGAGCTTACCTATAATGACAGCTCTTATGCTCAGGATAATATAAATGCGCTGTTTAGTTTATTGTTTAACCATCTAATTACCGCCTATAATACACAGGACAGTCTGCGGCGGAGTCCCTATTTATCCCAGCTACAGCTGCTGCGCCTGGAAATGGAGAACTCTCTAGCTGAAAACACAGTATCAAAGATTATGCACAAAAACTGAATATCAGTGAATCTTACTTCCAGTATCTTTATAAGGACCTTTTTGGAATTCCTTTTCAACAGGATTTAATAAGAATGCGTGTAGATCACGCCAAATATATTATAACCACCAGCAATTTGCCTCTTGAATGTGTGGCAGAAGTATGTGGTTATACAAATGAAGTTCATTTTTACCGGCAGTTTAAAAAAATGACAGGCATCAGTCCTGCAAAATTCCGAAAAAAAGCCGGGGCAAATGATACTGTAATATAGAGCGGTTTATCAACCGCAGATGAATGTCATAAGCTTCTAACACCTAAAAATATATCGCCGTTTTTTCAAAAAAAGTGCCGCATGAAGGAGCGGCCCAATAAAACAATATATTAATTTTCGGGAAACGGTATGATTTCGGTCATACCGTTTCTCCGTTTGAATTTCATAGAGTAAATTGGCGTGAAGTATGCCGATATCGTTGTAGCTGATGTCCACGTCCTGTATTCTGTGACCGGAGGACTTGTCCGGTGCGTGAACGTATATGGCATTTACCATATCTTTCAGGACGGTGGAAGTCAGCTTTTCCAGATGCAGATATTTTTTTGCCATCTGGATGAACCTACCGACATTTTCCACTTGTTCTTCTCGATTTTGACCAGGGTTATAAACTCAATTTTCTTTTTGCCGTCAACGTCTGTAATGTTAATATGAGAATGACTCTTAACTTAGTTCATCTACTGTTATATCAATCCTTTCAATCGCATAGAGTGGCAAATTGATAAGCCAATCTTCCTTTTTGAAATCTGTCATCGAAGTACGAACAGATATATCAGGTGAAAACTTCTCCTGATATGTTTTCAAGCTCTTTGCTTTAAGGTTCACTTCCGCCTTTACTTCAACCGGAATGATTTGCTCACCTGTATCAACAACAAAGTCAATCTCACAAGAACCTCTATCGTTGGTATAATAATAAATACCTAAATCTTCGATGGTTTTTAATTGCTGACAAACATACTGCTCGGTAAGAGCACCTTTGAATTCAACAAAAAGATCGTTCCCATCAAGCAAAGTACGTTGACGAAGTCCGGTCATACATCCGAGCAATCCCACATCTACCAAAAACAACTTAAATGCTTTCAAATCCTCATACGCTTTCAAAGGGATACCCACTGTATTTATACGGCTGACCTTATGAACAAGACCGCAATCACTGAGCCACATAATTGCAGTTTCATAGTCCTTAGCACGAGCCCCCTCACGAACGAGACCATAAATGAATTTCTTATTCTCTTTTGCAAGTTGAGAGGGAATACTATTCCACAGCATGCGAATCTTCGGAACGATCTCATTTGGTGCGTGTTTGGAGAAATCTTGCTCATAAGCAGCAAGGATTCTCTTTTGAATTTCACGAACCTCGTTAAAATCTTTACTCTCTGCGAAGCTTTGCACAGCTTCTGGCATACCTCCAACAAAGTAGTAATGTTTTAGAGCATCAACATATGTTTGCTTAAAACTTGTAATCATCTGAAAGTCTTGCTTATCAAGAAGTTCTGCAAAACGCTCCTTGTCGGTAGCCATCAAAAATTCTCGAAAAGACAGCGGATAGAGTTTTAAGAAATCTACTTTGCCTACCGGAAAGGATGTACCTTGATGCAAAGCAATACCGAGCAAAGATCCTGCACAAACAATGTGATATTGCGGTGCATTTTCATAGAAATATTTGAGAGATGACAGTGCTCTTGGGACTTCCTGTACTTCATCAAAAATCAATAAAGAATTGTCTGGATTAATTTTGCGGCCAGCATACAACTCTAATCCCATAATTAAGCGGTCAGTATCCAAATCGGAGGCAAATAACTCTGCCATTCTGGAATTAGAGTCAAAATTGACATATATGGTATCTGCATACGCCTGTTTGCCAAATTCTTTCATTAGCCAGGTCTTGCCGACCTGGCGTGCCCCTTCAATAATCAAGGGCTTACGGCGCTTGCTTTGTTTCCACTTTAATAGTTTTTCAATAGCAGATTCGGTACATACACGCTCCGTTTTTTATAATTCAAGTATAGTATATCTCATAATTACAAAAAATACAACGAATATTGGAAGTATAATTACATTTTTTACAGTGATTAAAGTCGGTCTTCTCTACAATATTCTGAGGAATATTAAAACACAAGCGATACTTGGCAGTTTTACCGAGCATCGCTTGCTTGTAGCTTTATTTAGTTAGCGATAAATCAATTCGCTTTTGAAGATTTCCTCCGCACGGTTACGGATGCTGTTCATAGCTCCACCCAAGTCATTTGAGCTGTTATCTTCAAATCCTCTGTCACTCCTTCAGAAGCCTTCAGTTGCTCGATAATGAGTTCCAAGCGTTTCCGTGCCCGAACGCAGCGCCTTTTTGTTTTACTGATTCTTTCTGAAGATATCTTACGCCTTACTCCTTATCTGTAAGCTTCTCTTTCCCCCAGGACAGCCTGAAGTCCAGAACCGGGCATTCCTCCAGGATCTCCGGTACAGGAGTATCCAAAAATTTCATTACCGCCTTTTTGTCCCTGCTGTAAGGCTCCCACAAGGGAAGCGGATTTCCGTTATAGTCGGTTCCGTTAGGATCCTTATATTTAACAAAATTCGTCCAGTAGGAAGTCACCTGGCGCGCCAGATCATAATGCTTCCCCTCAAAAGGCCTCCAGCTGTTGCCCAGGGAATCGAACATAAACCACAGATCCGAGCCATGGAAGGAGCCCGCATCATCTCCCGGGATATCATGATCGAAAATATAGTAATACACCTTCTGCCCCATGGAGGAACGAAGCTCACAGAAGCCCCTGGTCCCTGCCAGGAAATTGTTAAACGCATCTCCTGCCATCAGGGCATCCGCTTCTTCGTCGTTGGTAACTTCAGCAAGCCTTAAAAACTCAGCCTCCCTGTCTCCGTATTTTTTTGCTTTCTGCAGAAATTCCTGATAGTTCAAACTCTCTTTTATAAAAGGGCTTTGGGTTTCTCCCTGACATACGCCCACGATCAGCGGGATATCCGCAACCCGGTTATTATAATAGGCGCTGGGAGCCGATTCCCGGATCTTCTACCGTCCGTACAGAGCCCACATACCTGGCCTTTTCAGAAGCCTTATCCAGTCTCCGCATCAGTTCATGGGCATCCGTCTTTTCCGCCTCCTCCAGACTATCCAGTACCCACCGATTGTCTGCGATCAGCTCCATTTTCAGCCTCCGCAGGGGCAATACGGACTATTTGATCCTCGTCGCCGAACATGGCGAGCAAGCCGACTGGATAATCCTTTGTGGAGCCGTCATTCAATGGAGTGCATATCTGGGCCTGTACACTACGCGCGCCTGCGCTCTGCCCGCAGATTACAATATTATCCGGATCCGCCAGAAATACAGTGGCATGGTACTACCCAGTGGATGGCTTCATTTGACCCCGATCCTGCATACCAGCCGTCACCCTTCCGGCGTCCGGGCCGTAATTTCCGGGTGGGCCAGAAAACCGAACAGGCCCAGCCGGTAAGCGACTTCATCCACCACAATCACGCCGCGTCTTGCCACAGCTCCGGATCAAATTCCACCTCATAGCTGTAACCGTCCTGCAGTCCGCCGCCGTGAATGTAGACAAACACAGGAATATTATCCTCCGTTGTCTTTGCGGGGGTAAAAATATTCAGATACAGGCAGTCCTCACTCATCTTATATTCCGCTGCCACAGGATGCAGCTCCTTCGTATAAAAATCATCATCCATCCCGGGATGGACACGCATCATTGCCATATCTGCATATTCCTTAACATTAACACACCTCCCAGTCCTCAATGGCTGAGAGGCGCCTTCCAGCAATTCCGCCCACAGGAGGCTCGCATAAATTGAAACGGTAATTCGCGGATCTTTTCCTGTCATTCCCTGAAGCAATCCGTTTTTTACTTTTACTTTTCTAAGCATAATGCATTCCTCCGCCTAATCAGTGAGCTTACTTTTACCATATTCCAGCCGGTAATCCAGAACCGGGCATTCCTCCAGTACCCCCGGAGCCGCCTGGTCCGTAAACCGCATCACCGCTTTTTTCTCTTTTTGGTAAGCATCCCACTCAGGCAGCGGGTTCCCGTTATAGTCCAGCCCATTAGGATCCCCATATTTCACAAAATTCGTCCAGTAGGAGGTCACCTGGCGCGCCAGATCATAATGCTTTCCTTCAAAAGGCCTCCAGCTGTTGCCCAGCGAATCAAACATAAACCACAGATCCGAGCCATGGAAGGAGCCCGCATCGTCTCCCGGAATATCATGATCAAAAATATAATAATACACCTTCTGTCCCATGGAGGAACGCAGCTCACAGAAGCCTCTGCTGTTGCTTAAAAGCATATTCCTGGCGTCCGTCCCGGTCAGCGCCCGGGCATCCGCGTCATTGGTAACGCCGGCAACCCTGATAAACTCCTCTTCCTTCTCTCCGAACTGCTTCGCCCACTGCAGGAAATCTTCATAAGTAAAATCTCCGCCGCCGAACATTCCCCCCTGGGTTTCTCCCCAGCATACGCCGATGATCATGGGGACATTGGGAAGCCGGTTGTTATAATAGGAATCCCACACCGATTCCTTCACAAACCTGCCGTCAATACATTGCCCGAACCCGAATCTCCAGTCGGAAGTGATGCCGCGCAGCTTCTCCATCAGCACAGAGGCATCCATCTCCTGCGCCTGCGCCAGATTTTCAATCCCCGCCTGCCTGAAAAAATCCTCCCCGTGCGCTTCCGCTTCCTTCAGCGGCATTGCCGCGCCGAAGGGTTTCTCTTCGTCCCCAAAGGCCATGGAAACACCGGACTGGCAAATCGCTCCCGCAATAATCCCTTCATTAAAGGGACTGCACAGCTGGGCCTGCACACTGCCCGCCCCCGCGCTCTGTCCGCAGATCACAATCCGGTCGGGATTGCCGCCGAAGGCCCTGATATTTTCATGAACCCAATGAAGCGCCAGAGACTGATCCTGGAAGCCGAAATTGGAAATCACTTCTCCCTCCGGTGTCCGGGCCGTAATTTCCGGATGGGCCAGAAAGCCGAACAAGCCCAGCCGGTAGCCGATCATAACCACAATGACACCCCGCCTGGCCACCCGCTCCGGATCAAATTCCACCTCGTAGCTATAGCCGTCCTGCAGGCCGCCTCCATGGATGTAGCAGAATACGGGCAGGTTTTCATCCGCAGCAGCCGCGGGTGAAAAAATATTCAGATAGAGACAGTCCTCACTCATTCCATAATCCGCAGCCACAGGATGCAGCTCCTTTGTATAGAAATCATCCCCTGTCCCGGGGTGCACCCTCATCATGGGCATATCCCCGTATTCATAGCATTTCCTTACGCCCTCCCAGTTTTCTGCGGGCTGCGGCGCCCTCCAGCGCAGCTCTCCCACCGGCGGTTTTGCATAGGGCACACCACGGAATACGGTAATCCGCGGATCCTTTCCCACCAGTCCCTGAAGCACTCCGTTTTTTACCTGAACCTTTCTTAACATAAACTCTTCCTCCCTTCTTTTTCCATAACCAATACATTGACAGAGTGGGCAGGGATACGGTACGTAAATTCTGAACCTCCCGGAATTCTCCGGCAGACTGCGGATACATGCTCCTTGTCCTCAAAGGAATTTACCGCCCCGGGATCCGCTGCAAGCACCTCCGCCAGAACCTCCTGCGTAACCGCGCAGTCGGTACAAATCCGTACCTCCCTGTCTTCTTCATCCACGTTGACCATTTTCAGATATATTTTTTCCTTATCCTGCACAGCCAAGGCATTGATCAGCGGATGCAGCACATGCGTTTTCTTCTGCACCAGCCGGTCATTGATATAACACTCATAGCCGCAAGGCTGGCAGACCGACATTTAATGGTTGCTACATAGAGGGGGTGGACACGGGAACCTGCTCCTCTTCGGACAGCGGCTTATCAAAAAACCGGGGAACTCTCGTGGCGCTCCTGCCCTTCTCCAGCTTCCAGACCTGGTTTCTGACGGTTCTTGTAGTCCATTCCGTGTCCTTCGGTTCATTGCAGCCGGCATCCGTTTCCGGATGATGGTTCCAGGCGGACAGGGTGAGCGGATTATCCTCTTCGCATTTTATATCAATTTCAAAGGTATACTCCTCCAGCTCATCCGTCCCGAAAGCAGCCCAGATAACCGGATTCTCATGAAAACTGCCGCTTCCTATAAACTCCTCAAAGGCTTCATTCCATTCCCTGCTTTTTCCGGTGCAGTGATGCTTCCGGTTTCCGAAAACCATCCGCCAGGCATCCCCCGCTTCTTCGATTTCCCCGTAAATGCATTTGGAAACCTCCACCGGCCGCCCGTTTATCCTGGCATTTTGAAAGAGTATCGCCCTGCACATTGCCTGGGAATCCCTTTGTACACCGGGGGCTTTGCCTCGCTTTCCGTCTCGGTTTCCACCACCTCATCCCCTCTGTATTTTCCCAGAAGAGAAACGGCGTGATAGCTGGGAATGCCGTAAACCTGATGATTGTCAAAAACAATCATATTTGGCTTCCAGGCAGTATAATCCGAATTCTGGAACAACGGGGCATAAGCCACTCAGCCCACGACAATCGTTTTTCTCCGCGCGCCCAGCAAAAAGGCTGACTCCGCAAGGGCGCATTCCATGGAAGCAATGGTATTTCCGCCGTTTACCGCATATTCCCCCAGGAAAATCTTTGGGCCGCTCCTGTCGTAATCGTCAAACAGATCCACATTTTCCAGGAAAAATTCCGGCGCATCATAATAATGCTCGTCTGCAAAATCCGTGGGAAGCTTTTCCCTTTCCGTATGTCCGTTGGAAATATAAATCACCTGAGGGAAGGCGGCCTTCAGCGCATGATAGAACAGCTCATAGCGCGCATTATATTCCGGGCCGAAGTTCTCATTTCCGATTTCCACATATTTCAGATGGAAGGGCTCCTTCCTGCCGTACTGCGCGCGGAGGCTTCCGTAAGGGGTATCCTCGGAGCCCAGCGCGTACTCCAGGGCATGCAGCGCTTCCTCCAGATATTCCCGGGTCGTCTCCTCTGAAAAACCGCCGCCGTGACGCGCCTGGCAGCTCATCCCGCAGTTGCACACATACATGGCCTCCATCTCCAGATCCTCGCACAGCTGCAGATATTCATGAAAGCCAAGGCCGTTTGTGGTGCGGTAATGCCACATCAGCTGGGCGCTTGGCCGCTCCCATACAGGCCCGATGGTACGGGAAAAACGGAGGGAGTTCTGTTCGTTGATCCCTTCCACAACACAGCCGCCGGGGAAACGGATAAACTTCGCGTGGGTATTCTTCAGGGCCATTGCCAGATCCTCCCGCAGGCCGTGCCCTTTGAACGTTTTTTTCGGCATCAGGGAAGTGAATCCCAGGGTAACCGTACAGGCCCCGTCGCAGGAAATACTGATCCTGCCCTTAAAATCAGTGCCACAGGCCGTCAGATCGCAGTCGTACCTTAAATAGCCGGCGCTCTTTTGCAGTGTAAGCCTGCTGCTTCCAAGGCTTACGCCCTCCTCTGACTCCAGCGCCACGGTAAGCCCCGCAGCCGCGTCTGATTGCACAAAAAAGTAAAAATGGTATTCCTCACCCTCCTTTACGGGCACGCCGAAATATCCGATGTTATAGATTTTTCCCCCCGGGGCGAACGTTGTCCGCAGGGCGGCCTTCCTGTTTGGATTGAGCGTGCCTTCCGTCAGAAGCGAAAAGGAGCGTCCTGCAATGCAACCATCCGGGGATTTCAGTATCCGGTACCGCAGCCGCCCACTCATCCATGCCTTCTCCATGATTGAAGGCGCCGGGCCAGCCGTATTCCGTTACAAAAATCCTCTGATCAGGGTCTGTGGTACAGCCCTCGGGAAGCAGGGAATCCTCAAACGCCCTGTTCCGGATCATTTCAGGATACAGCCCTCCGTCAGCCGCGTGGTTGATATCTTCAAAAAATAAACCATAAAACTCCGGTGCTGTAGGGAATTTTACCTTTTCGGTATGAATGTGAATTGTATTTTTCATGTCATCTCCTGTTATTCTGATAGATTCTCTGCATAAAGGCATCCGCCAGGGGCAGCCACAGTTCAAAATTCGGGTAATCATAGTTCCCGAACACAGATACCCCTGCCTGTCCGTGGGGCACGCCGGTAAAGGTATGTACCTCCGCCCGGATGCCGTGTGAGAGCAAATCTCTGTATACCCAATGCAGGTTATCCAGGGCCTTATCCTCCATTCCCACTGCAAAAAGCACCGGAGGATATACTACCTTTGTATAGTCGATTTCTCTGCCTTCCCAGCGGGGACCGTACACACAGAGGAAGGCGTCCGGCGCTCCGCGGTATTCATCCAGTTCGTCCGGAACGTAACCGGGAAAATGATCTGTTACCTTCTGATTTCCTGAATAATAACGGATACATTCCTCTCCCGTCAGCCCGCCGTTGGAAAATCCTGCAAAGGCCACCTGATTTTCTTTGATCCGATACCTGGATGCATTCTTTCGAATCATGCGGATCAGTCTTGCCGCATCTGCGCCGCATTCCTGGCCGGTATAGGGCATCATGTTGGTTCTGTTCAGAAGCATGAAGCTTTGATAGCCCAGCCGGTTGAAGTCCAGACAGCTCTGGTAGGCTTCATGGATCACACAGTCCCCGTGATCCCCGCCCGCGCACAGAATGACGGCCCCTTTTGGCTGCACCTTCTCAGGCAGCAGGAATTCATACATATAGGGTCTGAATTCCGGATCGTGATTATAACGCAGGCCCGGGTTCTCCGTATATTCCCCCGTGGCCGGCATATTTCCCTCCGGCCACAGATAAATGCGGGAAGGCGCATCCGGCAGCTTTTCCAGCGTATCCATGAAAGCATGATATTCCGCTGCCAGCCGCCGCTGTTTTGCCTCATCCTGTTCTTCCAGCATCTCTCTTCTCAAACCGTGCAGCTTAACCAGCTTTTCAATCGGATAGCAGGGAGCGTCTTCAAAATATGTCACGCTGCGGTGCTGTGCGGCGGCGCATTCCTGCGCGGCGATGCTCTGAACTATTTCATTTTCACTTTTCATATGCTTTTACCTCTGCAATGTATCATCGATTCTGAATTTCATAAGGGGATCAATCTTTACCCTGGATTCAGCCGGTTTGTCCGTAAATTCCATCACAAAATCATTCTCCGCCGTATAGGACTTCCCTCCGGTTCTTCAATGGCATCCGTGACCGTTGGGATTTCCGTTTTTTACAAAATTCACCCAATAAGAGCTGACCTGGCGCGCCAGATCATAATGCCGGCCGGTAAACGGACGCCAGCACCTTGCCAGGCTGTCATAGGCAAACCACATCTCGCTTCCGTGGTAGCTGCCGGCCTGATCCTCGCCGGGGATATCCGCATCAAACTCATACAGATAGGTTTCCCTGCCCTGGCTGCTCTGCAGGCAGCCGAACATCCGGGCCCCTGCGACCAAATCCAGCATGGCATCACAGGAAAACAGCGCCTTTGCATCCGCGTCATTTTCCACCCGGCTGATTCTCATGAATTCCTCCGCCTTTTCGCCAAAACCGGCGGCATACTCCCGAGTCCAAACCGGCCACGGTATCTATGGTTTTGCCGAAGGCTCTGGAAAAGCCTTCCGCTTCTCCCCGGTTATAACCTGCCAGCACCGGGATTTTATGATGATGGTTCTTTTTATAGGCGTCAAAATTGGATTCCTGAATCAGTATGCCGTCAATCGCGGGCTCAAAGTGGATGGGGCTAAAGGCATCCCTCAGGGCGCCCACTCCTCTGCCGGCATTTTTCTCGCTTCCTCCAGACTGCAAAATCCCGCCTTTTCAAAAAATTCTGCGCCAACCCTTTCCGCCTTTTCCAGCGGATGGCTTCTGTCTTCCTTTTCCGCAAAAGCCACCGTGACGCTGCTTTCAATAATCGCGCCGCACATCAGCCCCTCCGCCATGGGGGAGGTCATCAGATTCTGCACGCTCATAGCGCCCGCCGATTGCCCCGCAATGGTAATCCGGTCCGGATCCCCTCCAAAAGCGGCGATATTGCGTTTTACCCATTTTAAGGCGGCCAGCTGGTACAGGGTCCCATAGTTACCCTTCGGATCCTCCGGCGCTTCCCTCGATAACCAGGGATGGGCCAAAAATCCCAGGACACCCAGACGGTAAGCAATGGATACCACCACGATGCCCTTCTCGGCCATGTGTTCCCAGTCAAATTCTATTTCATAGGGATAACCGCCCTTAAAACCGCCTCCATGGATATACATCAGCACCGGAAGCTTTTCCTCCCCTGTCCTCGCGGGCGTGTACATTCAGATTTACCGGGCCGGTCTCGCTCATTTCAAATTCAGGGCCGGTGGGATGAATTTCCCTGGTCCAGAATTCCCTGGGATTACTTCCCGGCACGGGCTGGCAGGCGATAGGACCGTACTGATCCACCATTCTCACGCCTTCCCAGTGCCGGCGGGCTTGCGTATATATCAGCGCAGCTCTCCTGACGCTGCGGCGGGGCCTGCTGAATGCGGCAGTTGGATCCCATCCGTGAATTCCCTGAAGTTTTCCAGTTTCTATTGTAACCTGTAAGTTTTCCATACCTTCTCCTTTTCCCTCTCATTATTTTATGTAACATATCCGGCGGCAGCCGGCCATATGCCGCTTTTTTTCCGTTTGTGCTGTGCATCAAAACTGTTTCTGTTCTTCCGCTATAATCTCATCAATCCCCGCAGCCTTCAGTTCCTCATTAAATTTTTCCAGATAAGAATCCACGTCCACCAGCCCGTACAGCAAAGCGCCTCTGTACTCTGATACAACGGATGCACAGGCGGCCATCTGATCATATACCGGGGCGCTGTCAAAGACAAAGCCCATTGCTTCAGAGAATTTCGCATGGTTTGGGGCATCCAGCATATCGGTATAGTAAGTCGTCATATCGGTTTCCAGTGGAATACTCAGGCACTGGTTGGGGAAGAACCATGGTACATTGGACATCCATGTCTGATTTGTTGCATCAATTCCCTCCGGGTAACGGGCAATCCCTTTCTCATCTATTGTATAGTTATGTCCTTCCACTCCCAAAATGAAATAACGTGCCAACGTCTCGTCCGTAGCCATCAGATACAAAAGCTTCATGGCTGCATTGGATTTACAAAGCTGTGAAATCATCCATCCGCCCAGCACAGAAGCGCTGGTTCCGGTCAGATCTGTCAGAGGGAAATATACTGCCTCGTAAGGGCTGCTGGCATTCAGGGCTCTGATATAATCTATACTGTAGCCGCCCATATAACAGCCGGCAGCAACTGCATTATTGTACTGGTTAAAGGTCAATTCATTATTCAGCGGGTCGTCCATCATTAAACCGGCTTCTTTCCATTCCTTCATGCGATAGCAGTAGTCCTTCCACTCCTGCGTCTCATAAAGGTTTACCACCTCTTTATTGCCAACACCACGGTTCATCAGCACTCCCAGCCAGTTCGGATTGCCGAAGCTGTCAATATTGATCGCCAGTTCATTGTTGGTATTGATCATGTACGCATATTCCGGATGAATTGCCTTAGCGTCTTTCATAATCTGAGTCATTTCATCCATGGTAATCCGCTCACCGTCGCGATCAGCAATCCCCAGATCCTCGGCTACATCTTTTCTCAGCATATATGTTTCGAAGGTGGCATAACTGTCTACGGCCGGGACTGCATACTGCACTCCCCCGATCTGCTGCGTTTTTAATACATTATCCGGATACATTTCCCATAAGTCCGGATATACATCCAGATATTTATCCATCGGAATACACTGTTCGTTCTTTACACAGCCATCCACGGTAGAATAGGCTCTCCAGCAGAACAGATCCAGGGGCTTCTGATTATCTGAAAGCATTAACGTCATCTGCGTGGCCAAATCACCGAAGGCAATCTGTATGGCATCCACCTTTACTCCGGCGTTAATGGAAATCAGGTACTCATTCATTGCGTCTTCAATTAACTGTTCATCCGGCATTGGACTGAAAGATGTAACCTGAACACTTACCACCGGCCAGTCGTCCGGATTCTCGGCTGCTTCAAATACATCAGCTGAAGCTGAACCTTCTGCTGTTTCTCCGGCAGCTGACGTAACGGATGATTCCATTTCCTTTCCGGGCGCCGGCGCCTCTGTAGTCTGGCTATTGCAGCCGGCCAGTGTTCCCAGCATCGCTGCAGTTAAAAGCAGTGAAATCAGTTTCTTTTTCATAAAATGTTCTCCTTTACATTTTTAAGAAAACCGCAGCATCGGTTTTCTTCTTATTAAATGTTACAGTTCAGCCTTCGGCTGCCCTGTAACGGTTAAATTCATTCTATACGTTCCTTCCATTGAAGAATATTCATTTTCAGATGCAGTTAATCAACATTTTCTGACTATGGATAAAGTCAGCATTTCCAGCGCCAATACAAAAGCGCCGGCCACAGTTTCCCATAGCCGGCAGCTTCCTGTTTTTATTAATACCTTCTTACTTTGTGCAGCAAAGCCAGGCGTCAAACTGTTTCTGCTCTTCTGCAATAATCATCGATTCCTGCGGCCTTCAGCTCTTCGTTGAATTTCTCAAGGTAAGAGTCCACATCTACCAGGCCATACAACAGGGCGTCCCTGTATTCCGCCACAACCGTTGTACAGGCTGCCATCTGATCATATACCGGAGCGCTGTCAAAAATGAAGCCCATAGCTTCTGAGAATTTTGCGTGATTGGGAGCATCCAGCATATCGGTATAATACGTAGACATTTCCACTTCCAGGGGAAGGCTCAGGCACTGGTTGGGATAATACCAGGGACCGTTCATATTCCAGGTGGCGTTGTTGGCGTCTACCCCTTCAGGGAAACGGGCAATCCCGTTTTCATCCACTGTGTAATTATGGCCTTCAATACCCAGAATCATATAGCGTGCAACCACCTCGTCGGTTGCCATCAGATACAGGATCTTCATGGCTGCATCAGGATTTTTGCAGACAGTGGAAATCATCCATCCGCCCAGTACGGAAGCACTGGTTCCCACCAGATCCGTCAGCTGGAATTCAATGGGTTCATAGGGGCTGTAAGAAATCAGCGCCTTGATATAGTCGGGGCTGTAGCCGCCAAGGTAGCAGCCTGCCGCCACACCATTATTATACTGCGTGATGGTTCTTTCATTATTCAGAGGGTCATCCAACTGTAAGCCCGCTTCATTCCAGTCCTTCATCCGATAGCAGAAATCACGCCATTCCTCAGTTTCATAAAGATTTACTATTTCAGTATTATCAACGCCGCGGTTAAACAGAACACCAAGCCAGTTGGGATTTCCCAGGCTGTCGATATCAAGTACGGCTTCATCATTGGTATTAACCATATAGGAAAATTCCGGATGAATCGCCTTGGCATCCTTCATGATCTGCGTCATCTCATCAAGCGTAATGCGCTCGCCATCCCTGTCGGCAATCCCCAGTTCCTCCGCTATATCCTTTCTTAAAGCATACACCTCATAGGTTGCGTAGCTGTCAACGGAAGGGACTGCGTACTGCACGCCGGAAACCTGCTGCGTCTTTAATACTTTTTCCGGATACAATCCGGGTACATCCCGCTTTAAGGATCAGGGAAATACACGTTCTTTACACAGCTGTCCACGTTGGAATAAAATCTCCAGCAGAACACATCCAGCGGGTTCTGATTATCGGACAGCATCAGTGTCATCTGCGTTGCAAGGTCGCCGAAGTTAATGCCAATCAGATCCACCTTCACTCCTGCGTTAATAGATACCAGATACTCGTTTAATGCGTCTTCAACCATTGTTTCATCCGGCATGTCATAGCTCAGCGACTGCACCGCAATCACCGGCCACTCGTCCGGGTTTTCAGATGCTTCAAGCGGCTGGGCGGTTTCTCCCTGTGCAGCTGCCGTGCTTTCCGCCGGGCCCGACGCGCCGGCCGATCCATTCCCTGCAGGCTCAGATCCACAGCCTATAAGCGTTCCCAGCATTGCCGCAACAAGGATAAGTGATACCAGTTTCTTTTTCATAGTACTTCCTCCTGCTTTTTTATCGATAACCCTATCTTAAAACTTTCTTTCCTGCTAAAATATTCATTTTCCGAGATCCACTGTGGCATTTTCTGTCTCCGAAGCACTTATGCCCGTACATAAACATCTGCAACCGCAGCTTCTATCAGCGCCTGTCTGTCTGAAATCTGACAGGGGCTCAGATTCAGGATCTGCCTGCCTCCCTTAAGCGGAAGGATACACTGGCTGTAGCCTGTATAATTATAATTATTGTCAATCGGAATCAGGCTGTCCATCTTTTCCCAGAAGCCCATCCCCAGCTCTGAATTGGCAAAAATATGGGAAAAGCCTCTTCCTGTCACCAGGATTGTCCCGTCCTTTCCTCCCTTGTCAATCCATGCCACATAGGGCGTGCCAGTGAGATAACTGCCGTCGGCTGCAATCACCGGATTGCCCATAAAATCAGGCTCCCCCCAGTCATCCATGGAATCAGAAATCCTGAAATATACAGGGATTCTGTCCTGGTTTACCATTTCATAGACCATAATAAATTTCCCGTTCGGCAGATAAGCCACCACAGGCATACCGGGCCGGAGTATTCCATCGGGAAAAGCAACGTCGATTTTCTCTTCTCCCCAGGTATAGCCGCCATCCTCCGATACCTTATGCGCCAGAAGCTGGTTATAATTTCCATGATCCTTATACCGTTCATCCGAATAATAACAGAACAGCTTTCCGTCAGGGGACTGCAGCAGGAAGGGTTCCCATACAGGCAGGCCCATGATATGCTTTTCATCCCTTTCCCCTTTTATGATTTCACTGACAAACTCCCAGGTTTTTCCCGCATCCACGCTTTTATACAGATGCAGGGCGGTAGTGCCCATATCCTGCGGAATCATATTGCCGGCGCAAAGAATTGTTCCCTCTTTCAGCGCCCCCATATCGCAGGGCAGTTCAAACAGGTGCGGCTGGAAGCGGCATCCGTACCCAAGCTGCGTATCCTCAACACAGCTTAAGTAATGCCAGCTGTGCGCGTCATCCGTACTTTCATAAATCGGGAAAACAGGGGTTGTCTGCGTATAATATTCCATGGTGGCCAGAAGCGTTCCGTTCTTTTCTCCGTTATGCTCCAGACAGATGCAGCGGGGATACATGGAGCCGGGCCCCCTCTGTCCTTCAAAAGGCTCGCCCGGGCAAAAAACCACGCTGGTATATCTTTTCTTCAGAAGAATGGAACAGCTGCCTCCCTCTTTGGGGACATGGCCGCCGTTGGGGGCATAAAGGGAATCGTGGATTAATTTACTGTCTACTGTCATAGTCTTTTGGCTCCTTTTCTTATCTGTTTACCATCCGTCCTGTACTAGCCCTTCACACCGCCGATTACAATCCCCTTAATAAACGCTTTCTGGAAGAAGGGATAGATAATCATTATCGGGACAACGGAAATTACCGCAATCGCCATTCTTACCCCGGATGTGGGGATCTGTGTCGTAATCTGGGCGCTGCCCGCATCCAGCGTATTTTCCTTCAGGAACTGTACGTTGTTCATCATGGAATTCAGCACGTTCTGGATGGAATACAAATCACTTCTTCTGGTCAGATAATACAGGCCGTTAATCCAGTCATTCCAGTAAGCCAGCGCGGAAAACAGCGCTACCGTGGACAGCATGGGCTTGGAAAGGGGAAGCGCAATCCGAAACAGCATCCCCAGTTCCCCGCAGGAATCCATCTCCGCCGCCTCCAGGATATCCTTGGGCACATTGGTAGTAAAATAGGTCCTCATCAAAATGACGTTATAGGCTCCCAGCGCCAGGTTCGGCAGCAGCAGTCCCAGCAGGCTGTCCCCCACATGCATGTACTGGCTCCAAATAATATAGGAAGGAACCATACCGCCGGAAAACAGCATCGTGAAAAAGATGAAAAAGGACAGGAAATTCCTTCCCGGCAAATCCTGCTTGGACAGCAGATAAGCCATGAACATTGTCATCGTCACATTCAGCGTAGTTCCCACCAATGTAACCAGAATTGTCACCCCATAGGCCCTGGTAATCTTGCCCGCAGCCTGGAACAGATACTCATAGGCACGGAAATTTATTTTTCTCGGGAAAAAAGAATAGCCGTAAAGCGTCAGGGTTGCTTCATCTGTAATGGACGCCGTAATCAACAGGATGAACGGCAGCAGACAGCAAAGCATCAAAAGTATCATTATTATATTCGCAAATATGCGAAAACCTTTATTCGTACCAGCCATATTTATTTTCCTCCTCCTTAGAACAACGCGCTGTCAGGCTCTGTCCTGCGTACAATGGCATTGGTCAGCATGACCACAAAGAAGCCAAGTACGGACTGCATAAAGCCTGCCGCCAGAGATCTTCCCACGTCATGATCCTGCATCAGCGTGCGGTATACGAAGGTATCAATGGTGGTGGTTGTGGAATAAAGCAGGCCGCTGTTCTGAGGCACCTGATAGAATAACCCGAAATCAGAAGCGAACATTCTTCCCAGCGCCATAATGGTCAGGATAATCACTGTGGGCTTCAGCAACGGCAGCGTAATCCTTGTGATCTGCTGCCATGTGGTGGCGCCGTCCACCACTGCCGCCTCATAATAGGTTTTGTCAAATCCGATAATGGTTGCAAAATACACAATACTCTGGAAACCGAAGCTTCTCCACAGCTGCACGATGGTCAGGATAAAAGGCCAGTATTTAGCTTCCGTGTACCACTGGATTCCTTCTTTCCCCAGCGGTTCCAGAATTCCTTTGTTTACAAAGCCGTTCGTGCTGGATAAAAAGGCATATACCAGATAACCGATCAGAACCGTACTCACCAGATGGGGAATCAGTATGGTGGTCTGATATACCTGCTGTGCTGTTTTCTTTCGTACCTCATTTAAAAGGATCGCAACAAAGATTGCAAAAACAGTACCTAAAAACAGGAATAGAACATTGTATCCTATGGTATTGCGGAACATGATTTTAGCCCATTTGGAACCGAACAGATAAGTAAAATTACTCAATCCGTTCCAGGGACTTTTGATAATTCCCTTGGCAAAGCTGTATTTCTTGAATGCAAGAATCAGGCCTCCCATGGGAAGATAATTGTTAATGATCAGGTATATAAATCAGTGCGCAAAGATAAAGCGGGGGCATATTTCGAAGCTTTCTCAATGTCTGACTTTTCTTTACAGCCTTTTTCAGCTGCGTTCATATTCTTAGTTATCATCTCATCATTCCCTTCCGTCTTGGAAATAAAGTGCACAGTCAAATACCCTGCCGCAAGCAGCGGGCACCGCTTGCAGCGCCGCAAGCGGCAGGATATTTAACCTCGCGGCAGTCGCCAGATGGACATGCGGGCATGTCCGCCCGGCTCGTTGCCCGCGGGAATAAATGCCGGCCATAGCCGTCTGCAGCCGGCAACACATCTTAATGCTGTTTGTCAGTTTACTGTACGGCAAGCCAGGCATCGAACTGCTTCTGTTCTTCTGCAATAATTTCGTCAATTCCTGCTGCCTTCAGCTCCTCGTTGAACTTTTCAAGATAGGAATCCACATCCACAAGGCCGTATAACAGGGCGTCCCTGTATTCCGCCACAACCGTGGTACATGCCGCCATCTGGTCATAAACCGGGGCGCTGTCAAATACAAAGCCCATAGCTTCAGAGAACTTTGCATGGTCCGGGGCATCCAGCATATCAGAATAATAGGTTGTCATTTCTGTTTCCAGCGGAATGCTCAGGCACTGGTTCGGGTAAAACCAGGGACAATCCTGGTTCCATGTGCTGTTGTTCTGGGTAACGCCTTCAGGACGGCGGGCAATGCCCTTTTCATCCACGGTATAGTGCACGCCTTCAATTCCCAGAATAAAGTAGCGGGCCACATTTTCATCGGTTGCCATCAGATACAACATCTTCATGGCTGCATCCGGTTCCTTGCAGACGGTGGATATCATCCAGCCGCCCAGTACGGAAGCGCTTGTGCCAACCATGTCCGTCAGCTGGAATTCAATGGGCTCGTAAGGGCTGTAAGCGATCAGAGCCTTGATGTAATCCGGGCTATACCCGCCAAGGTAACAGCCTGCGGAAACGCCGTTATTATATTGAGTAATTGTCATCTCGTTATTTAACGGATCATCCATCATCACTCCGGCATCCTTCCACTCCTTCATACGGATGCAGAAATTACGCCATTCTTCCGTTTCATAAAGATTTACAATTTCCTTCGTGCCCACGCCCCGGTTCATCAGAACACCCAGCCAGTTGCTGTTTCCCAGACTGTCGATGCCGATAACCGCTTCGTTGTTGGTATTCACCATATAGGCAAATTCCGGATGGATTTCCTTGGCATCCTTCATGATCTGCGTCATCTCATCCAGAGTGATCCGTTCTCCGTCTCTGCCGGCAATGCCAAGATCCTCAGCCACATCTTTTCTCAAAGCATAGACATCATAGGTTGCGTAGCTGTCCACAGAAGGAACCGCATACTGCACACCGCTGATCTGCTGCGTTTTCAGCACATTTTCAGGATACATTTCCCATAAATCGGGATAGACATCAAGATACTGGTCCAATGGGATGCACTGCTCATTTTTCACGCATTCGTCCAGTGTAGAATAGAATCTCCAGCAAAACAGGTCCAAAGGCTGCTGGTTGTCAGACAGCATCAGAGTCAGCTGGGTAGACAGATCTCCTAAAGTCATCTGTACCATATCGGCCTTTACGCCGGCGTTAATGGATACCAGATACTCGTTTAAGGCATCCTCAACCATCTGCTCATCCGCCATTTCGCTCAGTACAGGCACCTGTACCGTAATTGTGGGCCATTCCTCCGGATTTCCCGCTGCCGCAAAGCCTTTTGCACCTTCTGCCGTGTCCGCAGCCCCTGCGGCCGGTGCTTCTGCGCTCCCGGCTTCCGAAGACGCAGCTGCAGCCGGCGCTTTTGAACCGCAGCCAACCAGAGAGCCTGCCATTACAGCGGCCAGAATCAGTGACAACAGCTTCTTTTTCATTACATTACCTCCCTTATCCTATTGATTAAGTCATTCAACTGATAAGCCTATTCTAGTCAAATCAGGGAGGGAAAAATATGCAAAATCAGAGAAGGTTTATTGCATTTTCTGATTCGCGGCCGACTTCCGGTATTCCATGGGGGTGCAGCCTGTCAGCTGCTTAAAGCTTCTGGTAAAATTGGAATAATTCCCATACCCCACATGGCTGGATATGAGGGTTACAGGTAATGTTGTTGTGGCCAGCAGCATTTTGGCCGACTCCATTTTTTCATTCACGATATATTCCTTTAAGGTATAACCCGTATTCTTTTTAAACAGCTTTGTTAAATATTCAGGATTCATTCCGGCAAATTCCGCAATTTCCGATACCGACACATCGCTGTCCAGATGCTGCCTGATATACTTGATGGTTTCCTGCACCACATCCCTGGTATCCTTGCTGCCGATAAGCTTCTGCAGCTTTTCAGTGATATGGGTCATCGTCTTTTCAAACAGGTCATACCTCTGCCAGGCGTTCATATAGGTCAGATAAGGCAGCTCCTCATCAAAAATCACATCGCTTCCAATCTGATGGTTTACCAGATATGCCAGTAAAATCTGCGTTATACTCTGGTGCAGGTTCATCATTCCAGACGCATTCATACGACCGCGGTAGTCATTGCTTATATAAGAAAGGATGCTGTTCCTGAAGTCCTGGAACTGCTCCTGCTCCAACAGCTTTTTCCAGATATTCAGCTGAAGCTTGTAGGAATTGCTGCCTGCCTCTTTCTCATTTTCCCGCGGCAGAAATACCCGGCTTTCCTGACGCACATTATCTCTTTGGGCCTGGAATAAAGGCAGTGAATATTTGGGCAGTTCAGCCGGCCCGCAGACATTGCCGCAGTATATTGCCATTGTGGTCATAAGGACGCGGAAGGACAGAATGCGGAAGCTCTCCAGCTTATCTGAAATTACCTCCCTTTCATAAGCCAGCTCCCGCTTCCAATATAAAAGCATGGCGAAATCCGTACTGTTTTCCTCCAGCATGACAATGCTGTAAACTCCCAGCTCCTGGAATACCTCGTCCAGGATATTCTGATAAATCAGCCGCAGGATAGGCTTTTCAATTTTTTCCAGATGCTTCTGCGTCTTGAGCACCTGTGCCAATACCGGCAAATAAACCGATTCTCCTGCATTGTTAATATTATGGTAAGAAATCAATCTGCGGATATAGGAATCATCCGTATTCCTGCCTTCCAGATATTGCAGCGCTCCCACTTCAAGAATATTCTCTTCATAGGTCTGAAAAAAGGCGCCTTTATTCATCAGCTCCAGATTTTTTCTCTCAATTTTAATCTGGGATACCGCCCGCTCCACAACACTTTTTAACTCCTCCGTACTGACAGGCTGAAGTACATAATCGAAGCTCTGCATGGAAATTGCTTCCTTCATATATTTCACATCCGCATATGCCGTCAGGAAAATAATTTTTACATCCGAATGCTCCTCAAGCACCCATTTTGCAAAAGTAATGCCGTCCATTTCAGGCATGACAATATCACAAAGGAAAATATCATAATGGTATTTTTTCATACATTCCTTCGCTTCTCCGGCGCTGTCTGCCGTATCAATTCTTTCCATCCCCAGCTCCATTTCCATAAGCTGGGAATATACTGTTTTTAATATTGTTTTTTCATCATCGATTATCAGTATGTTCATTTTCTTCCCGGGGCAGCAGTATCTCCGTAACAGCCCCTCCTGTGGGACTATTATAGAAATAGAGCCTCGCCCTTTCTCCATATAGCAAATATATCCGGTACTTTATATTATCAACCCCAACCTGCCTGGAATGATACTGGAACTGCGTTACAGGCCTGTTCAGCTCCTCCAGCCGCTGCGGCTGGTATCCCTCTCCATTATCCGATATCCGGATTCTGATATACCTTTGTTCTTCATCCTCTATTCTGTCTGCCATAATGGAAATGGAAAGCACCCTGTTTTTACTCACCGCATGTTTTATGGAGTTCTCTACAAAAGTCTGAATACATAAAATAGGCACCTGATAGAACTCGTCCTCTTCGTCCAGCTGTATCTGAAGAAGAATCGGCATTGCGTTTCTGATAATATAAATATTACAGTAGGCTTTCACCTCCTCTATCTCCTCTGCCAGTGTAACCAGACTGTCCGAATCCTGAAATACATATCGGAAATGCCTGGAAACGGCATAAATCATTGTTTTTACCGTGTCCACATCATTTTCATTCAGCAATGAGGCCACAATATTCAAACAGTTCAGGAAAAAGTGAGGCCTGACCTGCAGCTGATAATACTGTAATAAAGCCGCGTTGGCCTCTTTCTCCTTTTCGTATCTTTCCTGCTCCAGTTTGCCCATTTCCGTGATCAGCTCATCCAGCTTTTCATTGATCAGCCGGATTTCCTCCAGTTGGTTTTCCTTTCCCGCTTCCCCGAAATTTTCAGGAAGCTCTCCTTTTTTCATTTCTGTAAGGCGGTGCACAAAGTGATCGATTGGCTGATAAATAATCCGCTTTACAAACCGGTATACATTCCAAAGGACAGCAAAAGCTGTCAGCGGGATTAAAATAAATAACAGCCAGAACTCCATCTGGTTCCAGAAAGCAAGCTTTTCATCCTTATGTACCAGCAGGATACGGAGATTCTCTCCCTCCAGATCCTTCCTGGAAATCATATACATTAAACCTGCTCTCTCCGTATTGTTCCTGAGCTTCTGTGCAATGGCCTCTTCCTCCAGAAGCATATCTCCCTGATTTACCAGGATATTCCCCTCCCTGTCAGAAATCACAAGCTGCATATTTTCTCTCAACACAAAATATTGGGACAGGTTAACCGCATACCCCAGAAGCTTCCCCCGATCTCCCAGGATATACAGCAGATAAGCTTCTCCCTCATAGGTCATTATTTCTTTATAAGGCATCTTTTCATCCATATGGGCGCGTGCTTCCCGCTTAATTGCCTGGTTCAAACGATAGCTGTCTCCTGTAAAAGTAAATCCGCTGAATTCGCTGTGCAGGGAATCCCAGGCCTTATCATAATAAAAAATGCCGCCAAAATAGTCCAGATTGTCTGCCCTGCTGCTGAAATTATTGTTCAGGTAATAAGAAGCAAGCATCCACTGGCTTTCCGTGATCTGGGAACGTTTCAATATCTGATAGTGCACATTATTTCCATACAGGTTCTTAATATAGGCTTCCATAGAGCTGATATCCTGCGCAAGCTGCTGTGCATAATCCGAAGTCATAATCTCATGGTCTCTCTTATACACATGGCGATACTGCAATATAATATATCCACCAAAGCACAGTAAAAGCAAAAGCAGCAAAACGGAACCGCCGATACCTCCTATCAGAAGATATCTTTTTATGGATCTTTTTTTACTCCGCAACTACTATCCCCCCTGTTAATGCAATTCACTTCTGCGGATTTATGCTTTCCGCTCTTATTTCTGCAGTCTCCGGTCCATCCTCTCTGTAAATCCTTTTCCCCGAAAACAGATTTGAAATTCACCATTCAGATTTTATCACATAATCAATCCTGAAACAAATCCCGCTGCTCTTTTCCCAGTATATTCCACATAAACTGCTCCGCCAGTAGCTCCCACATTTCAAAATTAGGATACTTTACATATCCGTCCAGCAGCTTCCGTCCGGCCTGACCATGGGGCACACCGGAAAAGGTATGGATTTCAACCGTCACGCCATGGCTGACCAGATCCGGATACAGTTTATTTATATTGTCCATGTTAAAATCTTCGAGTCCCACCGCATGGAATACCGGGGGATATACCACTCTGCTATAATCAAAGGTTTCATGATTCATCCTCGGTCCGTAAATACAGAGAAAAGCATCCATTGATGCGCTGACCTGATCCAGCGCATCCTCCTCATAATCAGGAAACACCTCCGACATTCTCTGTTCCCCGGAATAATAACGGATGCAGGCCTCTCCTGTCAGTCCGCCGTTGGAAAAGCCAGCAAATACGATCTGGTTTTTCTTCACACGATATTTTTCCGCATTTGCCCTGACTATGCGTATGGCTCTTGCCGCATCAGCTCCCGCCTCTTTGCCGCTCCAGGGATTTAAGTTGGTACGGTTCAAAAGAAGGAAGCATTGATAGCCCATTTGGTTGAAGTCCCTGGCCACCTGATAACCCTCGCACAAAACGGTAAAGCCGTGATCCCCGCCGGCGCACAGAATGATCGCTCCCATCGGCGTCACCTCCTCCGGCACAAGCATTTCATACATAAAAGGGGCAAAATCAGGATTGTGGTTATACCTGTATGCAGAATTATCCGTGTATTCCGTCAGCGAAGGCACCCTGTTTTCCGGCCACAGCATGAGCCTGGGACGTTCCTGCTTCCTGTTTTCAATTTTCAGCCTCAGTTCCCGGAAGGCTTCCAGCCGGGAACTGATCTCTTCCGGGGAATTCAGTTCTTCAATTTCACACGCCATACCTGCAAGCTCTGTAAGCAGATCCATGGGATAGCACAGACAATTCTCAAACAGCGGAACCGCCGCCAGATTTTCCTCTCCGAAAACACTTCTGACCATATCCATTTTAGCGCGCATTTTTTCAAATAAAGCTTTCATATCATCCATTATACTGGCTCCTTTTCTTATAAAGACATTGCCTCACGGTAAGGCCGCGTAGGATCACATTCTATTCTGCAGCAATCATCAATTATCATTGTTTCACAGGCGGCGGAAAATGGTGCCCAGTTCAGATTAGGCAGGGACGGATCTCCTGTCCTGGCAAAGGCGCCCAGAAAAGCTGCCAGCCGCTTCGATACCGCCTCGCTTTCCGGGTGCAGCACAATCCGAAGCTGCAGGGGAAGATCCGCTCCATGCCAGGAAAACCTTTTTTCAGGAATTACCCTGTGTGGCGCATCATAGGCGTTCAGATACCGGAAGACACTTCCCGCATTCTGTGCGGAGCAGTATACCGCGTGCTCAAATGCCGCCTGTTCTAATGGTCCGCACATGGTACAGATTTTCATGAGCAGATGTGCATTGTCGTCTCCCTTTCTGTCCATGCTTCGAAATACACGGATCAGTTCCCGTGCTTTGGAAGGCGTGGTTTCCGGCAGCCGCATCCATCCCGGGCCGCAGCCGTTTACTATAGCATGGATCATCTCCTCCTCCGTCTGAATTTTATGTTCCTGTTCCGAAGCAAATGCCGCCAGTTCATCCTCAGAGGAACCGACAATAATCGGCACCTGAGGATTCACCATGGGGAAACCGTCTTTTGCATTAAACGGCAGGTGGATTCCGTCGGCTGCCGGTTCAAAGGCAAAAGGCCCAAGGGAAAAAGCCGCGCCGCAGATATGGGAATCCGGCAGTTCCTGCAGCCTGGCAATCACATTATCTTTAATTCCCAGCTGGTACAGAAAATGCGCCGTGGTATCCGCCGCCATATCAGTTGTATACCTTCCCGGCTTTCCGAAGGCGCTTTCCATCACAGCCCCTTTTATCAGGGAAGCGGTTTCCGGCATGGCTAACAGTGTGGCGATTTTAATGCCTCCTCCGGATTCTCCCATAACGATTACATTCTCAGGATCCCCGCCGAAAAATCCGATATTTTTATGTACCCATTTCAGAGCAAGCACCAGATCGGTCATTCCGGCTGTGCCTGATTCCAGGAAATCTTTCTCTATTTCACCCAGGTAAAGAAAACCAAAGGCATTTAACCTGTGGTTTATTCCCACAAGAACAATATCCTGCTCTCTCACCAGCCCATCCGCCCCCAATACCGTAGTCCCTGAGCCGGATGCAAAACCGCCTCCATGGATATATACGATAACAGGACGTTTTCCTTCTCCCGGCTGAGGTGTTAGAACATTCAAAACCAGGCAGTTCTCTCCCCTGATCTCCTGATTACAGCCGAAGGGCTCCGGATTCCCGCCGCTGAAATAATTGCCGAAATCCCAGCTTGCCGTAATACTGCCGCCCTCCTGCACTGCAATGGAACCGTTTTTTCTACAGTCTCTGATACCTGTCCAGGCCTTTGGTTCACGGGCCGGCAAAAAACGGTTTTTCCCATCACAGCTGCCGCCATAGGGGATTCCCCGGAACACGGCTATGCCGTTTCTGTTTTCTCCTGCAACTTTTCCATATTCCGTATCGGCAACCGGATACTTTTGCGTCACCCTGCCAAATACGGGATTCCCATATTGTTCCCTCATATAAAAACGGCCTCCTTGTTATTCCGGAACAGCAGCGTCCATTGCTTCCATAATAATTGCTGAAGCATCCTCCGGCAGGAGAAATCCGTTTTGGATCATCTCCATAACCGATTTTACAACCTTCCGCAGATATACATCGTGGGTTGGATAAAGCGTCCTCAGTTTTTCAGCGGAAAAAGGCGTGATTATATTGCGGACGGCACCCGGTTCATCCTTCCAGGTATAGGTGCAAACAGGAACATCCACGTAGGGAGAACGGACGCCGCCTTTGGGATTGCCATGCTCATCCAGCACGAAATCCGCATCCGGATATTCCCCTTCCATTTCGATATAGGCTGATTTCGGCGCGGGAATCCCATACCGGATCCATTTTTTCAGATGATCCAGCACTGCCCTGATTACATAATGGAACGGAATTTCCCCAAAATACCGTTCCAGGGGAAATTCCTTCCCCTCCCCATTATACTTCTGCAGATCCTCTGCACAGGGACAGACTGCCATATCCCAGTCCATCCCCAAAGCGGCGCCCGCTATTTCGTACTGCCTGTGCTGCCGTCCGGGAAGATCGCTGTCCGGCCAGCGGTACATATAAGAATAACTGGGATGTATACCACCGCCCCGCATGTCTCCCATGGTCTGTGTCCAGACAAGCGGCACATTGGTCATAATTTTGCATCTGTCATCATTGGCTTCAAAACGCGTCTCTCCGTTGCTGATGCAGCCGGGATACCCGGTCATATGGATGTGGAAGCCGTCAAAACAGGGGTTTTTGCCGTCAATCGTAGCAAACGGCTGAAGCGCGGCTGCATAAAGGGACAGATCACAGCCTGACGCCCCCATGCCGATCACATATCTGGCGGCTTTTCCTGAAATGCTGCTGCCGTACAAAGGATTCTGCAGAGTTTTTGATTTTAAAAGCGCCGCCGCCTGACTCATGGCATCGTAAGCCAGCCCGCTTTCAAACTCCCCGCTCTCCTTCGTCTCCATTTCCCCTGTCAGCGTCCTGCCCTGTTTTCTTTTGTCCGGAGGAACAGGATTGGGGAAACCAAGAGCGGCGTACCTTACTGCGTCAAATTTTTTTAAGTTATCAACAGCGTTCTGCCGTATGGTAATGCCTACCCATACATCTCCCCTGGAAAGCATATATTCTGCGCAGTATCCCCAGCCTGCAAAGGCGCGTTCCGCCCCGGCGTAATTAAAAAGCTCCAGTATGGCGAAATCACTTTGTTTATGGGGATCCCTGGGACGACGTACCAGAATTCGCGTACAGTAGCTTCCATCCTGACAACGGATTTTCGGATACAGCCCCACGTCATGATATTCATATACATTGGCATATCCGCTGATGAGATATTCCTCTTCCACATAACCGTATTTTGCCAGATCAAACGGCTTCTGCTGACGGTTTGCGGCATTAAAGGGATAGGATTCATCTGTATTGGGAAGCGGACCGGTCACCTTTGGGAGAGCAACCGGAAGCTTTTCTATTTCTTTCAGTTCTTCATAGTAAACAGGCTGTCTCATGAGCTTTCCTTTCTTTCTGCGGTTACGGCACCAGCTTCTTTTTAAAGAAATTCAGTACGATATCATAATACCCTTCTCCTTTAAAGAAACCATGCCCCTGTCTGGGAACCAGGACAAAGGTGGCATCATGGCCGTATTTGAGCAGGGCGTCATAATAATTATAGGAAAATTCCGGCGTTACCGCCTGGTCAGAGTCTCCGTGCATCAAAAGGTACGCCGGCTGTTTCTGATCCACATAAAAAATCGGGCTGATATCCATGGAAAGCTCAGGGGCCTGGCTGCCGGGCACTCCAAACATCTGCTCAAAAATTTCCCTCTGGGCTGAACTCTTTGGATCCTCCTGCTTCTCCAGCTGCCCGGGCATGAGAGTCAGCCGGATGCCCAGTTCCTCCGCCCGCGCCTGTACTTCCGGACAGACATACGCCCCCATGTGCGTCATATCCCCGCCGCAGTACCAGTCACAGACTGCTTTGACCTCGCTGCTGTATTCCTGCCACCCGCCGTTTCCTTCCAGGCGGGGATTACCATAGGAAGCGCCCACCAGCGCCGCCAGCTGTCCTCCGGCCGATTCTCCCCAGATACCGATGCAGTCCGGATCAATTCCCAGTTCCCCGGCATGTGCTTTCAGGAAACGCACGGCGCACTTGCAGTCTTCTATCGGCGCGGGAAACGGTTTCTCCGTTACCAGCCGGTACTCAATGCTGGCGCAGACAAAGCCCATGCGGCATGCCTGTACCAGGGCGTTCACAGGACGGTATTTTTTCGTCAGCTCAGGAATGCTCCATCCGCCGCCATGCACCCAGATTATAACGGGACGTTTTTTCTCCGTCTTTTCCTGAGGTATCATAAGATCCAGATACATGGGATGCTCCCCGCCCATTCCATAAGCCACATCCTCATAAAAATCAATTTTCTCCGCTTCCCAGTCCGCCTTGAATTCCTCTGACACTCCGGTTTCCTCTCCGGATAATTTTTTCAATTCCAGCATTTTTTCTCCTCCAGTCATTTAACGAACTTCCTCATAATGAATATACTGAATTCATTTTAATGAAATAATAAAATCAAAAATATACAAAAACAGATTTCCCATATCATATTTTCTGATATCATTTCTTTTCTTCTCTTGCTTTGTTATATGCTGCCTTTTTCTATCTCCGATTTTTTGAGTTATCAAATCGAAGTGTTGTGGCGACCGGATTCTTTTATTTGTGCTCCATTAATCATCTGTTAATTTTCACAAGTTTTTACAAAAAAAGAAACAGACCTTTTCTTAAGAATCTGTTTCAAATAAAACCTTCTTTATGCATTGATATACCATTCACAATTATCTTTTACAATAACATTTTTCCAATGAAAACGATTCTCCTCAATCTTGGTGAAAATCCATTTTCTTCTTTCATCGTTTATGTAGGTTCCCGTGCTATTTATATCCCCGTACTATCTATACCTCCGCCCTGATCACATCCATACTGCCGGATTTCAGCAGCTTTTTAAGGAAACTCTTTGCATCTAAAGGAGAGCGGTATTGAGGCAGCTGCGTGAAAACACCGGACAGTCTGTCCATCTCTTCCATCGCTTCTGTAAATTTTGCAGTATCATAATGGTCCAGCTTTTCCTGGGAGCTGTATTCAAGATTCCCGGGATTAAGTCTGTGCGTCAGGATTGCATATCCCACACGTTTCTGACAGTTACACTTACCTGTACCGGAAAGCCCACAGTATTCCCCTAAAAATGCAGCTACCTTTTTACGGATGCGTGAAAGCCGCTGACGGTAGGCTTCGGCAGTTAACCCTAAGATTTCTCCGCATACCCTGCTGTCTGCCTTAAACATCAGCCCCAGCACATAGATACAGCGGCTTTCAGGATCCAGGCACTGAAGCATGACATTGGTGCAGGAAGCCTTTAATTCATCTGCCAGTATTTCCTCCTCCACCCCTTGCAGTAAATCCTCTGTATTTGGGACAAACCCCATATTGATGTCCTCGCCATAAAATTCAAAACTCAATGGCCGCTGTGCAAACATTGACTTTTTACAGTTGATAAGATAATTTGCAGCTACACGGTAAGCCCATGTGGAAAAGGCACTCTCCTTGCGGAACGTCGATAACTGTGTAATGATTTTAATCATGATTTCCTGCACGGCATCTTCTGCATCCTGAGGGCTTCCCAGCATTCGCAGTGAAAGATTATAAAGCATATCCTGAACACTTAGAAGAAGAGTTTCCAATGCTTTTTTATCGCCGTTTACCGCCTGGTCAATCAATTCCGGCTCTTGATTTTGCATGCTAATACCTCCATTTTTTTATATTATACCTTATTAGACAATGTTTCTGACCAGTTGTGACAAACAAAGTTATTATTTGCAAAAATTATTTCATCTAAATTTGTCTCTCGCTTTCATACAATTATTCTCCTCTCATTCTCACTCCGCCAGTACGGCGCCGCCGGCGGTATCGATTCGCTCAACAGTTCTTCCTGGAGCGCCCTGGCTGATTCCCGCGACGTTTCTGCCCATGCGGTTTTCTTATCACTGCTCATCAGATTGATCGTCAGATAATGGGCTTTTTTTCTGGTGTTCCCAACGCTAATATAGTATGTATTATCCTTCAGGTGAGCCTCCGTAAGCTGATCCAGCTTCAGCACACGGGGCATATTGTTATTATAAAGACAAATATAATCCCTCGTCAGGATTCCATTCTTCTGCCCGGCCGCAAAAGATTTCAGCGTTCCAAGATGATTCAGGATCAGGCTGTCCGGCGCCATGGCCTGCCTGTCAAATTCCCGCACCTCCTGTTCACTCAGGCCGCCTGTCTTTGCAACGATGCGGATCCAGTCATCCACACTTTTTCCCATACCTTTTATCATTACAAAAATAAGCGTCCCGAATCCAAGAATCAGCAAAAGGAAAAAGACACAAAGCCCGATTCCAACTCCTATCATATCCTCCTGTTCATCCCGGATGAATTCCAGCACCCTGTTTATGGACCATACAAGCCCTGCCACGCTGCCTGCCAGGAAAACGCCTATAATAAACAGGTTCAGGCCCGCATTGACCCCTTTCTGCGCCTTCTTATGGGCCATAAACACGGAGCCTTCCGGATAATGCTTTCTCCTGTACTCATCATTCATATGCTGTAAATACAATTCTCTGTTTTGAACTTCCATTTTTTATTTTCTCCCCGTATACCTTCCTGCGGTATCCTTTTTCTTATTAATTTACTTTCCCAAAGATATGGCAAAATTCAATTGTACACTGCTGTTTCAGTTATAATTCACCCGTACATGGCGAGTATCTTTTTTGCCTTTTCTTTTAAAATATCCCTT